>JGI20214J51650_10003355_pt1 | contig 10045 bp, 11 predicted proteins | sample WetSurMetagenome_FD_51650 | JGI IMG/M metagenome (IMG submission 51650)
ATGGATCAACCTTGCTTCACGGAAAGGACATAGCCCTTGTTGATGACAAACCAATTCGGGTTCGACTGAAGGCAGATGTATTGCGGCATGAGATTCAAATAGTCGCTGGCCCGCCTCGACTCTGGGGGCAAATCCGTGGGGAAAGTCCCCCGGAGCGATTCGCCGTTCACGAGTTCGACCGTCACGGGGAGTTCATCAAAGGTTTCCCCCTGAAGAACAGCCCCACCTTCAGGCAGTTCCACATAGACGATACGGGTCTTTCCGATCAGCAGAACTTCGTTCATGAGAATGTCTTCGATCGGAACGAAGGTTCGGTCCGAGTTCAAAAGATCCAATAGGGTCTCAGGACCATTATGCGTTTCAGCTTGGTACCCCAAAAAGAAATGAACATCCAGAGATCCACCGGTGCTGAAATGGACGGTTGCGCGGCACTTGAACTTCTCAACTTTCAAGAGAGCATGTCCTTTCCTCAAGAAGGATTCTCTCCTGCGGAAACGACCGCTGGAGAGGTTGGACATTTGAATTGCGGACTATAGGGTAAGAACGCAACGCTGTCAAGTTGACGAGATTTTTTTCATCGAGGCGCAACACTCCAAAAACGGAACCTTTAGTTCCTCTTATTTTGAAATAGGAATTCAAGTTTCCTATTTGAACCTTCCATCTCCCTCCGCAAGGGATGCGTGCCAAAGTCGAAACAATATTAAACCCTTAAGCGGGATCTTGAGCCTCAATCCAACCCCTCTCCCTCTTTTTCGGGCATAAAACGCAATATATTGGGGTCCCCATGGGGTGAAGCACACAAAATATCGGAATAATCAGTTCCTGTTCCCTTTTGGCCAAACCAACATTAACCAAGCGATATCAGCGGGTTAAACTTTTGGCATGGTTTTGGCTTGTTCTTATTTAGACATTTGTTTCTTTTTCTTGTTTTATCTCCCCAACCTTACTCACTCCTCGGAGTGGCGCGGAAAAGGAGGATGACTCTATCACAAAAAGGACATACAGGAGGGTCATGCGAGAATGAAGGAGGACAGCCCAAGACGCAAATCCAGGAAAAAGCCGCCCTGGGGGATTCTAACTTCCATTGACCTTTATCATTGCGATCCACAGATCATTCGAGACGCTAAAGCGATTCGAAGGTTTGTGGTTGAACTTTGTGACCTCATTAGAATGAAACGCTTCGGGAAAACCCAGGTGGTTCATTTCGGCGAAGATGAAAGGGTGGCGGGATTCTCCATGACTCAGCTCATTGAGACTTCCCTGATCTCTGCCCACTTTGCCAATCAGTCCAACACCACGTATCTCGATGTGTTCAGNTGCAAGACGTACGATCCCAAGGTCGTAGCCGACTTCTCCAAGAGATTCTTCAAAGCAAGGAGGGTGAAACGACACACGGTCCTCAGAGAATGACTCGTGACTTCCCCCAAAAAAGAGGTTCGTCTTTTCCAAGTTCGTGCTGAATCGGGGAAGGGGATATGATCAGGAAAAAAGTGGTGACCAACCTGGAGGCGTGCAGGGCTCTCTGGGATAAGTTTACGGTACGTCGAAACGTCATGGACCTGTGGGAGTTCCGTGATTGTTTTCAGAAGCATTTCAAAAATACCCCTCATTTCGTACTGCTGGAAGACGAGCAGGGAGTGCTTGGCTTTCTCCCTCTGTCCTATCTGAAGGACCAGGACAAATATGTCCTGTTCCCCGGCGAGACATGGAACGGCAAGACATGGCTTGAACGGACCCCGCTTTACATGAGAGACCCGGACATTCTCGGAGACCTGCTGGATGCGGCTCCTGAGCGCACCTACCTCAGGTATCTCGAATTCGATGAGAGCACCTTAATTCCTCACCTGGAGTTGGACGAGATCGGGTACCTCTTTCATCCTCCGGAAATTGGTTTCGAAATGAAAAACTATTTCCAGAGGTTCGTGTGGAAAAAGCTNAAAGCCATCAAGAAAGAAATTGAAACCATGCTCGCCCCCGGGTGCTCATGGCACATCAACTGTCTCACGGATTACGACATCATGGTGGACATGAGCCTCACCGCTTTCGGAGAAAGTTCCTACTTCTATGACTCCCGTTTTACCGAAGGGTTCAGGGAAGTCCTCCGGTTTCTGAGCAGGAACGGCTGGCTTCGCATGGTCAGCCTGGAGATCGGTGACAAAACCGTGGCCGTTGACATGGCCGCCGTGTATCGAGGATCCTACGTGGTCATGCTGGGCGGTACGGACCCTGAATTCCGCGGCGTTGCCAAAGTGATGAACATGCAGCATCTCGAGTTCGCCTGCGAGCAAAGGCTATCCAGCGTTGATTTTCTGTGCGGGGATTTCCACTGGAAAAAGCTCTGGCACCTTAACCCTCAGCCCCTCTACAAATATGTCTCTCCTGTCCTCAAGGCAGAACAGACGGCCGTCCAAGAGATCTCGTCAGAGGAGGATTACGTCCTTCCTCTGAACGAGACCGGCATTGCAGTGCATTGAGCCGCTCTGTTCTCATTGTTGGAACCACTCCCGATTATGTTGTAAAGCTCTATGAGCGTTACTCCAAATCTCTTGTCTTCCTCACGGACACTCGTTTTCAAGAAGATCCGTTGTTCAGGAAACTTCCTCCCGCATCNATGATCTTTGCCTCCCTGGAACAATCCGAAGACGCCCGCCGGAGGACGCATGAGTTTTTGAAAGCCGGATTGGCAGCCCCTGATGGGATTGCCTGCTTTGATTGCGACTCTCTTCTCCTCGCAAGCAGACTGGGCTCGGAGCTCGGACTGAGGTTTCCGGCCTGGGAGGCGATTGCCCGCTGCAGGAGCAAGTTCGAGTCCAAGAAGACATGGACCGGTCGCNGCGTTGCCTCACCCATCGCCTCCATTGCTTCGTCGCTTCCGGAGACCGTCGCCTTTTTCAGAAGCCACGGGGAGAACATCGTGCTCAAGCCCTTGGCGGGAAGCGGGAGCGAACTTCTTTTCCACTGCAGAGACGAATCAGACGTCACAAAAGCAGTGACCATTCTCGAAGAGGAGCTGCCGAAACGAAAGGGAAACCCTCTCTTCCGGCCCTTTCCCAATCTGTCAGGCGATGCCTTCATCGATCCCTGCGCTTGCTGGGTGGCCGAGGAGTTCATCTCCGGACCTGAGTTTAGCTGCGATTTTGTGCTTCAGCATGACGAGGTTTTTCTCATTAGAGAAACGGGAAAGATCAAAGCTACAGACAAGCCTTTTGGGAGTGTTCTGGCTTACACCTTTCCCCCGCGGTATCCGGCCGGGTTTAAGAAGCAAGTTTTGAAAGAGGTTTTGAAAAAGGCGGCGACCTCCCTTGGTTTTGACTGGGGCTACTTCATGGTCGACTACATTCTCCACCAAGGCACACCGATCCTCATTGAGATGACTCCCCGTCCCGGAGGAGACTCCATTCCTGAATTGGTGAGAGCTGCAACCGATGTGGACACACTTGCCCTTTACCTTGATTTCGTTCAGGGCGATTTCAAAGAACCTAAAGAACTCTCCCTTCCACCGGAATCCTTTGCGAGTCTCAATTTTTTCGCCCCTGTGGAAGGCAAGATAGAGGTTCTCGACGGCAAGAAGGTAACCGCTTACCCCCATGTGCGAAAGCTTTTTTTCAAGAAACAGGCAGGCGATAGAGTGATCCTCCCTCCAAAGGACTATGACAACAGGCTCCTGGGCTACTGCATTATTGAGGCGAAGCCTGGGTTGGACTTGGTTGAGGAGACCCGAAGACTCCAACAACTGCTTGAAGTCAGGATCGAAGAGAATGCCTAAAAGCCTCTCCTATTTTACGGGCCTCTTTTCAAAGCTCTTCAGCAACAGAGCCTCTGTTCTTGCTCCGGATCTCATCCGCACCTATCTCCGATCCATGCTCAGTAAAAGAGACGTTCTCTTGGAAAGCGTGAGGCGTTTCAGCACCCCTCAGTACTTCTTTGACGAACCGGCTCTGGCCGCATCCCTTTCCAGGTTTCAGGAAGTCTTCTCGAANCACCTCGGACGGTTCCGCATCTTTTACGCAGTCAAGAGCAATTCTTTTCGAGGACTGTGCAAACATGTTTCCGATGCTGGGCACGGGCTTGATGTGTCGAGCGGTGTGGAGCTCACCATGGCCCTTTCCCTTGGCTGCAAGAACATCCTCTTCAGCGGGCCGGCAAAGACCGATGCGGAACTGAGCCTTGCGATTCAGAACAGGGACAAGGTCACTCTGCTGATGGACAGCGCGGGTGAAATGGAAAGAGTGGCGGGATTGATTCAAGACTCAGATCTCGGAGATGTCCCTCTCAAGGTCGGGTTTCGCCTCAGAGGTCAGCACCATGGCATATGGGGGAAGTTCGGTATTCCACCGGAGCAGTTCCCCACTCTCTTCACGAGGGCTCTGACCGTCAACGGCCTTGATCCTCAAGGGATCCAGTTCCACACGAGCTGGAACATGGGGCCTGAAGCCCAGGTCAAGATGATCGAAAGAGTCGGCGCATGNGTCAAAGCCCTGCCCGAGAGTTCCCAGCGCCGCCTCAAGTTCCTCGACGTCGGCGGCGGGTACTGGCCTGAGCGAGGCGAATGGCTGAACCCGCAGAACACGATATCAGGAAAGCTCCTTCAGATCNTGGATCCNGATTTCGAATTCAAACCCAGTCACTATTATCACCCGGCTCGGCCGCTCGAAGTTTTTGCGCGGGAAATCTCCGCAGCCCTACGCAGCCAGGGCACGCCCCTTTCGCAGCTGGAGATCTTTATGGAGCCGGGACGTTGGATTTCTACGCCGGCCATGCATGTGCTGATCAAGGTGGTGGACAAGAAAGAAACAACCGTGGCGATCGCGGATGGCGGGATCAACCTTCTCGGGTGGGAACGGCCTTTATTCGAGTTCACTCCCCTTCTCAACCTCACGCGACCGTCGTTGCGTGAGTTCCCCGTGAGGATTTTCGGCAACCTTTGCACGCCCCTGGACATCTGGGGAACCTCCCTTTTCGGGGAGGGTGTCGAAAACGGAGACATCCTTCTGGTCCCTGACCAGGGATCCTACACCTACTCCTTGCGCCAATCCTTTATCAAGCCCATCGCCCGGGTTGTCAGCTTCGATGGCACCTCCTTGTCCGAAGCCCAACCCGAGCAAGTATTCTAGGGTACGGTCGGCCACCGCACCGACCAAAGGCAATCGTCATCCCGGCCAAGACCTGCGAAGCAGGGCGCGAGCTGGGATCCAGAGCTTTAATCTCAGTTTTTGGCTTTCATGTCATTCCCGCGAAGGCGGGAATCCAGTGCTCTTATTTTCCCCGTAAGTCCTAGCCAATGCTGTCTCGATCACCGGCACAAGCTTCATAAAATCTACTTCCATCTCCCTTTCCGGATGCCTCATCTCCCCTTCCGAGTAACTCACGCCGAACCGCGTGTTGATCTCAATCGCCTTATTCCTGCAAAAATTCTCCAGCGACGGCTTCGTCATGCTCCCGACCAGATGCGCTCCGACCGATGCGCCCCATGCGAAGTGCGGCCCATCCCCGCCGCTATCCCCCATGAGAAATACTTTGTTTGGTGAGATGCCATTCGCTCGCATGACCGTCTCCGTATTCTTCGCCTTGTCCTCAATTTGTCTTACTTCGTAAAGTTCCGCCTCATGTCCGGGATAGGAAATCATTGGATTCGCGGCGAACACGATTCCTTGAGGGAGCACGCCTTTTGCCATTGCTCGTTGAAAGTACCCTTGCATGCCTGTGGTGTTGATCATAAAAAGAATGTTCTGCCTCTTGCACCACTTGATCAGATCCCTGACTCCCGTGTAGGTCACAAAAGAGGCATCAAGGTACGCATCCATCTGCTTTTCACCAAGGGGTTTAGGAAGCAGTCCCCCGATCCGTCGAGTCGCCTCAGAGAGCGAGATCTGATTGCTCGTGTAAGAGCGGAAGATGTTGGAGAGGTCTGCCTCCAGTTCTGGATAGGCAAAGGCAATGGGGTCAAACGGCCCGCACGGTGCCAGGCATTCATTCCAGTCTGAAGAAATCATCCCCTTATATTTGATCTTCATGTCAGCCTGCCCTCCACCACCATTTCTGCATCACCACCTTCCTGAACACCTCTATGACCACCTCCCTGCCCCTTGACCCCCTCCCTTTCGTAAAGCAACTTGCCCTGAGCATGTCGAAGGGAGAGGCCGGGAGGGATTTCTCTCCCAAACGTAGAACATCTTCTCGGGCCTGTTCTCCACACAGCCCCGACCGAGAGCTTGGGTGGCGGTGCTTTTCGCCTTGATTTCCCATCGCCTTTTGGCTAGCCTACCAGACAACAAAAAAACCTTCCAGCGGCTTTAAACTGAAGCCTGCATTTCCGTTCTTTGTCGTTGAGCGTCAACTTCTCAGCTCAACTTCTTAGCAATATCTGAAATCAACACCTTTACCTGAACGCATTATTCATATTTTGCATATAGATATCGCCTTGAATGAGTTAAGTGGGGTCAAGGCCTTCAGTGGCCCACTGACCGGATGGATACCAAGTGACTTGTATTTCACCCACCACTGAAGCCAGCTCTCCACCCATGTACTTATCTAGAAACTTCACAATCACTTGAGTGAACAGAACAAATCGGCCTTGACGCCCAGCGCGGGCCGGGTTATACTTNTGGTATGAAAACAGCGATATCACTCCCAAAAGATGTCTTCGAAAAGGCGGAACGGCTTGCGATGAAGGCACGGAAGTCCCGGAGCCAGATTTATTGCGAGGCTTTGCGGGAATACGTGGCGCGTCATTCGCCGGATGATGTGACTGATGCGTTGAACCGCGCGATGGAGCAAATCGGACAACCGGAAGAGAGGTTCGTCACTTTAGCTTCTGCGCGAGCACTGGCGCGAGTTGAGTGGTGATCTTCCAGGGAGAAATCTGGTGGACTGATCTTCCGGACCCGTCGGGTTCAGGACCTGGATTCCGTCGCCCAGTCATTGTTGTCCAAGGCGACTCCTTCAACCGAAGCAAAATCGCGACCGCTCTATGTGTCCCGCTCACAAGCAACCTGAAATGGGCCGACGCTCCCGGCAACGTGCTTCTCCAATCTCGTCTTACCGGCCTGCCCAAGGATTCTGTTGCGAACGTTTCACAGGTAGTTGCGCTGGACAAGTCGTTGCTCACCGAGCGCGTGGGCAAGCTCTCTCGTGCAAAGACCGAACTTGTCCTGGCTGGCATCAATGTGGTACTCGGCAGGTAACAACGCAGGTGAGGACCGTCTAACCCCTCCCTCCAGAAGACGTAAAATCCGCGCCGCTGATTTCGACGTTAGCCGAAAAGCAATTTGACAGAGCCAACAATGTGGATTCCCATAGCTATAAAAAGCCACATTATAGAGGTACGATATGAGAACCATCCAGATGACCCTTGATGACGACCTTGTGAAAGCGGTCGACCGCGTTTCAAAGGAACTCTGCACAAGCCGTTCTGCTTTCGCGAGAAAGGCACTCCGTGACGCACTTGCGCGTTATAAGCTTGAACAACTGGAACGCAAGCATCGCCAGGGATATGAACGACATCCGGTTGCAGCCAATGAGTTTTCAGTTTGGGAAACTGAGCAGGCTTGGGGTGACGAATGAAGCACGGTGAAATACGTTGGTATAAGTCCGTACCGCCTGACAAGAAACGGCCGGTTCTTATCCTGACACGCGATTCCGTGTTGGAATATCTTGGGGAGGTTACTGTCGCTCCCATCACAACGACCGTCCGCAATATTCCCTCCGAGGTATTCCTCACCAAAGCCCACGGCCTGCCCCAGGATTGCGCTGTCGATTGTGACCACCTGCAGACTGTTTCAAAGGCGAAGATCGGGCCATTGATCACGTGCCTGCCTCCGTCAAAGATGATCGATGTAGGGCGGGCAATTCGTTTTGCCCTCGATATATGAAGCAGGAGAGGCCAGCCAGTCCCTCCGGCGGATGGCTTTCAGCCACCGCTGATGCCGCGCCCTTATCCAACGCCGACCCCTACGCCGACCCCGAAACCGCACCCGAAGACGAGTTGAGAAATCCCGGCAGCTTTCCACTGCGGCGGTTGCAGAATGATCCTCGTATCAATCGTGCACCTGAAGCACGATTTTACCCCTAACATGCCCTGTCTGGCTTAACTCGTGGGCCCGCGCAGCGTCTGCCAGTGGCAGAACGGCGGCAACCGAGGGTTTCAGCTTCCCGGCGTCGATCAGGGAAGCGATTTGCGTGAGTTGGCCGGCGTCAGGGTGAACCATGACTTCTTCACCTCGCACGCCATGGTCCCGGTCACCTTCCGGGGAGGAAATGCGCAAAGTGGTGACGAGAATCCCCCCCTTTCTTAGAACCTGCCACGAACGCTGTTGCGTGTCGCCGCCAATGGTGTCCATCACCACATCAACATCGTGCACCCCCTTTTCGAACTTGGTGCTGCGATAATCGATCACCTCATCAGCGCCCAGCCCCCGCAAGAAATTCTCATTGGCGGCAGAGGCTGTCACGATGACCTTCGCCTCTTTCCATTTGGCGAACTGCACTGCAAAGTGCCCTACCCCGCCTGCCCCGCCATGGATAAGCACGGTTTGACCGGGCTGGAGACCCGCTACCTCAAAGAGGGATTGCCAGGCTGTAAGCGAGGCCAGGGGCACCGCAGCGGCCTGGTTGTGGCCGATGGAGTTCGGCTTAAGCGCCAGGTTCACGCTCCGTGCCGCCACATACTCCGCATAGGCACCGTCCCTCTCAAAATCAAGCATGCCATAGACCGCATCCCCGATCTTGAAGGCGGTCACGCCGGGGTCCACTGCCTCCACGACCCCGGAGACATCCCATCCAAGAATCAAAGGAAGCCTGTGTTGGAGCCACGCTTTGACGTGACCGGCACGCGCTTTCCAATCCAAGGGGTTGACGCCTGCTGCATGGACTCGGATCAGCACCTCGCCCGCGCCTGCCTCGGCACGGGGTACCTCCTCCAAGACTAGAACATCGGGGCCCCCGTGTGAATGGAATCTAATTGCCTTCATGGTCGTCATAATGAGCTCCCTTCAGATCCGCGCCTCCTCGCACGAAGCACCAGGGGGTTCCATAACTGATCGGGAATACGTGCTTCCTGTGGAGCAACCTGATAGAAAGATTAATCATTGAGTATGGCGATTCAACGCAGTGTAATGGTCAGCACAGAAAGCATGGGGCGCGCTGTCAGGTTTTTAGGTTGAAGGAAATGGCTGGGGAGTGGTAATGGTGAGCCATGCCAAGGGGATCACGGATCTGAGTGGACGATACAAATGGCAAGGGGGAAGGGACGTGGACAATCAGAGAAGTCAATGGCGACACTGGATTCCGGTGCTTGAGAATGAACTGGCTGCAGAGATGCAAAAGGCGCCTTCACCATCNGAAGTGCATGCNAGGGATCATGTTCTCCGNGTGCTGCGGCGCTGCATCCGTCTTGGAGAAAAGCTGGATGCGGATATGGAGGTGCTCGTCACGGCCGTCTATCTGCATGATCTGGGCCGTCACTATATTGCCGACAAGGTTCACGGCGCCCTCAGCGCGCAAAAGGCAGAGCCGGTGCTCGAACGGATCCAGTTCCCGCAAGAAAAAAGAGATGCCGTTCTGCATGCCATCCGCGTGCATGACGTCTCTGCCTCCTCGGAGGACAGAACAACCCTTGAATCGAAGATTCTGTACGATGCTGACAAAATTGATACGCTGGGGGTCGTGGGCGTTCTGAGGTACATCAGACACTATTATGGGAAGAAACCCATAGACTACATGCTCGAGGACATTGATGCCCGGTGGGAAGGTCTTACCCTTCCAGAGACACGAACCCTGGCCCTGCAGGATTACAAATACATCAAGGACTACTTTGCGCAATTGAAGGAAGAATTAGGGACTGATTCATAATGGCTGAGCTTCCTGAGGGAAAGCAATTGAAAAACACCGTCGAGAGCGTGCGTGGAGTTATTCCAACCGGAACCACGGCCTTTTACACCATGATAGGAACGCCGATCATTCAGGTAAAATCACCGCTCCTTTACAATCGCTATTTTGCCGACCACGGAATGGATGCGGTCATGATTGCGATGAACGTGCCCTCGGA
>JGI20214J51650_10003356_pt1 | contig 10044 bp, 9 predicted proteins | sample WetSurMetagenome_FD_51650 | JGI IMG/M metagenome (IMG submission 51650)
TCAAGAAAATCAAGTAATAAGTTGCAGGTAAAACTATGTTTAAATGGCTAAGTAATCTTACTGACTCTAATGAGAAACAGATCCAGCGGCTTCGCCCACTGGTGAATGAGGTAACAGGGCTCGAAGCTGAGATGAGTGTTCTAAGTGATGAGCAGCTTAAAGTAAAAACAAGCGAATTCAAAGACTATCTGAATAAAGCAACCTCAGATACCATCGCGGAAATTAAACAAAATCAATCTGATATTGAAGAAACAAAAAGCAAGCTGAATACCAGCGACGAAATGGAACGGGATGAACTCAACACCCGTATTAAAAGTTTGGAAGAGAAAATCGTTCACTTAGAGGATGAACGCCGGGATATTGAAAAGGAAGCCCTGAATGAACTCCTACCGGAAGCTTTCGCTGTTGTTCGTGAAGCTGCCAGGCGTACTATCGGACAAAGACATTTCGATTCTCAGGTTTTTGGTGGTATTGTCCTGCACCAGGGTAAGATCGCTGAAATGAAGACTGGTGAAGGTAAAACTTTAGCAGCTACTCTACCCTTATATCTTAATGCCCTTACCGGGAAGGGTTGCCATCTCGTCACAGTGAACGATTACCTTTCAAAACGTGATGCTCATTGGATGGGTCCGGTTTATCACGCCCTTGGCATTTCCGTCGGGGCTATCCATAGCCAAACTGCCGAGAATCATACTCCTTCTTTTATCTTCGACCCCGCTTATGATTCTGCTGACAAAGCTTTCAAATATCTAAGGCCGGTAACCCGAAAAGAAGCGTATGAAGCTGATATTACCTACGGTACGAACAACGAATTCGGGTTCGATTATCTGCGGGACAATATGGTGTTGGACCTCAAGCAATGCGTCCAGCGTCCCCTTAATTATGCCATCGTTGATGAAGTCGATAACCTGCTCATCGATGAAGCACGTACTCCTCTTATCATCTCTGGCCCTCCTCCTAAAAATGACGAAAAGGAAAAAGAACAGGAACAATATCGACAAATAGCCGTGATTGTACGGGGAATGCAGCACAAGACATTACATCATGAGCCAAGCACTCCTGAGGAGAGAGAAGAAGAAGCTGCCCTGGAAAATGAGGTCGACTATATAAAATACGAGAAAAGCCACACGGTTAAGGGTACTTCAAAAGGGTTGGCAAAACTTGCCCGAGCCTTCAATCTGAGTGAAGTTGAGTTGTTCAACCGGGAGGAGAAAGAAAACTCAAGCTATTTCGACCATCATGAGAATCTCCGTTTAGATTCCATTCTTTCTGTTTTTAACCAGTCTCTTCTCGCCAAGTCCTGGTTCGAAAAGGGCCGCGATTATATTATTTTCCAAAGTCAGAATGGGGAGAAAAGTATTGTCATCGTTGATGAATTCACCGGCCGGTTAATGCACGGCCGGCGTTACTCCAAAGGGTTGCATGAAGCAATCGAAGCTAAAGAAAGTTTGGAAGAGAAAGACCTGCGTATCCAACGTGAATCGATGACTTATGCCACAATTACTTTCCAGAACTATTTCCGTATGTATAACAAGTTATCAGGTATGACTGGTACTGCCCAAACTGAAGCTGAAGAATTTCATAAAATCTATAAACTTGAAGTTGTCCAGATACCGACGAATAGACCTATGATTCGCAAAGATTACACCGACCGTATTTTTAAGGATGAAAAAAGTAAGTTCGGTGCGGTCGTCAATGAAGTGGTCGAATTGAATTCCCAAAAAAGGCCAGTGCTAATCGGTACCGTTGCGATCGAGACCTCGGAAATGCTCGCTGATATGTTAAAACGGAAAGGTATCACTGCTAAAGTCTTAAATGCTAAACCTGAGAATGCACAGAAAGAAGCAGGGATCGTTGCTGAAGCCGGGAGGTTAGGTGCCGTCACGGTAGCCACCAATATGGCTGGCCGCGGCGTCGACATTATCCTGGGCGGTAATCCCCAGATACATCCCCAGGGTGAATGGCAAAAAGAACATGATCAAGTCATCAATCTTGGCGGTTTGCATATTATCGGTACCGAGCGGCATGAGGCCAGGCGTATCGATAACCAGTTACGCGGCCGTGCCGGGCGCCAGGGTGACCCGGGCAGTACCCGCTTTTTCGTCTCAGTCGATGACGATATTATGAAACGGTTTGGCGGCGACCGTATCCGCGGCATTATGCAGATGGCTGGCATGGATGAGAACACCGCTATTGAAAATAAACTCGTGAACCGTGCTATCGAGAGCGCCCAGGTCAGGGTTGAAGGATATCACTTCGATGTTCGTAAACAACTGGTCGAATTTGACGATGTGGTCAATAAACACCGGGAACTCATCTACAATGAAAGGCGCAAGATCCTCAGCGGGGCTGACCTTAAGGCCAATATCCTTTCTATGGTTAAAGATGAGATAAAAGAAATTATCGGTTCCCATTCGACTGTTGGCGCTGAAGAATGGGATATCAAAGGTACTCTTATTGATGTGAATTCGATTCTTCCGGTACCACCGGATATAAATATGATGGACTCAAGCGCGAGTAAACCTAAAGAACATGGAAGAAAAACTGCTTGCGTTATCTGAATCTATTTACAGTCAAAGAGAACAGCAATATAATCCCCAGAACATGAGAATCCTGGAGAGGTTGGTGATGCTCCGCATTATCGACAATCTGTGGATTGAACATGTCTCAGTGATGGAAGAAAAACGGCAGCAAGCAGGTTTTGCAGGTTTACAACAAACTAAACCTATTGATGAATACCGAAGGCTTGGTGGTGAGCAACTAGATTTACTGATTTCTAGTATCCGACATGATGTTGCCCACATGATTTATCATGTTGCCGTCGTTCAGGACGGAAGCCGGCAAACTCCCAGGCAGCCGGCGCCATCCCCCATGGCTCAAGTCATTTCCGGTAGAGATAGTAAACCGGTTTCCAATGCTCCTGATGGTGTCCGTAAAGTCGGCCGGAATGACCCTTGCCCCTGTGGCAGTGGTAAAAAATATAAACACTGTCATGGAAAATAGCAGGTTGTTTTGGGATTGATAACTTGATATTAACGGAATAACTCTCTACAATCCTAAAAGCCATAAAATATATTGTCGTCTACTACAACGCTCCTGGAGGAATTAATGGAAATCGATACTGATGATAAACTGATAAGTGTCCGTGAAGCAGCTAAAGAATGTGATCGAAATCCGGAAACTATCCGGCGCTGGATATGGAGTGGCAAGCTACCCGCTGAAAAGCTTGGTAATCAGCTTTTTGTTAAAAGAAGCATACTTCAAAATTTCTGCCTTGGTATGATGGTTCCACATCAAGAGGAAGTTGATAGTAGTACCGGGGATACGGAACAACCCAAGTCTGATTCTCAAACTATCAAACAACCTTTCAACCGAAAAGAAATCATCAGCAAATGCCTGACCTTGCGTGAACAAATCCGTGAGCGAGCCGGACACCTGGATGTTGAGAAATATATTGGACAATTACGGGGAGACTAATCGATGAGTACACAAGTGAGTACCCAGATATGTATTGATGCCAGTATTGCTTTACAATGGATTATACCCACTCCTCAATCTCAAATTGCTGACTCGCTCCTTAAAAAATGGGATGATGCCGGCATTCAGATTATTAGCCCGCCTTTACTGGATATCGATATGACTGCTTTCATCAGGAAAATGATGCAGATGAAACTTTTATTACCGCAGCAGGGAGAACAAGCTTTCCAATTTTACCGGCAGATAGGTATCNACATCGTGAATCCTCCTTCCCTTACTCAAACCGCCTGGGATTTGATTGGAAAGTATGATCTGACTCATATTACCGATTTGTATTATCTAGCCCTTGCTGAATTGATGGATGCAGAATTTTGGACTGCTAACCGGTATCTCTTCAGTAACTTAAAAGAGAAAAATCAACGCACCCATTTTCTCNGTGATCTATCAACTACAGCTACGCCCGCAGTCACTCCTTCTGTTGTCGAAAGGAAAGCCGAGAGTCATAAGGCTACCAGGTCCGATTTTCCTGGGTTGTGGCGGGCCATTTAGCCGGCATTGTCATTATTTTGATCAGGTTGTTGACTTTAGCAGGTTTGGTTGGGCATGAACAACAAGGAGATTGCTAAAGTTTTTACAGATATCGCCTGCTTACTTGAGATGAAAGAGGAAAACATCTTCAAGATACGGGCTTACCGGAAAGTCGCCTTTACGATTGAACAACTATCCGAAGAACTTGCCGTCATTGTCCAACGCTAAATTCCCTCAAGAGTGCTATAAAGATGTTTTTAAAACCTGACCCGGATACAATAGTGATATGGAAGAAGTAGGTAATAGTTCAATTAATCCTGATACCGCTTTATCTGAAACAGACCCTGCGATTGACCATTTTGAACAGTCAGTCCGAAATGGCCAACACTGGTATATTTCCTTACTTGAATCAATTGGGCTGTGGAAAAAAGCCGAGGAATCCAGTAACGGGCGCCGTTATCGTTACCTCATTGCCGGTGAAGCCTTCGACTGGATGTTGCTTGCGGAACGGTTGTGTGACACTCTCCCGGGGTTGATTTCTGAAGTTGAAAAGGATAATTTCCTTTACCGGGGTGTACCCCCAATAAATCTATCATCGGATAGATTTATTGAGCTTATCGGCAACGCCAAATATCATCAATACCTTAATTATTATTATGGAATCACGGCTGAAGAAGCTTTGGTGTTTGCCGTCGAAGAGGAAGTCAGGAAAGAAAAAAGGGCCTGGGGTTATGCCCGCGAAGCTGAAGCAACCAATGAATCATATCGCCGGATCTATGGTACGACTTTTTCCATTATGCTCAGGCACTTCCGGAAAGAAAATAATTATCCCCAGATCAAGTCTATCGAACTCACTGAAATGAAAGAATTTGCTTATTGGCGGTTTAAGTATCGTCTTAAAATGTGTGAAAAAGCAAAGGTTGCCAGTGATTCCCGAAAAGCCGTCAACTGGCTCAAAGAACACGGGGTATCCAGTTATATTCAGCGCCATGATATCCCCGAATTCTTCATCGACACAGCTTCCGAGGAACTATAACCGCTTTATTATTTGAAGAATTTTACCAGTTTGTCGAATTCTTCCCGTCCGGAATAAACGTTATATTGGGGATTAGTAGTATCCGGATAACCGATGAAAATTCCCAGGACTATTAATTTGGACTCGGTTAATCCCAACACTTTACGAACTATATCAGGATAAGGTACCGCCTGCGCTGCCGGAGTTGTCCCCAGGCCAAACTGGACCGCTGCCAGCATGATATTTTCCGCAGCCAGGCCGCAATCAAACACTGGATAAGCATTCGTCCCCTGGCCGTCTTGCGTAAAGAACGACCTGTCTGTATAAATATAAATTACACAGGGACAACCGTACATTTTCACTCCCATCATCTGGCGTTCCCTGCGCAGTTCCTTGTCATCGCGGATCCGGTCTGCATCCGGTCCTCTCCTCATTGCCGGCAGCCGTACCCGGTATTGTTCGGGGAAAAATCTTGGAAAAGCCAGGTCCGGATTCGGTTCAGTATCCGACTTTTCCAGAAATCCCTCTTTTATTGCCTCCAACTTCTTCCCGGTCACCACGGCAAACTCCCAGGGTTGGGTATTTGCCCAGGATGGCGCACGTAAAGCTAATTCCATGATTTCACGCAGTGTTTTTTCCGGGATGGGATCAGGTCTGTATCCACGGTATGTTTTTCTCTTTTTTATCGCTTCGAATAATTCCATTCTTCCCACTCCTGTCTATATATGACCTTGAAAACTTATTTCTTTTATCACTGCAGTCTAGCTAACTCTTGTTTTAACCGGGATAACTTATCTTTGATCAATAATTGTTTGGCCTGTTCTTTTTCAACTACCGCCGCCGGAGCCCTGGATAAGAATTGACTGTCCTGTAACCGGGCATCAAGCCTGTTGGCTTCAGCCTGATTCTGATTGATTTCCTTTTGTAATCGCAACTTTTCCGCCTCAACATCTACCATACTAGCCATCGGTATGGTAACTTCAGCTTCTTTCAGTACATTGACCAGGACATTTTCTCCCGGCTTTGATTCACGATGTTTTTCCAGGAATATCAGAGGTTTCACTCGCGCCAACGATTCAATTGCCTGGGCATGAAGTAACACTGAAGGTGTCAGTTCTCCTGCATATACCTGAGCCTCTATCCAGATATTATTTTCCACATTATGCTCTGCCCTGGTATTCCGTATCGAACGTATTATGTCAATTACAGTATCAATCACCCTCTCGGCTTTAATATCAATCAGGCTATTATCGGTTTCAGGATAATCAGTGACCATAATCGACTCGGCCTGCATGGTTGGAGACAGGGAAGCTTTCTTTAACGATTGCCAGATTTCTTCGGTAACGAAAGGCATGAATGGGTGCAGGAGTCGAAGTGCTGTTTCCAGAACATGTATCAAGACCGGGATTGGATTATTCTCGGTTGTTGCATTCTTTGTACGTATCTTGGCCAGTTCGATATACCAATCGCAATACTCACCCCACAGGAAATCATGTATCGTACTTTGCGCTTCTTCAAAGTGATAAGCGCCGATAGCCGTGTTCACCGTAGCGATCGTCCGGTTAAGCCGGCTTATAAGCCAGCGGTCTTCTACCGTAAGTTTGTCTTTATGGATGGATATATCCTGGTTTACGGGTTCAATAGACCGGATTACGAACCGGGCGGCATTCCATAGTTTGTTGGCAAAATTACGTCCCGCTTCCAGCTTGATCGTTGATAATTTACTATCGTTTCCCGGCGCAGTACCCATCAATAAGGCAAACCGCACCGCATCCGTACCATATTGTTCTAAAAGAGGTACCGGGTCAAGTACATTACCCCGGGTTTTACTCATCTTTTCACCTTTTTCATCCCGGATAAGGCCGTGTAAATAAACCGCCCGGAATGGGACTTCTCCTGTATCTTCAATACCCATCACGATCATTCTTGCTACCCAGAAGAAAAGAATATCATATGCTGTTTCCAGTACCGATGTGGGATAAAAATAACGAATATCCTCCGTATCATTAGGCCATCCAAGGGTCGAATGAGGCCAAAGTGCTGAACTGAACCAGGTATCCAGTACATCCGGGTCTTGTTTGAGATTTTTCGAATGGCACTTATTACAAGTTTCAGGAATATCGACGGTAACTGTTAATTCACCACAGTCCTGGCAATACCAGACAGGGATCTGATGTCCCCACCACAACTGCCGGCTGATGCACCAGTCTCGGATATTTTCCATCCAGTTTAAGTAAACCTTAGCGAAACGTCCCGGAATTATATTTATCCGGCCATCTTCCACTGCTTTGATAGCCGGGGCAGCCAGAGGTGCCATCTTCACAAACCATTGCTTACTGGCTAAAGGTTCCACCATGGTACGGCAGCGCTGGCAATGCCCGACCGAATGCATGTAAGGTTCGATCTTTACCAGCAACCCTTCTTTTTCCAGGTCGGCTAACACCGCTTTCCGCCCTTCAAAGCGTTCCATCCCCTTATACGGACCGGCATTCTCATTGAGGGTTGCATCGAGGTTCATTATGTTTACTAGTTCCAGGTTATGACGCTGCGATATTTCGAAATCAACCGGATCATGGGCAGGAGTGACTTTTACTGCTCCGGTGCCGAATGCTACATCGATCGCTTCATCGCCGATTATAGGAATGATTCGTTTCACTGCAGGCACTATCAGTTTTTGCCCTATTACGGCTTTGAATCTCTCATCATCCGGATTTACCGCCACCGCCGTATCGCCAAGCAGCGTTTCCGGCCGGGTGGTGGCAACAGTAATATATCCTTCACCTTCTGCAAAAGGATATTTTATATAATAAAGATTACCCTGGACATCCTGATGTTCCGTCTCCAGGTCTGATAATGCCGTGGCACACCTTGGACACCAGTTGATGATTCTTTCCCCGCGGTAGATATGTCCTTTATTATACAAGCGGACGAAGGCGGTCCGTACCGCCAGGCTCGGTCCTTCTTCCATGGTAAAACTTAGCCTGGACCAGTCCATTGAAGCCCCCAACCGGCGGTGCTCTTCGATGATTTTGTTGCGGTACTTATTAGCCCATTCCCACACCCGCTCCAGAAATTTTTCCCGGCCTAATTGGTGCCGGTCGATATGTTCCTTTGCCAACGTCCGTTCGACTACTACTTGTGTTGCAATGCCGGCATGGTCTACCCCCGGTAGCCACAAAGTCGGGTCGCCTTGCATTCTATGCCAGCGAACCATGATATCCTCGATTGTTGCCGTAAGAGCATGGCCTAGATGTAACTCGCCGGTAATATTAGTTGGCGGCATGATGACTACAAATGGTTTTTTCGTTTTATCTATCTTGGGAGTAAAGTATCCTCTTTGAACCCAGTATTGGTACCATTTCTCCTCGATTTTTCCCTGGTTCATATGCTTTAGGCATTTCGCTTTGTGTGTTAGAATCTGTCATGTTAAGCCTTTCCTAAACAAAATTACTTAGATGCGTATTCGTCTGGCTACTTTCTTCCTTACACTTTTAGGTGTGATTCTTTTAAGTAGCCCGAGTATAAAGCCTACTACGGCTCCTGCGATAGCCGACATTATTAACTCGGGTAGATTTTCTACTATGTAGTGAGTGATACTACTGATTGTATCTGAAGCTATCTGCCCTGAATTCGACCCTCCATCAAGTATGCCCATTATTCCAAGTACGATAATTATTAGTAACGGCAGCAACACGGAGAGTGCACTGATAACACCTATAACCCATGCTACTCTTTTCCCGAATATCGCATTTGTCAGGACGGTAATGAAAGCCATTAGTAAAGCTGTGATAAAAAGTAGTGCTAAATCCATTGTTTATCCTGAAGTAAGTTCATATTCAGGACTCTGAATATGGTCTAGTCCTGCACCAATCTCTTACCCATGCTCAATACCGGTTCTTGCGCATAACCGATTGCTTTATAAAAATTTACTGCTTCCAGATTATCCTCACGGACTTGTAAGTTTATCTTCGGACAACCTAATGCTGAGTTTGGACTGGATTGTATCCATCATCTTCCGGCCCAGACCATTTCTTTGAAAATGGGGATCGACAGCCAGATAATTGATCCATCCCCGGTGTCCTTCATAACCACCCATCGCGGTTGCTATTATCTCTCTCTCAATTAGACCTACAAGGAAAAGTTCTGGATTCACTTTCAGTTTGCGTTCAATATCGAGTTTTGGGTTGTTCTGTGGCCGGGTCAACTTACACCGCTGCCAGAGGTCAATAACTGCAGATTCATCTCCTGTATTATAAGGCCGGATTACGAACTCGGTATTCAACCTATTTCTTCCTATTCTTCATCCACCCAATTATCTTATCCAATATCTTGTCCGCTACCTCGCGCTTCGGCATTAACGGTAATTCTTCAGTTTCTCCTGTTTTATCGATTATCGTAACGCGATTGGTCTCTACGGCAAAGCCGGAATCCGCCGCACTTACATCATTAGCGCATATAAAATCCAGGTGCTTCTGTGTTAGTTTTTTCCTGGCATTTTCCAACAAATTGCGGGTTTCAGCCGCAAATCCTACCTTGATAAAATTTTCAGGGAGTTCCAATAGAAAATCCTTATTTTCTACCAGTTCCAGGGTTAGTTTTCCACCGGATTTTTTTATTTTATCAGTCGCTGGTATTGCCACCCGGTAATCGGAAACTGCTGCTGCCATAACAAGTACATCCGTGGCTTTACATGCCTCCAATACCGATTCTCGCATTTCTGATACTGTACCAACCAGCCGTAGCACATTGTAAATTCCGGTGTTTTGCGGGTCCACTGTTGAGATAAGTGTTACGTAAGCACCCCGGTCTCTCGCTGCACTGGCCAGGGCAAATCCCATCTTCCCGGAAGAACGGTTTCCGATGAAACGAACAGGATCGATAGGCTCTCGAGTTCCTCCTGCCGTAATCACTATCCGCTTTCCAGCCAGGTCTCCACTTTTCGCTAATACCCGGTTAATGGCAGCAATGATATCCTGGACTTCCGCTAACCGTCCCTGACCCACACCTCCCGAAGCCAGATGCCC
>JGI20214J51650_10003357_pt1 | contig 10042 bp, 8 predicted proteins | sample WetSurMetagenome_FD_51650 | JGI IMG/M metagenome (IMG submission 51650)
GTTTCTTCAGCGCCGGCTCCCACCGCAATCGCAAAGCCAAAGATCCAGAGCGTTAGAATAATCGAGACAGATCGCGCAAAACCGTGTGAGCATTCAGCGGGTCGCATCCACTCGCCTCCTAGTCTTATTTTCCCCTGATTCCAAAGGCTTTGTCAAAAACATTCGTGGAAGTTTCAACGAGTTTTAGCAAATCCCAAAAGCGCTCTTTCCGTCATTCCGGCGAAAGCCGGAATCCAGTTCGTTCACGGAGTCATAGAATGCCTGGACTCCGGTCTTCACCGGAGTGACGACTGAATGACACGGCATCCCTTTTATATTTGCTTGATGCACGTAGACTGCATTGCGCTCAGCAACCTGCTAGACAAGGCGATACACGGGGGTTTCCAGGTGTGTCTTCTTGCACCGGGGGCAGCGGCTTGGTCGGGTAAAGCGCTTTCTTTCTTCAAACACATACCCGCAGGACATGCAACCAAAAGGGAGCACCACGAGCTTTCTTTTCTGTGCTATTGCAGAACGAGCGATGTGTGGAAGGTGTTCGTAGACCTCCCTTTCCCGAATGCCGATGGCCTGGGAGATTTCTCTGGCGGTCATCTCCTTCTCATTCAAGAGCAGGAACATCCTCTGGCGGATGGTTTGAGAATGACTTTGGTCGCTCATGGCACCCTTTGGGGAAAGAGCCTCCCCGCATGTGGCTCGGTGAATTCATGGTGCTTCTATTCTCTCACAGTTGCTTCTAACCGGCAATACACGTGATACCAAAGCCTTGATTTTATCTGTTCGATCGAATATATTACACGATAATAAAGAGCTGTCTGACTGGGGCTTCCAATGCCAGTTTAGACCAACCTTCCGTTCATGGTTCGATACCTCACCACGAACGGGAAGGCCAACAATTGGAAAAAGTGTTTACGTTCGTCCTGAGGTATCGAAGGACGAACGTGAATGGGCATGGGTTTCCTTTATGAAAGTCGGAATTGAGAATAAAGTTGTGGCGCGGTTTCGGGATGGGAAAATAATCAAAGGGTTCACGCAGGACTTCTTTCCCAACAAGGATGTGTTCCACATCTCGACCACAGAAAGGGGGAAGGATTTGACTGAAGTGCTTGTCCCCGACCTGAAAGCTCTTTTCTTTGTGAAGAGCTTTGAGGGGAAAAAGGACCATCGGAAACACGATCACCCAGATGTGATTCAGAAGTTGAGCAAGACGGCCGGCATCAAGCTGAAAATTGTTTTTGCCGACGGCGAGCAGATGTTGGCTCTTACGCAGGGATATGACCCCAGCCGCAAGGGTTTTTTCATCTTTTCACCTGACACAGAGAGCAACTGGGAAAGGGCCTATGTTTTGAAGCAAGCGATCAAGGAGGTGACAAGGGTTAAGTAACACGTGTTCCCTTCATCATTTCCTGAGCCATCAGCGCCGCCTCCCAAATGGCTTCGTACCCCGTGCACCTGCACAAATTCTCCGAAAGAGCGACCTCAATCTCCTCTTCAGTAGCGCCCGGCTTATTTTTGAAAAGGGCGTAGAGCCTCATGATGAACCCTGGGGTGCAGAATCCGCACTGAACGGCTCCAGCCCTGAGAAAAGCCTCCTGTATGGGATGGAGATTGCCTTCCTGGTCGGCCAACCCTTCTATCGTAAGGACTTCAAGGCCATCGAGTTTCTCTTTTCCCCTCAGGGTGCAGGCTTTCACCGCCTCCCCGTTCACCACCACGGTGCAGCTTCCGCACGCGCCATAGCCGCATCCTTCTTTGGCCCCTGTGAGGTCAAGAGCCTCTCTAAGAATCTCGAGCAGACTTTCTTTCGCCGCGTAGGGAACCGTGCGCCGCACACCGTTCACTGTGAGAGTGATCCATTCACTCACTGGAGAACCTCCAGGATGTCTTTGGGTAACACAGGAAGTCGGGAGAAATCGTGACCCGTCGCATCGTAAAGAGCGTTGAGGATGGTAGGGGCCACAGCCACCATGGGGTGTTCTGCAACGCAACGCGCGCCGAAAGGTCCTCTCTTCTCCGGGGTTTCCACAAAGATCACATTCTGTTTTTTGGGAATGTCATGGATTCGGGGCATTTTGTACCGGACCCAAGTGGCATTGGTGATCTTCCCTTGCTCGGAGAATTCAATTTTTTCCTTGAGGGTCTGGCCGATCCCCATCACCACGCCACCCACGATCTGGCCCCTGATCATCTGAGGGCTGATGACCCGGCCCACGTCAAAAGAAGAAATGAATTGATCGATGATCACCTCCCCCGTCTTTTTGTCCACCCTCAACTCACACCCCTGGCACCCGAAGGTCCATGTGCCGCCGGCTGTTCCCATGCCGAACTTAGGGTCCGGTTCCACATAACCGGGAATCCGGTCCCCGGCCGTCGCTTCCGCGACTTCGCCGACCGTAAGCCCGTTGTCATACATGTATCCCCTAGCCAGATCTTTCACGGCAACCTTCCGGTCAGGGTCTGCTTTCAGGAACACGCTTTCGCCGTCATACTCCAGGTCCTCTGCAAGGACCCTCAGCACGACAGCGGCATTCTCTTTAAGTACCCGGATCGCTTTTTCCGCAGTTTTGAGGATGGCGTTGCCTCCCCGATAGGTGAACATGGAGGCCACGGTCTGCCACTCCCAGGGGGAGTGCTGAGTATCCACCTCGCGAAAAACGGAAACACGATCCGGTGGAACCCGAAGCGCTTCTGCAGCAATCTGCCTCATGGCCTGCTGCGCGCCCTGCCCCATTTCGATACCGCCCAGATTGACGTGAACGCTTCCGTCCGAACAAAACTTGATCTGGCAGCACGAGGACGCGTTCGGAGCCCCTTTGGGCGACTTCATCATGGAGGCCACACCGCGACCGTAGAGGTAACGCTCATCTTCCTTTGGTTTGGGACCCGCGAAAAGCTCCTTTTCGACGTTTTGGAGGCACTTGAAGAGATCCCCGTTGTGATCCCTGATGGTTTCTCCCAGCGAATTCTTTCTTCCTTCAGAGAGGAAGTTCTTCCGGCGCAGGTCGAGAGGAGAGAGACTCAGCTTGCGGGCCATCATGTCCACAAGGCGTTCGGAGATGAAGCACCCCTCCGGGTGCCCATAACCCCGGTAGGCGCCTACCGGCGGGGNGTTGGTGTAAACCCCGAAGGAGTCCACGTGGCAGTGCTCGATGGCATAGGGACCCACACAGTTGTGTCCCGCCACCGTGACGATGTTGGCGGCGGCATCCCCATAAGCCCCGTCGGAAAAGTAAAGCTCTGCCTGGAAAGCGGTGAAAGCTCCGTCCTTTCTCGCTCCGAGCCTGGCCCGGGCTTTCATCCCGCGGCCGAGCACCGTGCTCGTCATGACCTCTTTGCGACTGCAAATGTAACGGACCGCAACTCCCGGCACAGCTCTTGCCACAGAGGCCACCATGGGCTCGATGGTGACATCCGATTTCCCCCCAAAGCCGCCGCCCAGGTAAAGGACATGCACGCGAACCCGGGAGTGAGGAAGCCCGAACATTTCAGCCACGGTTTGCTGAACCGCAAAGGGAGCCTGGGTGCTGGCCCAAATCTCCACTCGATCCTTCCCTTCCCAACGGCAAATGGCGCCGTGGGGCTCCATGGCAGAGTGGGCACTCAGCGAGAATTCGAATTCCCCCTCCACGGAGACCTCCGCTTCTCTGAATCCAGCCTCCATGTCGCCTTTCCTGAGCCTGTAGTGGTGGAAGACGTTCGTCCCCGGTTCGGGGAAATAGGAACCGAGGTGGCGATACTCGCCGAGCTGCTCATGGATCAAGACCGTCTTGCTGCGAGCCGCCTCNACGGGATCCAGAAGCACNGGAAGAGGTTCAACCATCACCTTGATCTTTGGAAGCGCCTTCTTTGCGTGATCAAGGGTGTCGGCGATGACCGCGGCGACCGGTTCGCCGACATGTCTCACCTTGTCCACGGCAAAAGGCCGCTGGTCGTAGAACCCGGCCGCTGAGAAGTAAAGGGGATAGTCTTTGCCTGTGACGACTCGGACCACCCCTTCGCTTCTCTCCGCTTCAGAGGTGTCTATGGACTGAATCCGGGCATGAGCATGCTCCGGTCTGAGGATCTGGGCGTGGAGCATCCTGGGCAGTTTGAGGTCGGCCACATACTGAGCTGCGCCTGTCACCTTCGCAACCCCATCCGTCCGCTCAAAGCTTTTCCCAATGTACCGGAACTTCATCACACGTTCTCCGCAGAACGATTGACTTTCTTCAGCGAGCTCTCACGGCGCAATAGGATGCACGAGAATACCTTAAGTCGAATATTGAATGTCGAACAAGGAATTTCGAATGATGAAGTTTAAGAACTGCTTTTCTTCCTTCGGAGTTCATTATTCGTTATTCGACATTCTGCGGTTCGCTTTTGGACTTCTCCGAATCCACAAGACACTGCAAACCCGCCTGCTACGATCCTTTCTCTTCCCTGCGATACGGCTTAAGCAGACCCGCCGGCACAGAGGCCTTTCTGGACACGCTCACCAGAGCCACAATGGTGAGAAGGTAAGGGATCATGAGGAACACGTGGAAAGAGAGCTTGAACCCCAGACCCTGAAGCCTGAGCTGAAGCCCGTCCAGGCATCCGAAGATCAGAGCGCCCAGCGTTCCCTTCACAGGATCCCAGTTTCCGAAAATCACCATGGCGATAGCCACCCACCCCCTTCCCCCGATCACGTCGATGAGAAACATGTTCTGATGGGCCAGGGTGAGGAAAGCCCCGCCTACGCCCATGAGCGCCCCGCCGACCACGAGGCAGAGCGTGCGGGTCAAGGTGACGTTGACGCCCACGGTATCCGCCACNATGGGGTTTTCGCCCACGGTTCGGATCTTGAGTCCCACGTTGGTCTTGTAGAGCAGAATGGAAAGAGNCGGAACCAGGAGCCAAGCGATGTAGGTCAGGGTGTACTGCTTGAACAGGCCCGGCCCGATGACCGGGATCTCCGACAGCCAGGGAATGGCCACTTGCTGAAAAGGCTTGACCGTCGGAGGAACCGTAGGAGACCCGAAATGAAGCCGGTAGATGAACATGGCGAGCCCGGCTGCAAACAAAGTGATCCCCAGTCCGGAGACATGCTGGCTCAACCCCAGGTGAACCGACAGGAACGCCATCAGGAGCCCGAGCGCCATGCCCACCAGCGCGGCCATGAGTACGCCGAACCAGAGCGAACCCGTGGACATGGTGACCAGGAACCCGGTCACGGCACCCATGAGCATGATCCCTTCGATGCCTAGATTGAGCACACCGGATCGTTCGGCAAGAATCTCGCCCAGCGTGGCAAAGATGATGGGGGTTGCCATTCTCATCGTGGCTCCGATCAGACCTGAGACAAACGCCGCCTGGAGAATCTGGTCCATCATTTCCGCACCGCCTTCACCCGGTACTCTGTGAAAAGGAGAAAAATGAGCATGATCATGAGGGCCATGCCCTGGATCACCTCGGCAATGTAAACGGGCACCCCGGTCATGCGACTCATGGTTTGCGCGCCCACGATGATGATGCTGAAAAAGAGGGAAGAAAAAAGTACACCCACAGGGTGCAAGTTGCCCAGCATGGCGATGACAATGCCTGAATATCCGTATCCCGGTGAGATGTCCATGATGAGGCGATACTGCAGAGCGCAGAGTTCTCCCACGCCTGCAAGGCCCGCAAGCCCGCCGGAAATCAAGGCGGTCCAGAGAATCACCGAATTCGTGTGGATGCCGCCGAAACGGGCGGCTCGAAGGTTAATCCCCACCGCCTTGTTCTGGTACCCGAAGGTGGTCTTGTTATTGATGAACCAGATCACCAGCACGGCGAACAGCGCGATCAGAACGCCCAGGTGAAATCGGGAACGGGGCATCAGAATGGGATACTTCGCGGCGGCGATGATTTCAGAGGATCTGGGCCAACTGGACCCTTTTTGCTGCAGAGGACCGAAAAGCAGAGCGCCCATGATGTGAATCATGACGTAGTTCAAGAGGAGGCTGGAGACCACGTCATCGACCTTGAGCTTGGTTTTGAGAATCGCCGGGATAAAGGCCCAGAGCCCGCCTGCGAGGAATCCGGCCACGATGACCATCGGCAGGACCATGAAAGGGGGAACCCCTTTGAGGGAGATCCCGAGCGCTGTCGCCGTAAGCGCTCCTGCGAGAAGCTGACCTTCGGCGCCGATGTTCCAGAACTTGGCCCTGAACGCAAAGGCAACGGCCAGCCCGGTGAGGAGCAGCGGGCTCGCCTTGACAAAGGTCTCCAGCAGATTGAACCGCGTGCCCAGGGCCCCGTAGAACAGATAAAAGTAGGACTTCCAGAGCTCCCCGCCTGCAAGGAGAATGGGGATGGCAGAGAGAATGAGAGTCGCCAGCACTGCGGCAATGGGAATGACGATCCTGGCCCAACCAGGAAGGGGCTCCCGCTTGACGATTCTGAGCCTCATTCTTTTCTCACCCCGCTCATCCAAAGGCCGATCTGTTCTCTGGACGCCTCTTCCGCCACAGTCTCTCCCATCAGCTCCCCTTCAAAGAGCACGGCAATCCGGTCACTCAGAGCGAATATTTCATCCAAGTCTTCCGAGATCAGCAGCACAGCCGCACCGCGCTCCCTTTCCTCCAGGATCCTTTGGTGAACGTACTCCGTGGCTCCTACGTCGAGGCCGCGAGTGGGCTGGCTGGCGATCAGGACGGCGGGTTTGCCCGCCAGTTCTCTGGCCAGCATGACCTTTTGCAGGTTCCCTCCGCTGAGGCTCTTGGCCTCGGCATGTGGGCCCGCGCTCTTAATGCCATAGGCCCTGATCAACTCTTCGCTGAACTGTTGGATCTTCTTGAAGTCCAGAAGACCTCTGTGTTGAAACTCCGGAGAGACGTGGTTCTCGAGAATCAGATTCTCTTCCACCGTGAGGTCCATGAGGAGGCCGGTCTCTATCCTGTCCTCTGGGATTCTCCCCATCCCAAGGCGGATGGCGGACACCGGGCTTCCCAGCCGGAGGAGATCGCCCTTGACCCTTACCGTGCCCTTGGAGGCTTCCCGGATCCCGAAAAGAATCTCCGCCAGTTCTCTCTGGCCATTTCCTGAAACCCCGGCAAGTCCCAGCACCTCATTTCTGCGCACCACGAGGCCGAGGGCTCTCAAGGCTGGTAACTTCTTGTCATTCAGGGCATGGAGATTTTCGATCTGAAGGACAGGCTCTCCCGGCGGCATTGTCTTTTTATCAAGTTTTTCGAGCAGCTCCCGGCCCACCATGAGATTGGCGAGTTCCCTGAGAGTCGTCTCTTTTGTCTTTTTTTCCGCCACCACCTCGCCGGCTCTGAGCACGATGATCCGGTCGGAAATGCTCATCACCTCGTGGAGCTTGTGAGAGATGAACACAACGGATCGTCCTTCCTGCACGAGAGATTTGAGGGTCTTGAAGAGATCCTCTGTCTCGCCCGGTGAGAGAACGGCCGTGGGTTCGTCCATGATGAGGATGTCCACGTCCCTGTAAAGCGCCTTCAGAATCTCGACCTTCTGCTGTTCTCCCACAGACAAGGTCCAGATCTTCGCATCAGGATCCAGCTGCAACCTGAACCGCTTCTGAATNTGCCGGAGCTTTTCCTTCGCGGATTTAAGGTCCAGGAAAATCCTTTTTCCCGTATCCGTTCCGATGATCACATTCTCGAGGACCGACTGGGAGGGAACAAGGGCAAAGTGCTGGTGGATCATTCCCACACCGCGGCAGATGGCATCCTTCGGACAGGTGAGGTCCACCTTGTCTCCCTTGATGAAGATGTCTCCTTCATCGCAGGAATAGTACCCGAACAGGATGTTCATCAGGGTGGTCTTCCCTGCGCCATTTTCGCCGAGGAGCGCGCAGATCTCCCCTGGATAGAGGCGAAAAGAAATCCCCTTGTTCGCGGCCACGTTGAGAAACCGCTTGGTGATGGAGAGCATTTCAACAACAGGGGCTTGAGCTGTCATTGTGGGACGCGCCTGCTAAAGCAGAATGGTCACCACAGAGGCACAGAGGACACGGAGGAGGGGTATTTTTTCGTCTATCGGGAGATACCGATAGACGAAAACGACCTCTTCGAGGAATTTCAGGCCCATCTTTTTGGACAGAATATTTTTGTTTGTCGGTACCTCCCGACAAACAAAAAGCTTTCTCTGTGTCCTCTGTGTCTCTGTGGTGAAACTGATTTCACAAAAAAGAAGCCCGGCCAGAAGCCGGGCTTCCTCAAGCCTTAGTCTGAAATCGGTGGTTGCTCGTCAATGGGCACACGGAAGGTGCCGTTCATGATCTTCTTCTCCAGGTCCTTCACCTCGTTCATCACGGGCTCAGGCAGCTTCTTTTCAAAGCCATGGAACGGTGCAAGCCGGGCTCCGCCCTTGGCCATCATGGACCACTCGCCGAGGTCCATGGCTACCCAGGCTTTCTTCTTGACCATCTCGATGCAGAACTTGATGGTGGGGTACATGTCCCAAACCGGCCCGGTGATGACCACTTCAGGCGCCAGGGCGTTCTGATCGGACATGTTGCCGAATGCCAGAATCTTTTTCTCTTTGGCCGCTTCAAACACGCCGAAGCGCTCGGCATAGATCAGGTCTGCACCGGCTTCAATCTGCGCGATGGCCGCTTCCTTGGCCTTTGGGGGATCGAACCAGCCGCCGATGTAGGAGATCTTCACCTTGACTTTGGGGTTGACCTTGAGGGCTCCGGCCTTGAAAGCGTTGACCAGCCGGTTGACTTCTCCAATGGGAATGGCGGCCACGACGCCCAGGATATTGGATTTGGTCATCCTGCCGGCGATCACGCCGCACAGATAGGCCGGCTCATGAATCCAGTTGTCGAACACGGAATAGTTCGGGGCCACGGGCCCGAATTCCGATCCGAAAGCGAAGGCAATCTTCGGGTAATCCTTGGCCACTCTTCTCGACGGCTCCTCGCCTGCCAGAAACGCATCCCCCACGATGAGATCGAATTTCCTTTCCGCATACTCTCTCAGAACCTTTTCGAAATCAGCGGCAGCCACTTTTTCTGCGAATTCGTACTCGATGTTTCCCATTTCCTTTTTTGCCTTCAGACAGGCCTGGTGGATGACTCCATCCCACGGTTCTTCAATGGCCGTTTGGAATATGGCGGCGATCCTGAATGGTTTAGCTTTCTGCTCTGCTCCGAACGCGAAGGAACATGCAATGAGAACAATCATCAGAGCCAATAGCACTTTCCTCATAGAAAACCCTCCTTTCCTCCTGATTGAAATCTGGAAATCAACCCTCCACCTACAGACAATAACAGACTACCGGATGCATTTGGTTTTCACTTGGTTTTTTCTTGGAATCCTGTCACCTCCTTTCCGTCTTTGATCACATGGCGTGGAGCTTCATGATAGGTTAAAGCCTCCCATACGCTTTCCGCGTCCAGCACAACCAGGTTCGCCTGGTTCCCCTCTTTCATCTCAAACCTCGGGACGGCCATGGCCTGCGCCGCCCTCGTGGTGATGAGATCGTAGAGAATCTCCATCTCCTCGAAGGTCGTCATCCACATCAGGTGGGATGCCAGAAAAGCCACTTCGAGCATATTGTTTCTGCCGTAAGGGTAATATGCGTCTGCAATGTCATCCTGGCCCAGGGCAACGCCGATGCCCTCATCATAGAGATCCCTTACCTTGGCGTGAAGCGGTCCGGTCTGGGGATCCGAGATCATGCCGATCTGTGCTCTCTTGAGGAGCGCCGCGATCTTTCGGAAATAGGGTTCCGGGTACAGGGCAACAGCACGGGCGTGGTGGGCCGTGACCCTTCCCTGCCACCCTTCCTTGATCGTTCGAACGGCGAGCATCTCAAGGGTGCGAAGACCGGGATCTCCGGCATCGTCCATGAGCATAGAGATGTCTTTGTCAAACTCCTTGGCCAACTTGAACATCCGATCGATGTGCTCGTGTGCATCCTCATCCGTGTACTCGATCCACGGAATCCCCCCCACCACATCGGCTCCAAGTTCCAGAGCCTTTCGCATGTATTCTTCCGCACCGGGATCCCGCACCACGCCGTCCTGCGGAAAAGCCACCACCTGGATATCCAAAGCCTCTTTGAACTCCTCTTT
>JGI20214J51650_10003358_pt1 | contig 10041 bp, 8 predicted proteins | sample WetSurMetagenome_FD_51650 | JGI IMG/M metagenome (IMG submission 51650)
AAGGGTGAAGACATAGTGACTCCTCATGTTCGTTACGCTGTGGTCTCTTAACTACACCATTTCTGTTGAATTATGATGAATATTTTGCCATGCTTCTATGAGAAAAAATCGTCAGGTTTCTTTCAGCCCGCGGAAGAAATGACCCGCGGTGATCCCTCCGATAGCACGGCGTTTCACTGCATCTTTCAAGTTTTTAAGAAGAGGATCCTCATGCCGGACTCCTTTTTTTGCCAGACGAATTGCTTCCTGATACAGGAGGATCATATCACCGGTATAGCTGGCGGTCCTGCCGCGTGCATCAATAACCACTTCATCAATGCCAATCTGCATAAGTGACGGAAGATGGTCGATGAGACACAATTCCGCAGAATTGTACACATGCGAACGACATTCCCCATCGATACGAACAGGAAAAATATGACCGGTCTCGTCCTGGATACCAAAGAATGCAGGAAGATCCATTTCGCCGCCCTTCCTTGTACAGGGCAACCACGACCTGAGCATACAGTTCTCGGAGACCATGGCTTCAGTACCTCCCTGAACAATGAGCGCAAATGATCCCGTGTATCCCTGGTGCCGGGCTGCCTGTATCAGCAGCCTGATCTCGTCCCGGGAGAGTTCCGGAGAGAGTGTTACCATGCCAAAAAATGACGAAAGAGAGCATACCGTCTTATGATTGAAAATATTGAGACCTGTCGATCCCGACAGAGCCTGTGAAGGACAGCAATCCCTGAGAGCCTGAGCTGTGCCGCAGTTTTCGACCATACTGTCCGTGATATGCGGAAATAGTGTCTGCAATACTGTTGGAAGGACTGCATCAAAGTATCTGTTGCTGGTGATGCGGGGGAATTTGAGCACAAAACGGATACCTGCTTCGCGGCACAGTGCCGATGAGTCGATGATCTGTTGTTCAAGAGCGGGAACACCGGTCAGGTTCCGGCATATGCATTCTTGTGAAGTGACTACCGGTTCAAAATAGAGAACATCACATCCTTTGTCCACCGCGTTTTTCACCGAGAGAACGGTATCGGTATACACACCAAGAGCCAGCGTTTCGGAGATTATACCGTCCCGGGTCTTTGCCGGGGTAATGACCAACTCCGGTTTTACTTTATTCCAGCGTTGTCCTGCACACCTGATGCTTTCTTCTGAAGGATGGAAATGTTCAACCAGGGTTTTTTCAGCCAGGGTGAGAAATTCCCTCCGTGCCCGGTTCAGCTCTGCTAACGGGGAAAATACATTGCCGGAATATGTAACCGTAACGTTCCGTATCGTAAACGGTGTGCCACCGGTTTTTTTCAGCTGCTGCATCAGCTGCTCGGGTGTTAACCCATGTGAACGGGCAGGTTTCAGGGAAAAACCAGAGCGATACATAACCGGGATTGCTTTCCCATTCCTGATCTGGATGAGTCCATCAACTACAAGATGGCTTCCGGAATCGATCGTAACATTAAGATCGAGGGAAACCTGATGCCGTAATCCGATGGGAGGATGTGCAGTGATCTGTCGTGCACGCATGTCCAGATCTTTTGAACAGGTGAGGAACACTCCGGTACCCGGTTCAACCGGGTGCGGAACCTTAAAGCTGATCTCCCCCTGAGTCCGAACGGGGAGGGTATTGAGAGAGAACCCATACTTCTGGCGGGGATGTTCAGGATGAGAGAAGAGAAGACCGTCTCCCTGGACCGGGACACCCGATCCTGACAGGCGGACCGTCACGGATTTTGAATCCTTATCGTACCTGGTTACAAAACCGATGCAGACACCCCGATTATCCGGCGCATCCCTCCCCATGAGAGAGTCAGGCTTTTTTTCGAAAAGATACCCTGAAGTAAAGCCGCGGTTGAAGGCAAGACAGAGATCCCGGAGTGCTCCTGGAGATCCGGTATCTTTTCCTCCGGCAATTGCATCGAGCGCCTGCCGGTATGCCGAGACAACAACAGAGACATATTCCGGTGATTTCATACGCCCTTCAATCTTCAGGGAGACAACCGGGGAATTGACCAGCTGGGTGAGATTTTCATAGGTGCACAGGTCTTTTGGGGAGAGCTGGTAGCGATCCTGTGCGGGGATTTTATGAAGGACTGTCGGCCGGCCAAATTCGTCGACATCCCCGGCCATGAGGGCATACGGCTTACGGCACGGCTGGGCACACATACCGCGATTCCCGCTCCTTCCTCCTATTACTGAAGAAAGCAGGCACTGCCCGGAATAGCAATAACAGAGAGCCCCGTGAGCGAAGACTTCAAGACCGATACCATATGATTCGGTCTCCCTGTGTATCCGGAGCACGTCTTCGAGCGAAAGCTCACGGGCAAGAACGACACGGGAAAAACCCCGCTCTGCTGCCCATTTAACCCCATACGAAGAATGAATTGTCATCTGGGTGGAGGCATGCAGCGGTAACATCGGGACGATGTCCCGGGCGAGTGCTGCGACGCCGATATCCTGCACCAGCACCGCATCAACACCGATCGAGTACAGCCAGATAAGATATTCTGCAACATCGGGTAATTCCCGGTCGTGGATAAGGGTGTTCAGGGTAACATAGACGGCACTATCCCAGGTATGAGCGTAGATTACTGCCTCTTTTATCTCGTCATCGGTAAAATTCCGGGCAGATCTCCGGGCCCCGAATCTCTTTCCGCTCAAGTAGAGGGCGTCTGCTCCCGCTGCAACCGCTGCCCGGAATGCTTCCGGTGACCCGGCAGGGGCAAGGAGTTCGGGCATCTTTTTTTCTTTGTGGATGGGGGAAGAAAACACCATACATTACACCGGTTATTAAAAGAGCAGACGGAAAATCCCCATTGTCACAAGGATCGTTATGGTGGTGATGGAGATATAGCCACTCATGATAAGGAANATTGATCTGTCACGGTTCCACCCAAGCGCACATGATATGGCCGGACAAACGTAGAATCCAAGGGTCATTACACCGGGGACCAGGCCATATATGCCATATTTTGTCAGGAACGTGGATTTCTCTACCCGTTCTGAAGACTTTTTTAAAAACTCCGATACCCGTGCTGAATGATCACTTAACATGTCAAAAATATCAAACAAGACCAGGATAACCCCCATGGCGACACACACAAGCACATAGAACACAAAGGGCGGGGGCAGGCCAAGCCCAATTCCTACCGGTGCTGCCCCGTATTCTATTACCAGCGTGCTCATGATAAGAGCAAGGGTGGAAGGTATGGAAAGAGTGAACAGGAATGCCGGTCCCAGGGGCAGCAAAAAAACCATGACCAGGGCTTTGATGATCGCCCCGGAAAAGCGGAGCAGATAATGAGGACGGGTTCCAGTCTCCATATCAGTCATGAGAAGGTTTGTCATGAGCAGATAAACAGGTATCTTACACCATTTTTTGTCTGGTATCGTTTGGAAGGATACCATTTTTTTAATTTTTTTCCTGGCTGAAAAACACCCGTGCGTATCTTTTTGTGAACTGCACGCCAACAAAACTATGCACATGAAGATCGTCGCAGCGCTTACGGATCCCACGTATGCTTCAACGGCACAGGAACAGGGCGCCGATATGATCGAGCTGCGGTTCGACCTTATGACCGGTGATCCAGCTGACCATATCCGGACGTGCAGGGAACGATGCTCACTCCCCATCATCGCAACCGTCCGTTCCGCTCAGGAAGGCGGGCAGTTTTTCGGGGATGCTGCTGCATGGTTTGAGAAGATCCGGCCGGTCATCCCGCTCGCAGACTATATTGATGTTGAGCAAAATTTTTCATCCTTTTCACCGTGGATAAAAAAAGCAGGAAAACAGATCATTGCATCCTCCCATTCAGGGCAGATGCTCTCCCTTCCCGACCTGTTTATTCTGGAACGCGATCTGAGAATGTTTGGAGATATCGTAAAGATCATCGTGACTCCGCGTGATGAAGAAGACATCATCGAGCTGATCGTCTTTACCCATGCAGTAAAAAGACCTGTCTGTACCGGAGTACTGGGAGCACAGTTCCGGTTTGCCCGGGCCATTCTGCCCCTGTTTGGTTCCGGACTCGTCTATTGTCATACCGGGACCAGGACTGCAGAAGGGCAATATTCAGTACAGGAATTTGTTTCCCTGTCCGGATTGCTTAAAAACCAAACCTCGTGAAATCTGTTTTTTTTATCAGGAACAGAGAGAAAATGTACCCGGTTCACAAATGTTATCATCTTGTATTGTGATGTGCACTTGTCCATATCTGGAGAGACGGACTGATTCATGGAATGGTGATAACGATGGTAAAAACATATCCGTACGGGAAGGGCGAAAAGAATGTGCAGTGGGTTTCCGGTGAATGGCTGGAGAATCATCTCTATGACAAAGGTCTCGCTGTTGTTGACTGCCAGCCCAATGTCCACGAATATATCCAGGATCATATTCCCGGAGCCTTATTTGCCCATGAGAACCTGTTCCGCATTCATGAGGGTGCAATCCCGACACGGTGGATCCCTCCGGATGCAGCTGAGTTCCTGTTGAGGACCCTCGGGCTTGAAGCGGATAAACCGGTAGTGGTGTATTCCAGCAGCGGCCCTCTGACAACGTGTGGCAATTTTATCGGTGACGGTCTTGAACAGACCATGGTTGCCTATACATTCGCTCGCTATGGTCACCGGAATGTCTTCATCCTTGACGGTGGCCTGGAGAAATGGAAGGACGAAAAACGTCCTCTCACCCGCCAGTTCGATCTGGCAAAACCGTCATCATTTTCCGTACATCTGCACAAGGATTTTTTTGTTGACTACTATGAATTTGTCCGGATGAAGGACCGCTCGGATGTTGTCGTACTGGATGCCCGCCCCTCGCCCGTGTATGAAGGACAAGGCCCCTGGATTCGGCCCGGTCACATTCCCGGTGCCGTCAGCCTCCCCTGGAAAAGCCTGATGGACGATAAGAATAAGAAACTGATGAAACCTGACGACCAGATCCAGACCCTCGTGCAGGCGGCTGGTGCCACCGCAGATAAGACCATCATCTGTTCATGCGGGACCGGGCGGGAGGCAACCAACGAATTCCTGCTCTTCAGATACTATCTGGGGTATAAGAACGTTGTCCTCTATGAAGGAGGGTTTACCGAATGGTCTTCCTATCCCGATAACAAGACGGTAACCGGTAAGAGCCCGCGGTAATATTTTTTTGGTAGAGTCACCTTCTGACGAATACCATTTCTTCACGATGTATAAAAAAATCTCTGATAACGCTCATTTGTGGGCGTCAGCTTTTTCCTCCACCGCCAGGTGACCCTGAAAGATGCGACAGACCTCAATAATCCAATACGAGCAAAAAAAATCCCTATGTCAAAAAAAGAAAAGATACTTTTTCTGTCTTGAATTTAGTATCTCATAGTATTCACGTGTAACATCGATTTTATTTTTTAGTGGTTACATGAGGACGTTACCCATTTTTTTTTAATTATCAGATTACCGTATCACCGCTTTATCAACGCTTTTCTGTGTTCCAGCAGACAATCTATCAGCACAAGGGCAAGCATTGACTCAGCTACGGGTACAATGCGGGGAACGATACAGGGGTCGTGTCTCCCGCCAACAGAAATCTCTCCCACATTCCCCCTGATGTCCCGGGTCTGTTGGACCCTGGCAATCGATGGTGTTGGTTTCACGGCGATACGTACTACGATATCCTGCCCCGAAGAGATCCCTCCAAGAATACCACCGGCATGATTACTCAGGAAACCTTCTTGTGTCATCGGATCGTTATTCCCGGAACCGAATCTTCCCGCTGCCGCAAAACCATCTCCGATCTCGACTCCCTTGACTGCACCTATTCCCATCATGGCTCCGGCAATAAGCGCATCGAGTTTACCAAAGACCGGGTCGCCAAGGCCGGGCGGGCATCCGGCGGCAGTCACCTCGGCAATGCCTCCGACCGAATCACCTGCCTCTTTTGCCCGCATTATTTCCTGTTCGAATTCATCCGGATCTGTTTTCCCATGGATTGCAAGTATTCTGCCGGTCACCGTAATGCCCTGTGCTGAAAGATACTTCAGTGCAACAGCCCCGGCAGCAACCCGGCCAACTGTTTCGCGACCGGAACTTCTCCCACCCCCCCGGTGATCCCGGATACCATACTTTTCCTGGTACGTAAAATCCGCATGACCCGGGCGGAATTTTTCACGGAGTTCCTGGTAATCATCCGATCGCTGATCATTATTGCGAACCATCAGTGCCACGGGAGCACCGGTAGTCTTTCCTTCGAAAATCCCGGAAAGAATCTCGACAATGTCGGACTCGTTCCGTGACGAAACAAGGTTCGATATCCCCGGGCGTCTCCGGTCCAGCATCGGCTGTATATCCTGTGGTCCCAGATCCATGCCGGGCGGACAGCCATCGATAACAACACCCACGGCTGCTCCATGGCTTTCACCAAAACTCGTAATCCTGAAATTTCTTCCCAACGAATTCATGCAACCAGCTCCCGTACTTTTTCCACCGGGACCTCAATACCAAAGAACAGATAGAACTGCTCCCTTGCCTGTTCAATGAACATCTCAAGACCGGTAATCGTCCGGCACCCCTGTGCCTGTGCAGCTTCGATCAGGGGGGTGACCGGCGGAGTGTACACAAGATCGAATACGGTCATGTCCTTATGGAGTTGATCAGCCCTCAGGGGATTGCGGGTATCCGGTTGCATTCCCAGGGGGGTTGCGTTGACAACAAGATCCGGTCGGATCCGGTCAAATTCGTCCCAGGCACCCCATCTGCACCCGAATCTTTCAGCAAGTTTTTTTGCGTTATCCGGGGTCCGGTTCAAAATCGTCACATCCATATCGAGATCCATCAATGCATATGCTGCCCCGGCTGCCACACCTCCGGCCCCGAGAAGGACAGCGTTTGCCCCTTTCATCGAAACAAGAGGTTTCCTGACACCGAGCCAGTCGGTGTTATACCCGATAGACGTCCCGCAGGCAAACACGACCGTGTTTACCGCCCCGATCTTCTGTGCTGCATGTTCATCGATCTCATCGAGATATTCCATGACGTCATTCTTGAACGGGATGGTGACCGACAGCCCTTTGGCATCCAGCATCTTCGCAACATTCATGATCTCATCAAGTTGAGGATCCTCAAACCAGGTATAATGACAATCAAGGTGATAGGATGCAAAGAGTGCATTGAAGAGCTTCGGGCTCCTGCTGTGGGCACAGGGATACCCGGCAACTCCCATTACCCGGATACGGGGATTGCGGTCGGGCCCGGTAAGAATATCCTCAAGTTTTTTTAAGGAAACCGGGGGGAGCCGCCCGGTCTTAAAAAAAGCCAGTGCGGTAGCCCTCTGGTTTTCCGTCGGGATGCCCGTCTGCAGGATTGTAAGAATTTTTTCGGCGGCATGTGCCGGGGAAGTCTCGCTGGTGTCCAGACAGAAATCTGCAGAGGCATGGTAGTGTTGCCTGCGACGGTCCAGCATGGTCGCGATCTCCTCCCTCAGGGCAAGACCGGTAAGGGGGGGTCTTGGTTTTTTCAGTAACCGGTTTTCGATCGTATCGATGTCGGCAAACAGGAGGACAAGGGTGCTGTCACGGCGGAGATTTTCCATATTTTTCGGATCGCAGACAACACCTCCCCCGGTGCTTACGATGACATCTGCTTTCGGGATCGATGCAATGACCTCACGTTCAATGCTGCGGAACCGTTCCTCCCCTTCGTCGTGAAAAATATCCGGAATCGACCTCCCGGTGAGGGTCTCAATGAGGCTGTCCGTGTCGGTTACCGGAACATTCAGCCGTGAAGCCAGGATCTTCCCTATCTCAGTTTTTCCCGTCCCGCGAAAACCGGTCAGAACAATTCTTCTCATTTTATCCCTCGGGCAAGGATACCCCAGAACCCCGGGAACGATTTGCTTACGCATTCGGCATCCATGATGGTAATTCCGCCAATGCCCATCCCAAGCACGGCAAAACTCATTGCTGTCCTGTGGTCATGGTCCGGATTGATTACTCCCCCGTGAAGTGGAGATGGCACGACGGTTATCCGATCACCTTCTGCCTCCACGTTGCCCCCAAGGGACGTTAAACGCTCTGATATACTGGAGATACGGTCGCTTTCCTTAAACTTCAGCTGGCTGATGCCGGTGATCGTTGTAGGAGTTTTTGCCACCGCGGCTACCATGCAGAGGGTCTGGACGGTGTCGGGAGAAGAGGACATATCGTACATGATACCGTGGAGATCTCCGCTCCTCTCAACCGTCACGCTGTTTCCTGAATATGTCACGATACATCCCATTAAACGGAGTGCATCAAGAAACCTGCGGTCACCCTGAACAGAATCCGGTAAAAGATTTTTCACCGTCACCCGGCCACCGCAGATTGCCGCAATCGCAAAAAAATAGGAAGATGACGAATAGTCTCCTTCAATTGCATATGTCCTGCCCGTATACTTCACGAGATTGCTTACGCAAAACCGTGAATACCCCTCCCGCATGACTCTGGCGCCGAACTCCTGCATAACATTAAGGGTAATATCGATATACGATTGAGAGGCCGGAGGTGAAGGAATGATCACGTCAACTTCGGTTTCAGCGCAGGGCGCTGCAATGAGAATCGAGGAGATAAACTGGCTGCTGATTGTTCCGTCAATGACGACGCTTCCGCCCTCCAGCCGACCGCATATTTTCAGTGGCGGGTAATCCCTGGTTCTCAGGAACTCTATGGTCCCTCCGAGGCTGACAAGGGCCTGTGCAAGCGGCCCGATGGGGCGTTCCTGCATCCTCTGACTGCCCGTGAGGATCAGCGGATGTCTGCAGAGCAGGGCAAGAGAACTCAGCAGGCGAAGGCTTGTTCCGGAGTTATCAAGATCGAGAACGGTGGTATCACGGGTTGGAAATACTCCGCTGCACCCTGTTATGATAATCTCATCCGGATTTACCGTTATGGTTACTCCCAGTTTTCTCAGTGCACCAAGGGTAAGCCGGGTATCCTGGGAAAACAGCGGGTTGAGGAGCGTTGTTGTGCCGGTTCCCAGTGCGGCGACAATGAGGGCACGGTGGGTGAAACTCTTTGACGGGGGAGCGATGAATTCCAGATCCACGTTCTCTGTTCGTGAGGGGGTAACTATCATGGCGGGATCCTTATATTCCGGTAACAGCCAAGCTCCTTTACGCCGGAAAGGGATTTGAGCTCCAAAAGAGCCTCATGGGTATCCGGAGAATACGCATAGTCAAGAAAAAATACGTAATTCCCCATACCTCTTTTTGACGGGCGTGATTCAATCCTGGTGAGGTTGATCGCTCTCCTGGCAAAGACTCCTAAAAGATCATNCAGGAGACCCGCACGATCCTGNGTAGGGTCAATCACAATGCTGCATTTCTGATGGTTGGCAGCGTGTGACTGCCTGCGGGAAATGNGAACAAACCGGGTCGTGTTGGAGGCATTATTCTCAATATCCGGCACTATGACAGGTATCTTGTAGAGGGATGCTGCGGACGCGGAAAGTATCGCTCCCGCATTGGGAGTTTTTTTTGCTTCAAGGGCACTGGATGCATTACTGCTGGTATGAATCACCGGAATGTCCCATGCCAGCAGGCGTTCGCTGCACTGTTCGTGGGTCTGGGGATGAGCATATATGACCCGCATCCGGGAAAGGGGTACCTGGGATGCGAGATGATGATGGATGGGCATGTACATCTCTGCGGTGATGAAAACGGGGAACTGTAATAACCCGTCAAGTGCTTCACCGACACCACCGGCCTCTGAGTTCTCGATCGGAACTATACCATCCCCATCACCCCGGGCAACCGCGGAAAAGATGCCGTGGATAGTCGAAACGAGGCTGATTTGGGNACATCCCATTTTCAGGGCAAGCTCATGAGAGAATGTCCCTTCAGGCCCGAGTGTTATCGTCATCATCTGTTCACCATATANTCGATCAGGGCATCAGTCGTTTTCATTGCTTCATCACAATAGGCACCGAGATGACGGGTATTATTGCTGAAAAATTCCCCGAAGACCTCAGGATCCCGGGAATTTACAATCCTGCAGAGATCTTCTGCAGATGACGTGCAGATCGATAACACCTCCTGCA
>JGI20214J51650_10003359_pt1 | contig 10041 bp, 9 predicted proteins | sample WetSurMetagenome_FD_51650 | JGI IMG/M metagenome (IMG submission 51650)
CGAGAGTCTTTCAAGTTCCGCTATCAATCGGAGCCTGCGACCCAAACCCGCCTTTAAAAGGAGCGGTCAGCGGTGTCTCCATAATCCATTTGCCCCAGCGGACGCTCAAAAGTGTATTGATAGGGTACGGTGATCAACTGCTTGCAGACTCGATCACAGCTGTTGGTCATGGCGGCAAACGGCCAAGCCACGGCGGCTCCGACCAGGCCGACGACACACGCCACTATTCCGATAGGGCGCATGATCAAGACATCGGCGATAATCAGTTCCCCCGGGGGATCCGAATGGACAGCCGGGGTCGAATCAGTTTGCCGGTAGACAGGAGATGGTGGGGCGTTCTCCTGCGCGCCGCACGGTTGCACCGCAATAAGAGCCAAAATAAGCGTACCAGCCACCAAAAGGGACAGAACCTTTTTCATAGCGCACCCTCCGAATCCTTGCTTTGACTTGTCAGAATGATCACATCACGTCTTTCTCGCTTATTAAATAGAACCCGGCCTTCGCAGCACCCTCTTTTCCGTATTCTTCTTGTTGTCTTCAATCCGGCCTCTTGTCGGGGATTGCTTATTTCTCTCAATTTAAATAATGTCTTGGTCAAGATAAAGCAAGCGAATTACTATTTGATGGAGCCCACCCCAGACGGAGGGCGATAGAACGGACGGAGACTCTATGACGGAAAACTTTCTCACTATCGAAATTCGCGATCTCGCAGCACTTACCCCTCGGGAATTGAGCCAATATCTGATGCGGTTGCCCGCTAAAGAGCGGCTGGCTGCACTCCTGGCGCGCACGGATGCGGAAGCCGTGGTAGCAGCGCTTCCCGTGCAGGACTTCTTCTTTTTCGTCAAGGAAATCGGCCCCGATGATGCCACTCCGCTCCTGGCTCTCGGGCAGACCGAACAGCTCATTCATCTTTTCGATCTGGAATGGTTTGATAAGGATTATGTCCACCCGGCAAAGGCCCTGCAATGGCTGGAAAGATTGGCGTCCGCCAGTGAGGAGAAGCTTCTGGCATGGCTTTACCACGCTGATTTTGAGCTTCTGGTGTCACTTTTCAAGAAGTGGATTATGGTGGCGCTAACCCCCGAGGATATCGATCCGCTCGAAGCGAGGGAACAACTGCCCAAGCACACTCTGGACGACCAATATTTCTGGGAGACGCGGTATCTCCAGTTCGAAGATTTCATTCGCCGTCTGCTGAATCTCCTTTTTGATGTGCATCCCGGTTTTTACCGGGAACTGCTGAACCATGTCATCTGGGCATCCGAGAACGAGTTTGAGGAGGACGCCTCTCGCTTTCGTCGGGCGCGCCTTGAGGATCAGGCCATTCCCGATTTCTATAATGCAGCGGAAATCTATCGCGCCCTGAGCCCGAAACAAATCGGACACGGTAAGGGTGTCGCCGCACCGGATCCGGANACCGCGNCAACCCCGTCATTCGCGCTGGCCATGCTCCCGGAAGAGGACCTCTTGTCCACGGCTTTGGGAGAGATACGGGATGCCCGCGTGATCGACGCGCTTGGTCTGGAACTGGCTTCCCTGGCCAACAAGGTGGTCGTTGCCGACCGGTTGGTTCTGGATGAACCTGAGGCGCTGCGGTTTGCCGTGGGAAAGGTCGCGGCTTACGTGAATTTGGGGCTTGTTTTGCTGAGTCGCGGCAGTCGCAAGAGTTCCTTGAAAATCCTTGAAGAGGTTTTCCTGGAGCATCTGTTCCGTCTTGCCCACACTCAAATAGCCCGACTTAAAGGACGTCTGCAAAAGGAGATCCAAAACGGGTGGCTCTCACGGTGGCCTAAGGGCATCAAATGTCTCGATACGGATTGGATGGAAGCTGCGGAGATAATGCTGCAGAAGACGCCGCGACTCGTGCGCCCGGCTTCCGGCCCCGGGTCACCCCCAACGGAAGACTTTTTCAGGGAGCGGCGGGACCTGTCTCAGGCGACGCATTTCATTGACGTACTCTCCGCTTTGGGGCCGCTTTTCCAAGACCTTGGGGTGGAGCCGGCGGAACTGAGCGAGAGACTGTGGCAGCATGGACAAATCCGGAGTCTTGAGGATGTCACCCTTGGGGTCATGATCTGGACGGCAGCCGCGCATTCCCGGATCAGCGGTGGCTGGGAGGTGGTGCCGATTGCGGTGGAAAGGTGGCCGGAGATATTTGGCCTCCTGGGGCCCGAAGCCCTGGAGCAGGCTATTCATGCCTGGGTGGAACGGATAATACCCGAAGCTCGGCAACGGGAGCTCGCCGGGACCTACCTGGTTCCGCTTTTAGAAGAGTACGTCCGGGAAATGACCTCTTTTTTCCCCGACCATCCACCAGATCCCGGAATGGTTAAGTTCTTTATGTTTGAAGGGAAATAGCCACAGGTTTTCCGATCAGACCCTTTTCCGTGAGGTCAAGGAGTCTTACTCCGGCGATAAATCCCTGCGGCAGGGGGCCCGGGGCCGGAAAGAGCACCCGCTGGTAGTTCTCCGAAGTTCCTTGCCACCAGTCGTCCCCGATTTGGGTTTCGGCCAGGACCTCGACACATTGTCCCAAAAGGCCCTTCTGGAAGGCCAGTCTTTTTTTCATACTCAAATCATTGAGCAGATGAACCCGGCGTTTCACCTCTTGACTCGAAACCCGGTGAGGCAGGGAAGCCGCACGGGTTCCCGGCCGCGGTGAAAAGGGAAAGGCGTGGAGGTAAGTCAACGGGAGCCGGTCAATCAGCTGATAAGTATTGGCAAACTGTTTTTCGGTTTCCCCCGGGAAGCCGGCCATCACATCCGCTCCCAGGGCTGCATGCGGAAGAAGGCGGTGGAGCGCACAAACGACTTCAGCATACTGACGGGGTGTGTAGGGACGCCTCATCTGCGTGAGGATGTCCTCGTCGCCGCTCTGCAGGGGAATATGAAAATGGGGGCAAACCCATTCCCAGCGAGTGAGATGCTCAATCAGCGGCGCATTCCATTCCCCGGGTTCGAGTGAGCTCAACCGAATGCGATAGGGCAGCGGGCCTTGATTCAAACTCGTCAGGAGGTCTTCGAATTTCTGCCCGGGAGCGAGGTCTTTGCCCCATTGACCCAGATGGATGCCGGTCAGAACGACTTCCTGGTAGCCATGATTTAAGAACCGGTCCAACTGCAGGCAAACCTCGTCCGCCGGGAGGCTCCGGCTGCGGCCGCGGAGGTTGGGAACGACACAGTAAGAGCAAAACGCGTCACAGCCGTCCTGGACCTTGAGAAAAGCGCGGGCGCGTCCGGAATGCATGCCGTTGACGACGAGGGGTCTGAAGGGACTGACTTGGTGTGCGCCGGCAGTGGGTCGAAAGGGGTGAGGCCGGCTGCCGGGAACCCGCAGCCAGGAAATCAGATCAAACTTGCTGAGGTTATCAAGAATATGAGTTGCCAGTCGCTCTTCGGCAATGCGTTCCGGTTCGAGTTGTGCCTGGCACCCCGCAGAGACAATGGTTGCGTCTGGGTTTATGCGCTGGGCTCTCCGGAGAAGCTGCCTGGTCTGGAAAGCCGCTCTGGAAGTCACGGCGCAGCCATGAACAATGTAGACGTCGGCATGGTCTCGAAAAGAGACCAGTCGGTGACCCGCTTCCTTGAGAATTTCCAGGAAGTATGATGATTCATACTGGTTTACTTTGCATCCCAGGGTCTCCAGGGCCACGGTAGTGTTCATAGAGGAAACTTGACCCTCAGCCGGTCAGGGCCTTATCAAAAGTCACGATCATTGCCCTGGAAGGACAGGTTTTGACGCAGAGTTCGCACGCGATGCATTTCTCCGATTCGAAAAGAACCTCCATTTCCGGTCTTTCAATAAGCAGGGCACCACTCGGGCAAACCGCGGTACAGGCGCCGCATTGGTAACAGCGTTCATCATCGCGCCGAATTCCTTGTGCAACGGGTTCAACTTCAACCCCAACCTCCTTCAGGTAATCGATACCCCGCTCATAATCGTCGGGATCGCCGCGCAGCTCCATCACGAGCATCCCCTCTTTGCGGGGGTAAATCTGGGCCTTCAGGATGTTGAAGGTTAAGTTGAAGTCTCGGACCAGGTAAGTAATGATGGGCTTGTCCACAATATCCTTGGGAAATCTTAAAACCAGCCTCCGTGCAACCATTCTTCGTATGTCCTTTCTTGTGAACTTTATTCACGGACGAAACCATAACATTTCTCGAAAAAATCCCCAACAACATCTACAGCATTTCATTTCCGTCAGCTTTTGGTATAAAATTTTCCAGCAGCGTGGCTGTACCGGTGTCTCAACCATCCCTAAGAGTACTCATGAAAAGAGGTAGCTGATGGCAAGAGAAGTCTATGAACGGCGTTTGCATCGCCTGCGCAGGATGCTCGAACAACAGCGCATCGATGCCCTTCTGGTGGCGGTTCCCGAAAACCGCTATTACCTCAGCGGCTACGGAGCGGAAGATCTGCAACTGACGGAAAGCTCGGGGTACCTTCTGATCACAGACTCGAAACAGTACTTGCTGACGGATTTCCGCTATCGCGAGGAGGCTGAAACCGAAGCTCCCGATTATCAGGTCCTGCTTTACTTCGACGGGCTTGGTCTGACGCTGACCGAACTTTTTTCGGAGCTCTCGGTTTCCACCCTGGCAGCAGAGCCCCACTATCTGACGGTGAGCCGCTATCGCGAGGTTGAGGAAGCCCTCAAGGGTTCCCGTCCAACGGCAACCCTGGTTCAGACAGATGATCTTGTGGAGCGTCTGAGGCTGGTGAAAGAGCCCGCTGAGGTGGTGAAGATCAAGGCTTCGCTTGAGTTGACCGAAAAGACGCTGGTCCAAATCTGGGAAACCTTACGCCCCGGCAGGACCGAAAAGGAAGTGGCCTGGGAGATTGAGCGCAGCATCAGAGAAGGCGGCGCCGAAGCGGTTTCCTTTCCCCCTATCGTTGCCGGCGGTCCCAATGCGGCATTGCCTCATGCAGTGCCGACCGAGCGCAAGATCACCGCAGGCGAGCNGGTGATCCTGGACTTGGGCTCAAAGCTCGACCATTACTGCTCCGACATGACCAGGACCTGGATTGCCGGGACTCCCGATGAAAAACTGCAGGAGATTTACCGAATCGTTCGGGAAGCGCAACTGGCTGCGCAAGGTTTCATTCGAGCGGGCAGGGATGCCGTTGAAGTCGATGGAGTGGCGCGTGATCTGATCACCAAAGCTGGATACGGGGATTATTTCGGACATGGCCTGGGACATGGCGTGGGCCTCGCGGTCCACGAAAGACCAGGACTGCGAAGGCTGAAAGGGACGATCCTGGAAGAAGACATGGTGGTCACCGTCGAACCGGGAATCTACCTGCCGGGCTACGGCGGCGTGAGGCTCGAGAATATGGTGCGCATTACCGATAAGGGTTGTGAACTGCTCAATCAGCTGGAGCTTATTTATGAATGGTAGAACCCCGCGCGATCCAGCCAGTTAGAATGATGGGTAAACCTACACGGATCCTTTTCGTATTGACGGTACTCAACTTTGGAGTATGGGGAGTGGTCAATTTCTTAATCCGCGGCGATGCGATCAACGGGAAGATCGAGCACGGAAGATACTATGTGGCGGCGAAGGGCAGGCTCACCGAAGTTTCGCGGGGGGTTTACCTGTACAGCTATGTTCATACCTGCTCAAACTTTTTGTTGTTTCCGATGACCATCCTCTCGGGGTTCCTGGATAGGAGAACCAACGCTCGGAAAGGCAAGCGGAACCAAAAAGCGGACTCCCCGGAAGACTGACAGCGTAGAGGTTGCCGAGGACTCGACCCCGGGATGAAATCACGGATCGTCTCCTGCTTATCTCTGCACGGGGTCCGCGGGAGTCCCTCACCTGCCGGGGCGCGCAGCATTTGCCACGGGGTATGGCCGCCGCTGACCGTGATCCTGGTGTCTTTCCTACTTGGAAGGCTTTTCCAGGTGTCCCCCGAATTCGTACCGCATCGCCGACATCACTCTATTAGCAAAGTCCGCCTCGCCCCGCGAGCTGAATCGCTCGTAGAGCGCTGTGGTGAGGACGGGAGCCGGTACGGCTTCATCGATGGCGGCCTTGATGGTCCAGCGTCCTTCGCCCGAATCCGAGACCCGGCCTGCGAAGCCGGAAAGGTCCGGGTCATGCAGCAGGGCGGTTGCCGTCAGGTCCAGCAGCCAGGAGGCGATCACGCTGCCGCGCCGCCACAGTTCGGCGATATCGCGCAGGTTGAGTTCGTATTGGTACTCTTCGGGGTTGCGAAGCGGTGTCGTTTCAGCATCGATAGTCTGCTGAGTCCTGCCGATGTTAGCGTGGTGTAAAATGTTGAGTCCTTCGGCATAGGCAGCCATAATGCCGTACTCGATCCCGTTGTGGACCATCTTCACGAAATGGCCGGCGCCGTTTGGCCCGCAGTGCAGGTATCCGCACTCTGCCGTGCCCCCGACCTCCTCTCGCCCCTGAATGCGCGGTGCCGCCTCCATCCCGGGCGCCAGCGCGGCAAAAAGGGGATCGAGGCGCCTGACCACTCCCTCCTCGCCCCCAATCATGAGGCAGTAGCCTCGTTCCAAACCCCAGACACCGCCGCTGGTTCCGCAGTCGACGTAATGAATACCCTTGGAGGAAAGTTCTTGGGCACGTCGGATGTCATCGACGTAATATGAATTGCCGCCGTCGATGAGGATATCCTCCGTTTGCAGACGGCTTGCCAGGTCGTTGATCGTCTGATCGACCACCGCTGCCGGCACCATCAACCAGATCACACGCGGCGGCATCAGCTTGGCCACCAGTTCGTCCAGCGAGGAAGCTGCGAAGGCGCCGGACTCCTCGGCAAAGGTTTCCCTCGTTTTCGCCGTGGCGGAATAGACAACCACCTCATGGCCCGCGGCCATCAGTCGCCGCACCATGTTCCCGCCCATCCTTCCAAGACCAATCATGGCAAGCTGCATAGCTGACTCCATTCGTGGACCTATTTATCACCCTCAGCGATCATCATGTCTTCTTGAGTCGCCGGTAGCGACGGATGAGATTGGCTGTTGAGCTGTCGTGGCCGAGAGCGGGCTCTTCTTTGCTCTCCAGTTCCGGGATAATGCGCTGGGCCAGCACCTTGCCGAGTTCGACACCCCACTGATCGAAGGAGTCGATGTCCCAGATGGCTCCCTGGGTGAAAACAGAGTGCTCGTAGAGGGCGACAAGCTTGCCGAGCGTTTCCGGTGTGAGCCGCTGAACGAGGATCGTGTTGGAGGGGCGGTTGCCCTCAAAGACCCGATGGGGCACGAGCCGGTTCTCCGTACCTTCGGCCCCAACCTCCTCGGGCGTCTTGCCGAAGGCCAGCGCCTCGGCCTGAGCGAAGACGTTCGCCAGGAGCATGTCATGGTGCCGGCCAAGGGGGTTAAGCGGTTCGACGAAGGCGATGAAGTCGCAGGGGATGAGTCTCGTCCCTTGATGGATCAACTGGTAAAAGGAATGCTGGCCGTTGGTGCCGGGTTCGCCCCAGTAAATGGGGCTGGTCGGGTAGTCCACTTTGGTCCCCTCGAGCGTGACGTGCTTGCCGTTACTCTCCATGGTCAACTGTTGAAGATATGCCGGAAATCGTTTCAAGTACTGTTCGTACGGCAGCACCGCAACGGTCTGGGCGCCGAAGAAATCGCTGTACCACACGGTCAGGAGGCCCATGAGCACCGGCAGGTTGCGCGCGAACGGAGCGGTGCGGAAGTGTTCGTCCATCTGGTGAAATCCATCGAGCAGGGCGCGGAAGTTGTCCGGGCCGATGGCCAGCATGGTCGAAAGGCCGATCGCCGAGTCCATGGAGTAGCGCCCGCCCACCCAGTCCCAGAACTCAAACATGTTGGCGGTATCGATGCCAAACTCGGAGACCTTCACGGTATTGGTCGAAACGGCGACGAAGTGCCCGGCCACGGCTTTGATATCTCCGCCTAAGCCTTTGAGCAGCCACTCGCGCGCGGTTTGGGCATTGGTCATCGTCTCCAGCGTGGTGAAGGTTTTCGAGGATACGATGAAGAGAGTCTCCGCCGGGTCGAGGTCGTGAACGGCTTCGGCAAAGTCGGTGGCGTCGATGTTGGAGACAAACCGGAAGGTCATGTCACGTTGGCTGTAGTACTTGAGTGCCTCGNAGGCCATCACCGGCCCCAGGTCGGAGCCCCCGATGCCGATGTTGACGACATTTCGGATAGTCTTGCCGGTGTGACCTTTCCACACGCCGCTCCGAACAAGGTTGGAGAAGTCTGCCATCTTGTCGAGCACAGCGTGGACCCGCGGCACCACGTTCCGGCCGTCTGCCAGGATCGTCGCCCCTCTCGGGGCGCGCAGGGCGACGTGCAGAACGGCACGATTCTCGGTGATATTGATCTTCTCCCCGCGAAACATGGCGTCTATGCGTGTGCGCAGGCCTGATTGCTCAGCCAACTGGAGGAGGAGCTTGACGGTTTCATCGGTAACGCAATTCTTCGAGTAATCAAGGAAGATGCCAACAGCCTCGGCCGTCAGGCGCTCGCCGCGCTTGGGGTCATCGCAAAACAGCTTGCGCAGATGCAGCTCACTGATCTGCTTGAAGTGGGCTTCGAGGGCCTTCCAAGCCGGACGCCGGATGAGTGGTTCGGGGCCTCCTGTCATGTACGTGCTCCTTTGCCGCAGACCTATTGAAACGATGATTCTCCGGGCGTGCCGGATGATATCAATGGGAGTTCAAGAACTGCAACGTCAGCCTTCGACTTCTTCCGTCGCATTACACCTGGTGATATTGACGGTACCACTCGACGAAACGCGCCAATCCGACTTCGAGCGGTGTTTTAGGGCTAAAACCAAAATCCCGCACCAGATCGCCGATGTCGGCGTAGGTTTCGGGCACGTCACCCGGCTGTATGGCCACCAGCTCCTTTTGCGCTTTTTTTCCAAGGCAATCTTCAAGAACCTTGATGAAGTCCATGAGACTCACCGGGCGGTTATTGCCAATATTGTAGACGCGATAGGGGGCATAGCTGGTTCCGGGGTCGGGGGCGGCGCCGGTCCATCCGGGGTCGGGTTCGGGGGATGCGCCCATGATCCTCACGACCCCTTCGATGATGTCATCGATGTAAGTGAAGTCGCGCTTCATCTGGCCAAAGTTAAAGACCTGAATCGGTTCTCCGGCAAGGATCGCCCGGCTAAAGAGAAAGGCCGCCATGTCCGGTCTTCCCCATGGCCCATAGACGGTAAAGAAGCGCAGCCCGGTGCAGGGGAGTCCATAGAGATGGGCATAGGTGTGAGCCATCAGTTCATTGGCCTTCTTGGTGGCGGCATAGAGGGAAACCGGGTGGTCGACATTCTGGTGCACGGAGAATGGCATTCGCGTATTAGCGCCATATACGGAACTGGAGGAAGCAAAGACCAGGTGCTTCACCGCTTGCTGCCGGCATCCTTCCAAGATTGTCATGAAGCCGGCAAGGTTGCTGTCTATGTAAGCATAAGGATTGACGAGAGAGTACCGCACTCCGGCCTGGGCTGCCAGATGGACCACGACGTGAAAGACGTATCGGCCGAAGAGGGCTTCCATTTGGCGGCGATTCTCAAGGTTCACCTGATGGAATTCAAAGTCGGCGAACTCCTGCAACTGTCTCAGGCGATTCCATTTCAAGCTGACGTCGTAATATTCGTTGACACTGTCGATCCCAACCACGCGCTGGTCTGCGCGAAGAAGGCGAAGGGCAAGGTGAAAGCCGATAAAACCGGCGCACCCGGTGACCAGAACGGGCTTCTCAAAACTCATGCAACAGGGTCCTCTCCGCTTCGTTTGGTAAAAGAGCGGCTCGTGAATTACTCGGTGATCCGATGCGGATCATTGCTCCTTTGCGGAACTCCTGACCGTGAGGACCGAACACGGCGCCTTGCGGACGACGCGATCGGCGGTGCTGCCAAAGAGCACATGGGCAAGGCCGGTCAAACCATGGGAACCCATGACAATCAGGTCAAAGTCGTTCTCTTTGGCAAGCCTGAGGATTTCTGTAGAGGAATAACCGGAGAGCAGGTGAACTTCAAAGGGTTGTTTCTCCTTGATCGCGGCTATATAGCGGTTCTCGATCGCTT
>JGI20214J51650_10003361_pt1 | contig 10040 bp, 6 predicted proteins | sample WetSurMetagenome_FD_51650 | JGI IMG/M metagenome (IMG submission 51650)
ATGGGGAGGGAGATCGAGGAACTGCGGAAGGCCTCGGAGAATCCCCAGATAGACGAGTCCACCCGGAAGGACCTGAAGCGCCAGATCGCCCACCTCGAGATGCTCCCCGAAGCCTGGGGGCCGGCGTCACAGGCCGACTGGGCGCTCTACCAGGCCAACGCCGAGCGCATCAAGGCCTGCCGCAACGGCGGACGGGTCGTGGACTTCACGCACGAGCTCCTCGCCAGCCCCCTGGGCGACAAGAACCGCACGGCCGTGGAGATCAACCCCGAGGAGGCCCCGCCGCCCGCCGAGACGCCCCTACCTCAGCCGGCGCCGGAGAAATAGCCGGCGTCACTCCCGCTGGCCCACGACGTCATTCCCGCTTGTCCGGAATCTTGTCATCCCGGCTTGTCCAGAATCTGGACTCGCTTCGCTCGCCAGAATGAAGGCATTAGGGGGCGCCGTGGCCCCTGACGTCGTTCCCTCTTGCCCGAAGACTTGCTCTGCTTCCGCCTTCCACCTTCCGACCTTCCCCTTTCCCTTTCCGAATTCCGCATTCCGAATTCCGAATTTTCTCTTCCCCTACGGTCTCGTGTACGTCGCGGTGGTCCTCCCACCGTCGGGGTTGACGATGTGGAGCGTGACCGGCTGCCCCTTGGGGAATTTGGCCTTCAGGCTGGCGCCGCCCTTGAGGAGGATCTGGGTGTCGCTCTTGCGCTGGGTGTTCGACCAGGCCTGCTGGTCGGGCCAGATGAGGACGGCGACCCCGTCCTCGAAGTGGCTCCCGGTGAGCTTGAGGCGGAAGGGGCTCCCCATCTTCTGCACTCCGGTAACTGCGGGCGGCTGGACGACGTGGAGGGTGCCCGAATGGGTACAGGCGGCGCCATCGACCGTGGCCTTGAGCACCCAGTGGTAGGTCCCATAGGTCGCGTAGGTATGTCCTGGCCATTCCTGCGTGGAGTGGGAAGAGCCGTCCCCGAAGTCCCAATCGTAGGTCGGTTGGCCGGCGCAGCCCGGGTAGCTCAGGTAGGAGAAGAACGCCACTTCTTCTCCGGGCTGGGCTCCGTCGGCGGGCTGGGTGTCGGCCTCGCAGCTGGTGATGGTGCAGTCGGCGGAGGAGCTGATCAGCAACGTGCCGCTCTTGGTGCACTTGGCCGTGCCGGAGGAGGTCGAGAGGGTCCACGTGTAGGTGCCCACGGCGGCGTAGGTGTGGGAGGGGTTCTGGGCGTGGGAGTGCGCGCTCCCGTCCCCGAAGTCCCACTCGTAGGACAGGACGTCGGTGCACGCGGCCGAGACCGTGGCGCTCCCCGAGAAGTCCACCGCGGTCTGAGGCGGGGCCCAGTCCGGCACGGTGGCCGAGCAGGTCACCGTGCATCCCGGCGCCCTCGGGCAGCCGCCCGTGCCCTTCCAGCAGTGGTAGGCGATGTTGAGGAGCGCGGGGAACTCCCCCGAGGCCTTCTGCCCGCCCGCGGAGGAGGGATGGCTGTCGCCGCTCGGGTAGGCCGAGGTGTCATTGGCCAGGTTCCGCACGTGCTCGATCTGCCCGCTCCGCCAGCGGTGGTGGTTCCCCCCGGCGGCACCCAGGTCGTTGACGTCGGGATTCCCGCCGTTGGAGGTGAGGACGTTGTAAAAATCGAAGACGGCCACGTTGTTCCCGGGGTACCCGTCGAGGAGGTGCTCGACGAGCCAGTCGTTGAGCGCGCGGGCGTTGGCGGCCTGCTCCGGTCCCGTGTCGGCCTGGCGCAGGGGCGGAGCGCAGACGATGACGAAGAGCTTCTCAGGATGGCTGGAGAAATAGTTCAGGAGGTCCAGGTAGATCCCTTTCGCGTTGGCGATGGTGTGGTGCTCGGAGCCGCTGTCTTCTCCCTTCAGGGGGTTCTCACCGATGGGCGGCACGGGGTCCGAGGGGCTGCCGCCGAGGTTCGAGTTGGGGAAGCACGACTTGAACATGACGACCTGATTGGCGCCGCCGGGGTCCGTCTCGAGCCGCGTATACGAGCAGTTCTGCCCGCTCTCGGCGTAGAGGGCGGCGGTGATCTCGGCGCTGTCGGGCCCCCGGAACCACTCCCACCAGTTGCCGATGTCGGTGCGGTCCCCGATGCCGGATGGGCCCCACCCGTAATTGGTGTCGCTCACGAAGTAGTGGTTCGCGGCCAAGGCCGCGCCCAGCCCGCCCGCGGTGCCGTCGCCCTCCTGGGTGTCCCTCAACCAGTTCTCGCCCGTGGAATGGTGCACGAAAACGAGCTTCACCGGGGAGGCCGGTGGAGAGGGGTCGAGTGCCTGGGCCTGCGCCGCCGCGGCCGCCACGAGCAGAGCGGCCGCCGCGAGCGCCCATCGCGCGCGCTTCGAGAGAGCCATGGGAGTGTCCCCCTTGCCGCTGAAAAATATAGGCCTGCGCCGGAGAGCACGCCATGACGGAGGTCACTTTTCGCTCGTTCGGGGTCGGTCGTCCCGGTTCCGGACGGGCGGGGTCAGTTCCAGATCTGTGCCAGGACCACGCGGGCGCGGCCCTCCGCCTTGGCGCGGTAGAGGGCCGCGTCCGCCGCCAGGAGGAGGGCCTGCGACGAGTCCCCGTGCTCGGGGAAGGCGGCCACGCCCATGGAGAGCGTGATGGGGCCGAGGGCGCCGCTCTGGCCGCTGACCTCGAGCGCCCCGATGCGCTCGAGGAGGTCCTCCGCGCGACGGATCGCGCCGGGGGCCGAGAGGCCGGGCATGACGAGGAGGAACTCTTCGCCGCCGTAGCGGCAGGGCACGTCCTCGAGCCGGGTGCCCTCGGCGAGGCACCGGCCCAGGGCGGCCAGGACGGCGTCGCCCGCTTCATGCCCGTGCGTATCGTTCAGGCGCTTGAAGTGGTCGATGTCCATCATGATCACGGCCATCGGCGCTCCCGCCCGGGAGGCGCGGGCCAGCTCGCGCTCGAGGAACTCGTCCAGGAAGCGTCGGTTGAACAGCCCGGTGAGCGGATCCCGGATGGACTGCTCGTGGAGCTCCGCCCTGAGGCGCAGGTTCGAGACCGCCAGGGCGACGCGCTCGGCGAACGCCATGGCGAGGCGCTGGCGGTCCTCCGGGAAGTAGGGAGGGCCGGTGGCCACGACCCCCGGGATGGGCACCGCCCCCTCGAGCGGTACCATCCGGCGCACGCAGAGGACCCCCATCTGCTCGTCCCTCACCGTGATGAGCAGACAGAGGCTGGCGAGGGTTCCGTGGGGCAGGGCCCGGGTGTGCGCGCACAGCGGGGAGGCGTCGGGGTCCTCCACCACGTGGGGGCTGTTCCGCCGCAGGGCCCAGCAGGCGTCCCGCTCGAAGGCGGCCGCCGGTGAGGGCGGTTCTCCCCAGCTCAGGAGAGGCTGGGTGATCTCGCCGCCGGGGGAGCACAGGTGCAGCTCCCCCGATTCCTCCAGGAAGAGCTTCTCCGCGAACCACGTGATCGGGAGGGCGAGCTTCTCCAGGCTCTCGCAGGACTGGAGCAGCCTCCCCATCTCGTTCAGGAGGCTGATCTCCCGGCTCCGCCGTTCGAGCTCCTGGACCCACCGGTTGAGCCGGACCTGGGTCTCGTGGTTGGCCTGCTCGGCCAGCTTTCGCTCGGTCACGTCCTGGGCCACGTGGACGCACGCTTCGAGCCGGCCCGCCGCGTCGAAGACCGGCGAGACGGTCACGCGGAAGTGCCTCTGGAGGTGGGCCAGGTGGACGCTCCGGGTGAATTCCCGCCCGTCCTGCGTGGCCCGGGTGAAGGGGCAGTCCTCGACGGGCCGGTCCCCGTGGCCGAAGCACTCGAAGCAACGGCTCCCGAGGATGTCGGGGCCGAACACGTCGCGCATGGCGCGGTTGGCGCGGACCACGCGCCTCCTCGTGTCCAGGAGCGCCACGAGGTCCGGCATGGCATCGAAAGCCCGCTCGAGCCAGTCGGTCGCCCGCCGGAGCGGCACGACCTCCCGGACCGATTCCGCCGCATCGGGCCCGCTGCGGCGATCGCCCTTGGACCTCCTGCGTTCCTCCATCCTCTGCGCCTCGACAGTATGGACAGAGCATACCACCGGACCTCGAGGAGCGCGACGGCTCGGTGAAGGCCCGCGCCGTGGGCGGATGGGGTCGACGGGGGAATAACGGCCCGTGGCGGCCGTTCCTGAGCTATGATTCCCAGAACCGTCTCCGGTGAACCCGCTTCCTGGGACGCCGACCGATCCTGAGGGCGGGAGGTTGTGACCCCGGTCACAGCGGTCCCGTGAGCAACGTCATATAACGTTGGACGAACAATCTCGGCGCATCCGTCTGGTTCGGTCCCGGCTTCTAGGCACTGGAAGGAGAGTCTCGATGGGTCAATTCTCGGGCAGGTCGTGGTCGGCGATGTGGTTGGGGCGGCTTCTTGGGGCCCTGGTTGGAGTGGTCCTGGGGACTGCCGCTTTCGCCCAGTCAGCTGGGGCGCCCCTGATCTGGGGGAGCAACAGCTACGGCCAGCTCGGAGACGGGCGTACGATCCTGTCCACGACCCCCGTGCACTTCTCCCGGACGGGCTTCAGCTCCGTGAGCGGGAGCTACCTCCTCGTGGTCGCGGTCAAGAACGACGGGACCCTCTGGACCTGCGGGTACAACTACTCCGGCCAGGCGGGGAATGGCACTACCACCCCGCGCACCACCCTCGGCCAGGTGCCGGGCCTGACGGGCGTCGTCCAGGCCGTCGGTGGGTCGGACCACGTCCTGGCGGTCAAGAACGACGGCACCGTCTGGGCCTGGGGATGGAACGGGTACGGCCAGCTGGGCGACGGGACCACCACGGGCGAGACCTCTCCCATCCAGGTCCCAGGTCTCTCGGGCGTGGTGAAGGTAGGCTCGGGCTGCCGTGCCGGTGTCAGCCTAGCCATCAAGGGCGACGGGACGCTATGGGCCTGGGGGTACAACTCGAATGGCCAGCTGGGCGACGGCGCCATCGTGGATGCCCACTCTCCCCAGCAGGTCCCGGGGCTGTCGAACGTCATCGCGGCCTCGGCCGGAAACTACCACACCCTCGCGCTCAAGAGCGACGGCACCGTCTGGGCCTGGGGATTCAACGGCTACGGCCAGCTGGGCGATGGAACCACCACGGAGCGGCACAGCCCGGTCCCGGTCTCTGGCCTGGCGGACGTGGTCGCGGTGGCGGCGGGCGGCATGTACAGCATGGCGGTGAAATCGGACGGCACGCTCTGGGCCTGGGGCGACGACGCCTACGGGCAGCTCGGCGTGCCCGGATACCGGCTGACCAGCCCCGTCCAGGTCACCGGGGTCTCCGGCATCACGGCCGTAGATTGCGGTTACACCTCGACGGTCGCGCGCAAGTCCGATGGGACCCTCTGGGCCTGGGGCGTGAACGGCTCGGGGCAGCTGGGCGACGGCACCACCACGGACCACACGGCTCCCGCTCAGGTGACGGGCCTGACGGGCGCCACGGGCGCGGCGTCGATGAGCGCGGGGACCGTGGCCGTGACCAACACGGGGGACCTCTACGTCTGGGGGTCCAACTCCTACGGGACCCTCGGTGACGGCTCGACCCTCGCGCGCCTCGCTCCCGCCGCGCTCCAGGGCGTGGGCGGCGTGACCGAGATCAGCGGTGGATACGTCTACGGTCTCGCCCTGAAGCCCGATGGCACGGTCTGGGCCTGGGGCAGCAACACCTACGGCATGCTCGGGGACGGGACCACGCTTCCCCACACCACGCCCGAGCAGGTTCCAGGGCTGTCGGGGATCACCGGAGTCAGCGCGTCCACGACCTCCCTGGCGGTGAAGTCGGACGGCACGGCCTGGGGCTGGGGCTACAACAACTCCGGGCAGATCGGCGACGGGACCACCACCGACCGGCACAGCCCCGTGCAGGTCACGGGCATCTCCGACGTGAAGCAGGTCTCCTCGGGCGGCTACTACTTCAGCCTCGCCCTGAAGAACGACGGCTCGGTCTGGGGCTGGGGCTACAACACCTACGGCATGCTGGGCGACGGTACCCAGACGGAGCGGCACGCCCCTGTGCCCGCGCTCGGGCTGAGCGGAGTGGTCCAGGTGGAAGCGGGCAACTACGACGGATACGCGCTCAAGTCGGACGGGACGGTCTGGGCCTGGGGCGATAACTCCTATGGCCAGTTGGGCAACGGGACCACCACGCGCAGCCTCTCGCCGATCCAGGTGCCAGGGCTGACGGGCGTGAAGAGGATCATCGCGGGCAAGGGGTACTTCGCCCTCGCGATCAAGACCGACGGCACCCTGTGGGGCTGGGGCCGAAACGCCGACCACGAGCTGGGCGACGGGACCACCACCAACCACCCCAGCCCCATCCAGATCCCGGGCCTGAGCAACGTCGTGGCCGCCTTCGGGGGGAACTACTTCGCCCTGGCCTTGAAGGCGGACGGGACGGTCTGGTCCTGGGGCTTTAACTACGACGGCGAGCTGGGGAACGGCACCACCACCAACGGTGCCACACCCGCCCAGGTCCCCGGCCTGAGCGGGATCGGGGGTGTGGGCGGCGGAGGCGGTTACGGCGCGGCGATCCTGGGGCCCCCCGTCGTGACGCTCATCAAGAAGGTGTCCCCGCCCTTCAGGCTCGTCGTGACGGGCACCAACCTCCAGCAGGGCATCCGCGTCTTCATCGACGGCACCGAATGGACCACGGTGGTCTGGAAAGCGACGACCAAGATCCAACTGAAGGGCGCCATCAAGGCGGTGGTGCCCAAGGGGACGACCCACACCTTCCGCTTCCTGAACCCCGACGGAGGCGAGACCACGACCACCTGGAGCCGTTAGCGCCAGGGGCGACCGACCTCGCAGGCTCAACGGGCGCCGCTCCGATCGGGAGCGGCGCCCTCCTCGTTTCAGGCTCCCTCCTCAGTGCACACTCGCTGCACTCCATGGTCCTACCCTGGCACCACAAGGAGGGGTCATGGAAAGCCTATCCTCATTCCTGAAGAGTCTGACGGTCGGTGAAGCCATCGCACACAGGAACCTCGCGGTCTTCCCGCTATTCGGTGGCCTGGAAGGTCCTCCCGGCTATGTGACCCTGGACGGGGCGGTGGCGGCGGGGACGGCCCGCGTGACGGAGGTCTCGGCCGGCGGGCACGTGCCCGAGCTGAGCTTTGTCAACTCGGGGCCGGAGGCCGTCCTCCTGCTCGACGGCGAGGAGCTCGTGGGCGCCAAGCAGAACCGCGTCCTCAATCTCACCATCCTCGTGCCCGCGGGCGCCTCGGTGAAGATCCCCGTCTCCTGCGTGGAGCAGGGGCGCTGGAGCTACCGCTCCGAGGGGTTCACGCCCTCGGGCCGCGCCTTCTTCCGGGCCGGACGCGCCCAGAAGGTCCAGCGCGTCACCGAGAACCTTCGGGCCCAAGGTGCGCCGCGCTCGGACCAGGGGCAGGTCTGGGAGGACATCGCCGGCAAGATGGAGCGCATGGCGGTGGCGTCTCACACGGGCGCCATGTCGGACCTCTTCGAGGCGAGGGCCCACGGGGTGGAGGAGTACGTGCGCGCCCTGCGGCCTCAGCCGGGTCAGTGCGGCGCCGTCTTCGCGCTCGACGGGAAGGTGGCCGGGCTGGAGCTCTTCGACGCCACGTCCACCTTCGAACAGGCTCTGCCGAAGCTCATCCGGAGCTACGCCCTGGACGCCCTGGAAACCCTGGCCCCTCGCAAGCGCGCGCCCAAGGCGCCCGCCGGGGCCGAGGCGGCGGCCTTCTTGACGGGCGTGCGGGAGGCCCAGGTCACCCTTCACGCCTCCCTCGGCGAGGGTCGGGACGCGCGGTTCTCGCAGGGCCATCTCTCGGGGGCCGGTCTGATTGCGCGGGACCGCGTGGTGCACCTCCTGGCCTTCGCCATGCCCTCTTCCGTTGAAGGGGGACCGGGTCGCGGCGCGACCGGGACGCGCATCCACCGTCGCCGTCCCCGCCCGGAGGACCCGACGATCGTCTACTGAGCCACGTCCCTCCTCCTTCTTCCCGCGCGTGCCCGGGGCGGCGTCCTGCCGCCCCGGGCCTTCTGCTGAGGGGCGGCCGTTGCGCCGCCCCTCGGGAGGGCCGATATTCTGTGCAGCGACGGTCCGGGAGGAACGCCATGTGCACCTTCTGTCACAAGCACGGCGCGGGGAAGACCTGGTACCTGCAGGCGAAGAACTACTCGGAGGAGCTGGCTCGGGACCCGAGGGTCCGCAAGGCCCTGAAGCGGGTCACGCGGACGGCCCTCGAGGAGGGACCCCGGTACGACGAGATGATCCGCAAGTTCCAGAGCGCGCCCCGCCCCCTGCGGTGGCTCGTGAACAGCTACACGGCCTGGGACCTGGGACGCCGCCACCACGGTCAGGTGGTGCCCATCGAAGACCTCCGCACGCTCCTGAGCACCGTGGTCACGAGCGTGGTGAGGCTGCCCTGCGTCTGCCGGAAGGGCGCCACGGGAGACGGCCCCGCCTACTGCATGGCGCTGACCGCGGCGCCCGGCGCCTGGGAGGAGACCTGCCGCGCCGTGATCGACGAGGACGCCGCGGCGGGCACCTTCACCGTCCCCGAGGTCCGCAGCGTGGAGAAGCTCACGCCTGCGGAGACCCTCGCCATGCTGGAGAAGTTCGAGCACGAGGGCCTCGTCCACACCCTCTGGACCTTCAACACGCCCTTCGTAGGCGGGCTGTGCAACTGCGACCCGCGGACGTGCTCGGCGCTGCGGTTCCTCATGGGCGGCGTGGACGTGCTCTCCGGCGGCGAGTACGTGGCCGAAGTGAGCCCCGACCTGTGTTCCGGGTGCAAAGCCTGCGAGCGCCGCTGCCCCTTCGGGGCCATGACCTACGACGGGGGTGGAAAGGCTGCGGCGGACCCGCGCCGCTGTTACGGGTGCGGTCTCTGCCGGACCACCTGCCCCAAGGGCGCCGTCAGCCTGGAGCGGCGTCCCGCGGAGGCCGTCGCGCTCCTGCCCTGGCCCGCCTGAGGGCGACGGAATTCAGGGGCAGGTCTTGATCGCCGTGTACTCGTAGAGGGTGGAACCGCCAGGCACCTGGTAGCTCCGAGTCGTCACCCGGACGACCTTCGGCACGCAGAAGGCGACCAGAGTGACCCGGACGTCCGGGTTCTCGGTGATGAAGGGCCCGCCGGGGGGATGCCGCTCCAGCTGTCGGATCGTCTTGGCTTCGCGGTCGTTGAGGGAACCCAGCGACACCGTGCCCCAGTGGGGGAAGAGGCGGACCTCGCCCACGCGCATATCCTCCAGGTAGACCTGCGGCAGGCCGATGTGGCCGCAGGACGTGAGGAGCTGCCAGCCTGGCCCGCGGGACATCGCCGACAGCCCGGCGCCGGCGGGAGCATCCACCGGGACCTCGGGCCAGAGGACGAGGGCCCGCTCCTCCTGGGCCACGGAGCCGTCCCGCTCGAGGGCCTCGACCTTGAAGGTGTAGAGCCCGCCAGGATGAGCCTTCTCTCCGGAGCCTTCGCTCACCACCTCGGGCGGGGCCCCGAATTCCGCTTCCAGAATCCGCGCCAGCCTATCGCGGGCCATCCCGCTCGCGTCGGTCTTCCGGTCGGCCCCCCTGAGAAGGTCCCTTTCGGAGGTCCACGAGCAGGCCGCCATGGTTCCGAGGAGCGCCACGGCGCAGAGGGGCACCATCGAACGACAGAGAAGACGGTGCATGTCCCACCTCCGCGGACAGTCTAAGTCAGGCCTGCCTCCGGGGGCGAGCGGGGCGGGGAGCGACATCCCGAGTGTGACCCTCATCACCAAGCACCACGATTCGAGGAATGGCCGCCGGAAGGCGGCCGTTCTCTTTTGTGAGGAGCCGGCAAATGGCGCGATCGGAGCGGTCCCAACCGGGCGTGATCCCCGGCCTCGCGCTGCGAGCCGCGGCGACGATGGTGGCCTGCCTTCTCACGGCCGCGCCATCGGCGGCCCAGGACCTGGGTTCCATCGTCTGTGCCGACTGCCACGGCACTCAGGTCCACGACTTCATGGCCACCCGACACGCAGCGGTCCTCTACACGCAGGGTCGCCGCGACGCGGCCAGCCTGTGCGGCACCTGCCACGGCGAGGTCATGGCGCACGCCGAGGCGGCCAAGCCGCGCGAGGTGCCCGTCCAATTC
>JGI20214J51650_10003362_pt1 | contig 10037 bp, 7 predicted proteins | sample WetSurMetagenome_FD_51650 | JGI IMG/M metagenome (IMG submission 51650)
TCGGTGCCGGCGCTGATGGCGGACGCGCAGGTCCGCACCAGGACCCGGTCTTCATCCGGTCCGGGGATTGCCGATTCCTGGATTTCAATTGCCCCGGGCCCGGTGAACCACACAGAGCGATTCCTCACGGGGCCTCCCAGCAGAGATCGGCTCGCAGGACCATGTCATCGCCGAACATCTTGTATTTCGCGTTCCGGATTCTGGGCGGGGANAGGATGTCNAGCTGCATGGGCCAGACAGCCGTGAGACCTCCAACGTAGACCGGCGCGATCGTCAACACGAGCTGATCGGCCAGGCGGTTGCGGAGAACACTGGTGATGATCTGTGCCCCTCCCTCGATCATCAGGGTGCTGATGCCCATGGCGCCCAGCATGTTGAGCAAACGTGCAAGGTCGAGCAGTCCCTCGGAATCGGCTGGAAGCCGCAGGAACGAAACGCCTGCGGCGGCAAGGGCTGATGCTCGATCCCCGTTGGCATTCTCCGTTGTGGCGATCAGGGCGGGGGGGGTGTGCTGTAGAGCCCTTGCATTGAGAGGGCAGCGCAAGCGGCTGTCGACAATCACGGGTCGCGGGTTTTTCCCGTTTGCCAACCGCACCGTGAGCTGCGGGTCATCCGCCAGGATCGTCCCAATGCCGACGAGGATGGCGTCGTGCAGCGAGCGCAGGCGGTGGGTCATCGTCATGGACTTCTGATTGCTCAGTGCGAGCGGTCGTCCCGGCCGGCGCGCGATGCAGCCGTCGATGCTCTGGGCGTAGCTCAGCGTGACCAGCGGACGTCCCGTCCTTCTGCGATGCCTGTCTGCGTTGTTCAGGCAGGTCGAAATTTCTGAGAAAAGACCAGTGGCAGTGTTCATGGGTTATACGGTTTGAAACGGGATGAAGAGATGTCTCTGACGGTTGCCGGGTGACGAGAGAAAGATATTTTCTTTGNTTTATTATGAACGGTCTGACGAGTTTGTCAAGCAATTGGATGAGGTAGCTTGCACCCCGATGCGGCCCACGCCATTAATCAATCGCTTGTGTAAAGGTCCGCGATTTGTTCTACTATTTGCCGTGTGCAATCATTGCGGAAGCGAGGCATGGTTATGGAAGAACAAACACTCCACTACGAAGTCGACAAGATCGGAGTCATCGTCTCCATCAAGGGGCCCTGGGATAAGTTTGCTAAATCAAACGGCGGCAAGTCAGTTACGAAAAACGAGACGATCGGCAGGAATCTCTTCGATATTGTCAGGGGACCGGGTGTTGTCCATATTTACAGGACAATGCACGGGGTTCTATTTTCAAACCCGGGGAAAACCATCGCATTTGCCTATCGCTGCGATGCCCCGGACATGAAGCGCTTCATGATAATGGAGATGAAAGCATCGCGCGAACGGATCGTGTATCGCTCCACTGTCGAGAAGGAAGAACCTGTTTCACCACCGCTGGCACTCGATTACGACAGGCTGGCGAAGGACTTCATCGTCTTGTGTTCCTTCTGCAAGGATTTCAGATATCCCCCGGAATCCGGTCAGTGGTCGCCCATTGAGAGAGTATTCGAGAGCGCTCCCGCGGTGTTCAGCATTTCACACGGAATCTGTCCATCCTGTCTCGAGATGAGATACAAAGAAGAGATGGATGGTACGATTGACGATTTTTTGTAATCGGGCAAACCGGCGATTTCCCTGGCTGCGCCCCAGCGCATTCCGGCAAGGAGAAAGAAACGGGCTGTGTCCCTGCGAGCCCTTCGTCTTTTTGCCTCGAATGCATTGACACCCCCGCGGGGATTTCCTATACTCCCGGCAGACCGCAGAGGAGGCGAGACGATGCCGTACGAGGAAGGCGGATTCCGGGAGAAGGCACAGAAGCGATATTACCGCGTGATGGAACATGTCGCTCATCCCCTTGTCAGCGCCGGGATCTCGCCGAACCACATCACCATTGCCGGGATGCTCCTGTCGCTCGCGGCCGGTGTCCTCTTCGCCACCGGGGCGATCTTTTGGGGAGGGATGCTGCTCTGGGCCTCGGCCCTGATGGACCCCATCGATGGCACCGTGGCGCGGCTCTCGGGCAAGGTCTCGCGTTTCGGCGCCCTCCTGGATTCCTCCCTCGACCGCTACTCGGAATTCTTCGTCTTCTTCGGCCTGATGGTTTACTTCAAAAGCGGGCGGATGCTGATCGTGGTGATGCTCGCGCTCATGGGCTCCATCATGGTGAGTTACGCGAAGGCCCGTGCCGAGAGCCTGGGGCAGAAGGAATTCAGGGGTCTCATGCAGCGCCCCGAGCGAATCATCCTGCTCATTGCCGGGACGGTCCTCAACGGCCCGATCAACCATTACCTCTTCGGGGACTGCCAGNATTGCACCCTCAAGGGGACGATCGTCATCCTCGCCGTTCTCACCAACATCACGGCCTTGCAGAGGCTGCTGTCCAGCAGAAGAGAGCTGGCATGAAAACCAGTGACCAGTGATCAGTGATCAGTGACCAGTGAAAGAGGGATTCGGGTTTACGGAATCTGGGCTCCGAATGCCGGACAGATGGTGACAACCGGGACCATCATGATGAACCGTGCTGCATTCTTCTGCATCCTCTTCGTCTCACTCGCGCTTTCAGGCTGTCTGCACTCCGTGCGCCTGCCCGATGCGGAGGACAGGGAAGCGGTCCGGACCGGCGAAAAGGCCATCGTCCTCCTGCGGCATCAGTCTGTCTACGATTCGAAACCGAGAGAAACGCTGGGCACCTACCCNACGGAAGGCTTCGGTTTAGAGATGGGCTTTCTCGATGACGACGACAAACCGGTTGCACCGGTGATTTTCCTGTCCTCGCCCTCGGAGCAGGCCCGAAAGGAAGGCTGGGCATATCTTGTCCTCAAGCCCGGCGGGTATTACCTTTCCATTGCCCGTGCCGGAGCGGACCAGAACCCGCCCGCAACCGTCTGGATTTCCACTCTGGGCCGGTGGGGGCACCTGTCCGAAAAGAAGATCGATCTCGACCGCACCTGGTGGTTTCATGTCCCGCCGGGCAGCGGCGTCGTTTACATCGGATCCTTTTCCAATGCCTGCAGCACGGGTCGGGGGATCTTCGGCAATCTGATCGATCATTGCACCGAGGTGGTTCTTCGCGATGAAGCGAGGGAGGCNCAAACGATTACGGCGGACCATTTCGGAGGCTACGGCCCTCTCAGGTCTGTCCCGGCGAGAGAATACCAGCCGGCGCTTCAGATTCCGAGGGAGACCTTGCGGGGCATGCGATGGAGCGGCGGGCGATACGATGCCCAAATCCATCCCATGTTTCCGGATGAGCCGTCCAACGTCGATATGCGTCCGAATGCGCCGGGCGCTGTCTATCCCATGGGTTTTACCGTGGCAGCGGGCCGCGAACTCGCCTTCCCCGGATGGAGGACGAAAGCGCTATCAGATGCGGTGACGATGGGCGGCCTCGTCGATCTTCGCGATCTTGGCGGCGGCTATCCCCCAGGGTCAATCGCCNCGGCGTACCTGCTGTTCTACGTCCCTGCGGCGCTGCTCGTGGGGGCCGTCTCGGGGGACTGGAAGNACAGGAAATGGAAGCCCTGCGCGGAACGTCTCCTCCGTGAGGCGACCAACGCACAGCCGCTGAAACGGGCAGAGGAGGCCGTGTTGTCGGCCGTGCCGCAGGGTGCTGCACGCCTCTTCCCCGGTGAGGAAAAAAATGACGATCTGATCGCGGCCGCAGCTCGGGACCGATTTCGAAGAGTGTTGAAACTGGAGGTGACGCGGGTGTCGCTCATGGAGTGCGGGCCGGACGACAGCGTGGCCCTGGACGTGGCCATGCGCTGGCGCCTGTGGGACACGACATCAAGGGATCTTCTGCAGGAACGGGTTGTCGTTTTCGGCAACCCCGCCGGGAGGGCCATCAACACCGCCTTCTTTGCATCGAGGCCCTGGGAGATCTTCCTGCCTGCTTCGAGTGCCTGCAGGCCCATGGAGCAACTCTGCACGGAAGATGGTTACGCGGCATTCCGACAGGAGCTGGAGAAAGGAATCCGGGAGACGGTCAGGCATATCCTGCAATAATACAGGCTCGAGGTCCGAGGAACGAGGACCGAGGTACAAAGAAAAATCCTCGAGCCTCGCGCCTCGCGCCTCGCACCTCGATCCTTGATCCTGTCTTCATCCCGCCTTTGCCCGGCGGATCAAAATGAGGAAACCCATTCTGCGGGATCGCTGCTGCTTTTCGGGTACGCCAACCGCGAGCTGAGGTTGGAGATCCCGACGTAGCGTTTCTCTCTGCTGTGCTTTTCCCACCAGATCTTCGCTTTCTCGGCATATTTCTTCTCTCGAAGGATCAGGGGCGGGTGGGAGCTGATGTAATCCCGGATGAAATCCACCTGTGCCTCCCGCTTGCGATAGGACGGATCCTGCGACACAAAGGATCTGAGCACCGCAAATGTTTTTCCTTCCGCTGCGGGGTCGTAGGGTGAGCTGCAGAGAAGCTCAAAGGAGTACTCATCGGCCTCGTTCTCCTGCGTCTTGCTGAAAGAATGGTGCACGAGGATGTCGAGCGCCGTGTCCGCCAGTTTACCCAGTGGTTCCATCCGGACCTTTCGGGCCAGGATCTCAAACTTCACGTCATTAAAGCAGTGCCCGAGTTCAATATGCCCCATCTCGTGGCTGAGAACGGCGATGACCTCCGACTCCGACGACAGGGTCATCAACAGTCCTCGGGTGACGATGACGGTACCCCCGGGAAGAGCAAAGGCATTCGGCATCGTCGACGGCAGAACGATCACGCGGTACCGGAAGGGTTTTTTCGCCGCACCCGCCAGTTGAGCCATCAGCTCGTTCAAGTAGACGGAATCGGGGTCGTTCTCGGCAACGGCCGTCCGTATTTTCCTCGCCAGAATTTCCCCGAATTCCCGCTCGTCCACGGCATCGATGGGCATGACCCGGGCCAGCATGCCATCCGCTGTTTTGGTGGCTTGACCCGCCAGCTGGAAAAACGGCGCAAGGGTTGCACGGAGTGGCGCTGCCGGCCTGCTGATGAGCAGCACGAATGACAATGCAGCACCCGCCCCAANGATGAGGAACAGAGCAAAAAGACGCTTCATGATCCTGTTTCCACCATCCGGTCTTTGTACTTGTTGTAAATCGCATTCATGGACAGCATGATGACACCGATGCCCAGGAACACGAGCCCCCGGACAAGGGTGCCGGATTGCGCCATGTCGATGAAGACGAGCCTCAACAAGCAGGCGGCCAGCGCGCCCATGGAGAGGATGCGGAAGTGGTTTTCAATCATGATTATGCTGAGGAGGAAAATGCCGAAGGCCTCGAGAACCCACAGCAGGGTCAGAACCGACCGGTCAAAGCACCAGAACAGNAAAAGGGCCGTACTGACGAAGAAGGGGTAGAAGATGCAGAGATTCTTCCGAAACGCGATGAGATCCACGAGGCGGTTCATGCCGCTGAGAGCTTCCGGGAAATAGATTCCCGGCAGGTATGGCCTGCGGCTCAGGCTGAAGAGGAAAACGAACTGGATCAGGATGACGACAGAACCGATGAGCAGAGGCTGCTTTTGCCACTCTGCGGAGGGCACGACGAGGGTGCTTGTCGAAACGGCGACCTGAATCGCCGTGACCCACGCGAAAAAGAGCGCATAGAGCCTAAGGCGACTGTACCTCGGGCCGGCCAGGACACCGACCGAAAGGAGCGCGACAGCCAGGCCGATCCAGAACAGCGGGTAGTAGACATGGGAGACTTCCATGGCGATGCTCAGGGTCAGGAAGGCGACGATGAGCTCCAGGAAGAGGGGTTGCAGGAGTCGCCATATCCGGTAGGGTTTGTCCATTGGTTTCTGGAAGAGCCAATACGTGAAGACAGCAATGGCGAACCCCTCGATGAGCAGTCGAACCCGAACGAATCCGAGATAGTTCTCGAATTGCAGGTGCACGATGAGGTGGCGAACGACAAACGCGGCGACAGCGCACAGGGCAATAACGAGAAGGTCACGACTCAGGTCNCCTCGATCCAGCCCGGGGCGCGCGGCCAGCAGCTGCGACGCTTCCAGGTAAAGGAGGGAAAGGCAGAGCCAGAGGATGCCCGGCAGAAGCGGGGTTATCGTGTTGAGAAGGAAGTATGGGGCTGCGAGCGAGTTGNCGCCNAAGAGATAGACGATCAATGGCTGGAGGGAGCGCTCCCTGTCGTAGGTTCCCACGTATCGGACAAGGAGCAGGGGAATCGCAAGGAGCGGAATCAACCGAATTCCCTTCTGTGCCATGGTGACGGCAGGGCTTTCCATCAGGACAACCCAGAGTACCAGCGTGGCGAAGAACAGAAAAACAAGAGCCGAAAGGCCCAGCGCACGAGACCAGGTTTCGCTTCGAGTCATGAACAGGGACAGAGGAATCAGGGTCATCAGCAGCGCGACCGTGAANGTNTTCTCCGGGGTTTCTCCCCAGTGGGGCGCGAGCTGAAGGGTCGCGAGGATTTCCCGGAATACCGTCGCCACAATAAACAGGAGTGCCAGCTGAGAGAGAAGAATCCCGACTCGCGCAAGGCCGGCGTTGTCGCTTGCAGTCCATCTCCGGGCTGCCTCAAAGGCGGCAGTGGCCGCCGCGAACCAGCAAACGGGCGGGATGAACGGGGCTACAGGGGTCAGCAGGAAGAAGGAGGTAGCCAGCGCGTGAATCCCGAACAGGTAAACGCAGCGGTTCCGAATCGATTCCGCTGCGGGGAGATCCCCGGAAAAGCGGTACAGCAGAACCGGGATTGCAAACAGGGGAAAGGTTTTGATTGCCGTTTGAGTCGCCGTGAAGGTGAAGGGCGGCAGCCACTGCGAAAGGTTCAGGTAGGACAGGAACAGCCCGATACCGGTTGCGACGAGGGCACCCACACCGAGGGCCGTCGAACCCTTGAGCCAGTGCCTTACCAGGATGATCGTTGACAGAGAAACCAGCAGCAGCCACTCCCAGTAGTAAACCCAGGTCGGCCTGCGGAGAGGTGAAGGGCCAGGAGAGCGACAAAGCCGCAAACCAGTATGCCCAGCACCGAGATCGGTGAAGGGCCCTGCTCTTCCCGGGTGTACAGGTCGAGCCCGTCGATGTCTCTGCCGAAGCTCCGGCGAATGAAAACATAAAACGCAAGTCCTGCGGCAGCGGCTCCTCCCTGGGAAAGAAGGATATTGAGGGTCGGCCGTGCAGTTGGGGTCATCCGGTCAAAGAGGCCAAAGGCCAGAAGAGCTGCACCCGACGCATGGACAAGATAGATCCCGACTTGCCGGAGTTTCTCCTCGCCTTCGAGGATCATCGCCGCGAGGAAGAGAATGGCTGTGGCAAATGCGAAGAAGAAGATGAGGGACGTGTCCACGTCGATCCGGTACAGGGAAATGACTCCCAAATAGGCGAGGAACAGCGACACCAGGGTGTCCGTCACATACACCCACCGGACACCCTTGGCCCGCCCTTGTCTTGCGGTCAGGAAGGCCACTGCGGCACCGGTAAAGAGCCCGATCGTGCTCCATAGGGGGCTCAGTGTATAGAGCAGAAGCCCGGCTCCAAGGAACAGCCAGTTCAGCAGGTGGGCAGCCAGAGGCAGACGTTCCGGCTTCGATGAGGAGTAGTCCTTGCTGTAGTGGATCAGGCCTGCCGCGATGGCCACTGCGATTGTGCAAATCCGGCCGACCATTTTTCCCATTTCAGGGTTTGACAGTGGATGGAAGCCAAACGACCAGTAGACGTTGAAGCAGAAGAAAGCGCTGATGACGACGAGCAGGTGCACATCCCAGCGGTGGCGGTAGCTGCAGGAGATACCGAAGAGGGATACCAAAGCAGCCAGCGATAGCGTTAGCTCGCCGGGAGGGGCGATGGCCAGGGCGATCAGGCTCAGGATCGTGTGGATGGAGGTGAAACTCTGCGAGGCCGTGAAGTAGGCAAAGAACATGTTCACGGCAATGCCGGCAAGAATCAGCCCCAGGGCGGCAGGATGGGACTGGATCCATTGCAGGCCCGGTATATACCCCGACCCCAGGCAGCCGAAGAGGAAGATGGCGGCGCTGCTGCTTCCGAGCCAGTAGGCGAATTTCTCCCACTTCTCCAGCCTCCGAAGGGCTAGGAACGCGGCGGCCAGGAGCGCGGCGAAACCGCCGATCAGCAGGAAGCGGTAGAAGGCGCCCATCCTCAGAGCCGTGTAAATGCCCAGGAAAGCCACACCCGTCACCATGACGACGGCGCCGATGATGCCAAGCCAGTTTTCGACGATCTGCTGCTCGAGATGCTTCCACTTCGCGGCGCGCGCTTCCATGCGCTGCAGATCACGGACAGGCGGGAGTGCGGTCTCCGATGGGTGCATTTCGTGCTGTGTCGCTGAAGCAGCCACTGCAGAGACCGGAGCCGTGTTGCCGGCAGACTTGGAAGGTGAAAGGAGGTGGTTGGGCTCGGCCGGTGCGGGGTGTGAGAGAATTTCCCCGGCCCGGTTGATGGGGTCCGCGGTCGCCGTTGCAGTTGCAGCAGCTGCACCGGGCAAGGGAAGTTCCACCCCGTGCGGTGCTGCAGCAGCACCTGTTTTCGCCGATACACGGAGCTTTGCCTCCAGTTCGCCGATTCTTTCCTTGAGGGCCGCGATTTTGCTTAAGGCCATGATGCTCAGAAAGAGTGCGACAAGAGAGAACAGGATATCCATGCTCTGCTGACCCCCTCTAGAAAGGTTTTCGCCACCCCATCAGTAGATTAATCGGGAATGTTTTAAAAAACTTGAATATCAACTAGTTACGAGCTTGATGCCCCTGACGGAAACAGCGTGGAGTTGCTCTTGATGCATGACGTTCCGCTGGAATGACGCTGGAACCGCGGGACTTTCGCACTCGTCGCCCGAGATCTACTCTTTTAGACAAAAGTCAGCCGGGAAAAGTTCCCGACGAGCGGCAGATCGGGGTCGAAAAAGCAAGGACAGGCACTCATTCAGCCCCCCTGTGCCCAGCGGATCAGGAAGACCCCCGCCACCATGATGGCGGCTCCCGCCAGTCGCTCGCGGATGTTTTCCTCCCCGAACCACCATGCCCCGTAGAGCACCCCGAACAGCAGGCTCATCCGCTTGATGGCGATCATGTAGGCCGCCTCGACCTGCGCGATGGCCATCATGTGACAGAAATTCTCCACGGCGGTCGCGAAACCCACCAGCAGAATGACTCCGGGCCTTCCAATCATGCCCCGCACATTGGTTTGGCCCCCGGCCATGGGCCAGAGAGAGACGATTACCGCCGCCAACGCCAGGTTGTAGACTGCAGAGAAGAACCACGGGTTGGAGTGCAGTACAGCCACCTTCCCGATGGGCGCCGTAAATGCATAGAGGAAGGAAATGAACAGCATGATCCAGGAGCCGGGCTCGTGGAGGACGGCCTTGACAGGTCCGAGGAGTCCCGCCTTCGTTTTGGAGAGGTTGAGAACATAGGCTCCGAGAACGATGAGCCCGATTCCCAGCATGCCGCCCGTCGTGATGGTCTCGTCGAGGATAATGCGGCCCGTGAGGATCATGAATACGGGAGTGAAGGCAAGGAAGGGCAGGGAGAGCGAGAGCGGCGAGAGCTTGAGGGCGCGCATGTACAGAAAGAATGCGCAAATTTCCAATGGCAGCGCCGCGGCGATCGCAAGCCAAAAGGTCCGATCCGGAGCGGCCGAAGGGATGAAGAAGAAAGCCATTGCCATCCAGGGGGCCACGGAAAGGATGCGGACGACCCCCATGCGGTAGGGCGGAAGATTGCTGAAATAGCGCTTCGTCAGGGCATCGGCGGTGGCCAGGCCCAGGGCGGAAATGAGTGAGAGAAAAAACCAGGTCATCGCAATTCTGGCCGCTCCTCAGCACAAAGCCGTGCGAAACGGTTCCCGACCGGGTTGCCGGTCAGATCTCTACGATAGAAGGCGGCCCGCTCTTCTATAGCACAGGATGCGGGCCCGTCCCCATGTTTTTCATGCCGGCATGTCTCATAAAAAAAGGCAGGAACTCGAAGTCCTGCCTCCTGTTTGCTTATCCCCGAAGCCCTGCTGCGGCTTTCCCGGAATTTTCTTTACCGAGCGGCGCCTGC
>JGI20214J51650_10003363_pt1 | contig 10036 bp, 5 predicted proteins | sample WetSurMetagenome_FD_51650 | JGI IMG/M metagenome (IMG submission 51650)
CCCGTCCCTTGCGGTCATAGAACACACCGTGCCGCCCCACCATCAGGAAATCCGAATCGCCGGCCGTGAATGCGGCAGCGATATTCATTTTCTCGGCACCGCCGTTACGCACCAGTTCGCAGTAAGCCAGGCACACGCCGCTGCTGTTGGCGTAAGCGGCATGCGCATTCACGTCCTCGACCTTGATGCACAACTCGCAGCTACGGCCATCCAGGTAAAGCGTGCCGGCCTGAAAAACGGCTTTGGATTTGCCCGAATAGAACTCGCTGAACGATACGAAATTGTGTGACAGCCTGTGCAGATCGCGACGATAGCGCAGCAATCGCTCCACCGATTGGATGGATTTGATCTCAGTCTCAACCGCCCTGTCTTGCGCGATGAGTTCACTGATCGCGGCTTGATGACGGTTAAACAGCATTTCGCGCAAACGCGGGATGCCGAGTTCGCCGACCGCAAGAGCCGGCTTCGCATTTTGCCATGCGTCGAACGCGTAGAATTTTGCGGACACCCCGGACCATTCTCCTGCCGTCATACTCGCTTTATCACCCAGCAATGGCTTGATCACAAGTTTAAGCAAGGCCTCGATCTCATCGATCCATGCGGGATTCAATTCGGCATGCAGGGGTAATGGTTTGTCCGGCGCGATGGTTGCCAAAGGGAAAGCGGCCACTTCGATGTTTTGAACCGACAATATCTGACCGGCCAGCTTTTCATAATCCCCGGCCGCGCGACTCAACGGCAACGCCGCGCGGGCATCGTAGGCCGCCATCCGACAGCGCATGAAATAATCATCGATCTTTTCCCGAACTGCGCGCAGCGCCAGGGCGGCGGCCTCCGTATCCCTGCCCAGCGGAAGAATAGCCGGGTCAGTCTCGCTTTGGACGCTCCAATCCCAATAGGCCTTTGCATCCTCAAAGAATTTGTTCGCGATCGCCTGATCGATACCGCTGTCGCCGCTCCTGTCGGGGACCGTCCCCGCAATTCTGGCAATATCTTCGACCGATGCCTTCAAGCCGGCATCCTCGACCTGTTTCGGGCAGATCACGCCGTCCCCGTTGAACTGCAGCCCGGCCAGGAACTTTTCGATATCCGCCATCTCGCCCAGCGATATCTCGCTTGCATCCTGCTTGCCCAGACTCTTCAGGATATACCGCGCAGACGCCAATATATGCTTACCTTCCTCGCTGGCATCCGAGATATCGGAAAGCGATAACGCGTCGCGTCCGCCGATCAGCAGATCACTGTTCTTCAATAACGAACCGGCCCAGCCGATCGCCGCCAGCACCTCGTTTGCGCGCACCTGTCCATCGCCGTCCGCATCGATCATGTCCAGTGTGCGGCTATCGAATTCGATTCCCCGCGTCGGACAACTCAGAGCCACCCACAGCTTCTGATCGAGCTGGTCCAGGGCGAGCAGATCGGAGCCGTTGTCCAGTTGCACCTGATCGAACCCGCCGGCGCGGAAAAATTTCCATGTGTGAGAGGTTTTCATCCTGGCTGATCTCCCTGATACGAAATTAACGATCGATTTCGGTAATGCCTTTTGGCAACGGTGCCGTGTGTTCCAATTCTACCTGCTCGATACTGATGAAGCGTTTCGATATCTTCTGACTGGTGGTATGCACATCCTGCGCATCTTCATGCGCCTGACGGATGTGATCCGCCAGTTTCTTCATGCGCTCGTCGAAGCGGCCGAACTCCTTGCCCAGTTTTCCCAGTTCATCCTTGATGATGTGAACCTGCTTGCGCGTTTCCACGTCTTTCATCACGGCCCGCGCAGTGTTCAACACTGCCATCAGCGTGGTCGGCGAGACGATCCAGACGCGCCGCTGCATGGCGTAATCCACCACATCCGAATGATGCGCGTGGATCTCGGCGAAAACTGCCTCGGCCGGAATGAACATCACTGCGCCGTCGGAAGTGACATCGGGAATGATGTATTTGCTTGCGATATCTTCGACATGCTTTTTGACGTCGGCCTTGAATTGTCTTTCCGCAACCAGTTTTTCCGCGGGGCTCGCGGCATCAAACATGCGGTGATAGTTTTCCAGGGGAAACTTGGAATCGACCGCCACCATACCTGTCGGCTCCGGAAGTTTCAGCACGCAGTCGGCGCGGCTGCCGTTGGGCAGGGTGTATTGCATCTCGTACGCCTGCGGCGACAGGATGTTGCGCACCAGTCCTTCCAGCTGCACCTCGCCGAAGGCGCCGCGCGAACGCTTGTCGCCGAGCAACTCCTGCAGGCTGACCACGTTGGTGGTCAGGCCATCGATCTTCTTCTGCGCTTCGTCGATGGTCGCCAGGCGCGCCATCACGCTCACAAAAGTCTCGTTGGTCTTCTTGAAGCCTTCGTCCAGGCGTTCATTGACCTTGCCGCCGATCTGATCCAGCCTGCCGTCGACCGTCTTGCTCAGGGTCTCGATGCTGTTGCGCAGATGTTGTGAGGCATTGTTGAACGACTCCTGAATCAATTTCTGATCCGCCCGCCCCTGTTCTGCCAGCTTTTCCAGCATCTGCGCCAGCATCTCGGTGCGCAGCGCACTGATCGCGTCGCGCGTGGCGCGCAACTCCTGGCTCACGGCAGAACGCAGGCGTTCCGACTCGGCCGCCTGCGCCGCGATCAATCGGTCGCCCTGCTTGCTCAAACCATCATGCAGGTCGGTCAACATGGCGCGATGCTGCTGTTCCAGCATTCGGGCGGCTCGCGCCGGCTGCCGGAACTGCAACACCAGCAGCACAGACAGCAGCGCCATCACGGCAACGATCAGAAAAATCTCCAGGTTCATAAATCCATATCCAGTCAACAATTTCGCCTTACTTCGCCTTGAACACCTCGTCCATCAGGGCCATCCCTTTGCTCCAGGAGTCCTTGTCCGCCTCGGCGTTATAGGCCATCGGCAAATTGAATTCCTTGCCGAGCTTGTCCGCGTCCGGACTGGTGAAGCTATGCAGGACACCCGGATAGGTCACGACTTGGTAGTTCACGCCAGCCTTGTCCATCTCTTGGCGAAATGCCGCAACCTGCTCCGCCGGAATGAACGGATCGGCCTCGCCTGTGAACGAGGCGATGCGTGCCTTTACCACGCCCGGCGCCGCCGGATGCGATGTCTTCAGCCCGCCGTGGAAACTCTCCACCACCTTGAGCGGCTCGCCCAAGCGCGCCATGTTCAGCGCCACCGATCCGCCGAAACAATAGCCGATGGCGCCGATGTTGTCGGCATCCACCGTCTTCTGTTGCTTGAGCAGTGCAAGTGCGGCCTCGAAGCGCGCCTTGGCCAGGGCCTCGTTCTGGCTCACTTCGCTGGAGAACTTCTGCGCGTCGTCGGGATGGTGCGCCATCTTGCCGTTGCCGTACATGTCGAGTGCCAGTGCGGTGTAGCCCTGCTGCGCCAGCATGCGGGCGCGCTTGCGTGCGTAGTCGTTGAGTCCCCACCATTCGTGCACCACCAGTACGCCCGGACGCTTGCCCTTCACCGCATCGTCGTAGGCGACATAGCCCTTGAGCATGGTGCCGTCGGCTTCGTAGTTGACTTCCTTGCCCTGGATTGCGGCATGCGCTGCCACGGCAATAAACATGAGACCAATGAAATAGAGCGTTCTTTTCATGACATTTCTCCCGGTCGTGAACGAGTGGCCAGTATAAATGAAGTTGAAATAACAAGGGACGCCGCAGCGTCCCTTGTTGTCACGACCCGGCAAAAGTCAGTCCGCTGTCCGCATCGCCTTCTTGCGGTCGAACTCTTTCAGGTAACGTTTGCGGATACGGATGGACTTCGGTGTCAGTTCCACCAGTTCGTCGTCGTCGATGAACTCAACGGCCGATTCCAAGGTCATCTTCAGGGCAGTTGTCAAGCGCACCGCTTCGTCGGTGCCGGAAGCGCGCACATTGGTGAGCTTTTTGCCCTTGATCGGGTTGACGACCAGATCGTTGTCGCGCGAGTGAATGCCGATGATCATGCCTTCATACAACTTGTCGCCGGGCACCACGAACATGCGGCCGCGATCTTCCAGGTTCCACAAGGCATAGGCCACGGCCTCGCCGTCTTCCGCCGAAATCAGCACGCCATTGTGGCGGCCCGGCAAGTCGGGTTTGACAGGACCGTAGTCGTCGAACACGTGGCTGATCAGACCGGTGCCGCGCGTCATGGTCATGAAATCGGACTGGAAGCCGATCAGACCGCGTGCAGGAATGTGGTACTCCAGACGGGTGCGGCCTTGGCCGTCGGATTCCATGTTGGTCAATTCACCGCGGCGGCGGCCGATCTCTTCCATGATCGCGCCCTGATTCTCATCTTCCAGGTCGATACTTAGGTTCTCGTATGGCTCGCATTTTTCGCCGTTGATCTCTTTGTATACCACGCGCGGCTTGCCCACTGCCAACTCGAAACCTTCACGACGCATGGTCTCCAGCAGGATGGTCAGGTGCAATTCACCACGGCCTGATACGCGGAACACATCGGCGTCGGCGGTGTCTTCAACCTTCAAAGCAACATTGGTCAGCAATTCCTTGTTGAGGCGGTCACGGATCTGGCGGCTGGAGACGAACTTGCCTTCAGTACCTGCCAGCGGGGAGCTGTTCACCATGAAGTCCATGGTCAGCGTCGGCTCGTCCACCAGCAACATGGGCAGACCGACCGGATTGTCCCGGTCGCAAATGGTGACGCCGATACCGATCTCATCCAGACCGGAAATGATGATGATGTCACCCGCTTCGGCTCCCTCCACCGGCACACGCTCCAGGCCTTGGAAACCAAGAACCTGGTTGATGCGGCCGGAACTGACCTGGTCGCCGTGGTTCATCACGACCACATTCTGGCCGGGCTTGATGCGTCCGTTCAGCACACGGCCAATGCCGAGGCGTCCGGTAAAAGTGGAGTAGTCCAGCGCGGCCAGTTGCAGTTGCAGCGGCGCATCGGGATCACCCGGAGGGGTGGGGACATGCTTCAACACGGTGTCGAACAGCGGCTTCATGTCGGAAGCTGATCCACCATTGTTCGGGGCATCTTTCAGGTCCATGCAGGCCCAGCCGTTCAGGCCGGAAGCATAAATGACCGGGAAATCGAGTTGCTCGTCTGTTGCGCCGAGCTTGTCGAACAGATCGAAGGTCTGGTTCAGCACCCAATCGGCGCGTGCGCCGGGGCGATCAATCTTGTTGATCACGACGATAGGCTTCAGGCCCAGAGCCAGAGCCTTTTTCGTCACGAAACGCGTTTGCGGCATCGGGCCCTCAACCGCATCCACCAGCAGCAGCACACCGTTCACCATGCCCAGCACGCGTTCCACCTCGCCGCCGAAGTCGGCGTGCCCCGGTGTATCCACGATGTTGATATGCGTACCTTCGTATTCGATGGCCGTGTTCTTGGCCAAAATGGTAATACCGCGTTCTTTTTCCAGGTCGTTGTTGTCCATCACGCGGATTTCCAGCTTCTGGTTGGCGCGGAAGGTGCCGGACTGGCGCAGTAATTGGTCAACCAGCGTGGTCTTGCCGTGGTCAACGTGGGCGATGATGGCGATGTTGCGGATAGCGCGGGACATGATGTACTACCTGTACTGAATTCGAAGGGGGCGCATTCTAGCACAGTGTACTGCGGTAAATATGACAACTAAAAGTTGGCGAAATACACCTGATTCCGACCTGCCGCCTTGGCCTGGTACATCGCGGCATCGGCCAGCCTGATCAGGTCTTCCTGGGTGACACCATGATCATTGAACAGCACCACGCCGATACTGGCCGTGCAGTGATGCTCGACGATGCGCGGCTCCGGCTTGCCTTCTTGCGTCACCGTCAGCCGGTAAATCTCACCCAGCGACTGCCGTATTTTCTCTGCCACCACGCTGGCTTGTGCCATCGAAGTGTCTTTGTCGGTATCCAGTTCGCTCAACATCACCACGAATTCGTCACCTCCAAAACGCGAAACGGTATCGACCTCGCGCACGCAGCTGACAATGCGATGCGCGACTTCCACCAGCAGGATGTCACCCACATTGTGGCCATGTTCGTCGTTAAGCGGTTTGAAATTGTCCAAATCGATAAACATCACGGCCGCGTAGCGATTGTTGCGCTTGCTGGCAGAAATGACCAGACTGAAGCGATCCTGCAGCAGGCGCCGATTGGGAAGTTGCGTCAGGGTATCGTAGAAAGCCAGGTTGCGTATCTGCTCTTCGGCCTTTTTGCGCTCGGTGATGTTGCGCATCACCCCCAACAGGATCATTTCATCGTTTTCGTTTTTGGCGAAATGGGTCGTCACTTCACACCACACGGTCGACCCGTCGCGGCGGCAGTACTCCACCTCATCGAGATAAATATGCTCTCCATCCTTGCCGCTCTGGAATAATTCACCGCGTTCGCGTAACCAGCCTTGCACATCGGCGCCCGATTGGGACGTCAGGGTCTTCTCCATCGGCAGTTGCATGATCTCTTCGACGCTATATCCGAGCAGTCTGGTGATCGACGGACTCATATATATCCATCGCCTCATTTTCGGGTCCAGGATCCAGATCACATCGGATATGTTGTCGGCCAGGAAACGGTACTTGGCCTCGCTTTCATGTATCAATTTCTTTTGCTGTTCAAGCGCATCCAGCATGCGGTCCAAATGACGTGCCAGTACGCCGATCTCGTCTGCCCGTCCCATATCCGAACGCCTTTTTCCCAGGCCATGTTCCACCGCGGCAGCGACCTGCATCAAATGATTCAGACCATGAGTCAATCTGCGCCCCAGAACATACGCGATCAGCGATACTGCCAGCACCGCAAACAGCATGAACTCGATCCACATCCGGGTGAGTGTCGCAAGATTCGCATTTACGGTATCTCGCGACATTTCCACCCTTACCCAGCCTAGAAACCTGCCGTCGGCCATCACCGGATGAGCGATGACGATCAGTTCTTTTTGGTTCACCAGAATGAACTGGTTTCTGGAAGTCGAAGCCAGCATGTCACGGCTCACCTTGTCCGTCACGAAAAAGCCCACTTCGTCCGGGTTGCTTGAAGCCAGTACTTCTCCGTGCGTATCCAGAAAGTAAGCACGTCGCAGATCCTGTGTCTTGGCAAACCCCTGTACTATTTCCTGCAACCCCACCAGGTCGTTTGCCAGGGTCCAGGAAGTGCCGCTGATCGCAAGCGCATGCGCCAGAGAAGATGCGCGCTCTTCGGAGGATTGATACAGTGCCTTGCGTTGCTGCTCGAGTATCATATATCCAAAGCCGAGCATCAAAGCGAGCGATACAAGCGTAAAACCCAGGATCAGCTGTCTGCGTATTGAGCCGCGCCACAGCGCGCTGATGTATCTACCGAGCTTCATCAGTGTTCAATTTCCCGTACTGTTTCGGAAAAGACCTTCAGATATTGCTGAACCGGCCTGTAAGTCTCATTGCTGGCATGTTCGAAGCGGCTGATACCCAATCTTCCGAGCATGGCCCGCCCTTCTTGTGTCCTGCTCAAACCGACCAATGCATTGCCGAAATCTTTCGCCAGCATGGGCTGAATATCGTTCCGCACCACCCAGCCATTGTTAGGCAGCGTTTCGGTCTGCCATTTCACTTCCAGTTGCGCCGCCATCTCCGGATATTCCTGCTGGAAGGTCTTCCACGGCACGGGCCAGGTAGCCCCGGCAGCCACATGCCCGCGCAACACATTCATGATCGATGACTCCTGCGAACCCACATAGACGTTCTCGATGTCGCGATGCACGTTAATGCCATGTGTCTGCAGATAGTACTGCGGCATCATGGTTGCAGCCAAGGCAGTCAGGGACGGGTATGACACCTTCTTGCCCTTGAGATCGGCCACTGTGCGGATATTGCTGTCTTTACGCACCAGGATGATGCCGCGAAACAACTCGTCGTCGCCCATCTTGCCGAATACGCGGTAGCCGTACTTGAGAGAACGCACGGTCTGGTAGGGATTGGGCATGGCAAAATCGAAATGCCCGCTGTAAAGCCGCTTTTCGAACTCTTCGTAGTTGCGCGATGCCTCCAGCCGGAAACGCGCCCGCGGAATGCTGGTATTCAGGTAATCAACGATGGGACCGTACACCTCGATCAGGTGTTTGGGATTATGCAACGGATGGACGCCTACAATGTATTCCTTGGGCTCATCCGCGCCACGCTCGGAAAACGCGGGCTGATAGACTTCTTCATGCGATTTACCGCAGCCGACGACCAGCAAAGCGGCAAGTGCGACAACGTGCCATTTCATCCAAGTCCCCCAGATCACGGGTCAGCCGGAATACTTCATTGTGCTGCAATGCAGAAATATACTCGAAATCGGGATGCGGCGACGATCATCCACCCAGTAAAACAATCACTGGCTTTTATTTCCTCGCTGAGTATAATGCGCGCCTTGCCGTTCCCGGAACGGTATTGAGTCCATCGTTTTCTGACCCTCTAGCATTCATTCAGGATGCGCCAAGCTTCACCGGTTAGCGACGATGTTTTGTTTGCGCCGGTAGAGGTACGTATTTCCCCTACTGAATTTCTTTGTGTGGCCCCAGGCCGCGCATGCGCTGTATCTAAAAAAATTAAAGGAACAACTGTGTCTGATAAAACTATTACGACTGCTGTACCCGCGACTGCCGAAAACGCAGTTACTTTTGCCTCTTTGGGCCTGGCCCCTGCCATTTTGCAAGCTGTGCAAGATGCGGGCTATACCGTACCTTCCCCTATTCAAGCCGAAGCGATTCCCCAGGCAATGGCCGGGCATGACCTGATGGCCTCCGCCCAGACCGGCACCGGCAAGACCGCCGCTTTCATCCTGCCAGCATTGCAGAAGTTGTCGGTTGAGTCCGCAGTACGCGGCAAAGGCCCGCGCATTCTGGTGCTGACCCCGACGCGCGAACTGGCACAACAAGTGTCCGACGCCGCCAACAAATACGGCAAGAACATGCGCGTCAAGGTGGTGAGCATCCTCGGCGGCATGCCTTATCCGCTGCAAAACAAGCTACTGTCCGGTTTCGTGGACATCCTGGTGGCCACACCGGGTCGTCTGATCGACCACATCGAACGCGGCCGTATCGATTTCTCGCGTCTGGAAATGCTGGTATTGGACGAAGCCGACCGCATGCTGGATATGGGCTTCATCGACGACGTGGAACGCATCGCCGCTGCCACACCGGCAACGCGCCAAACATTGCTGTTCTCCGCCACACTGGAAGGCGCGATCGGCAACCTGGCAATGCGCCTGCTGAAGAGCCCGAAACGCATAAGCGTGGCTTCCGCTCAAGCCCGTCACGAAAACATCGATCAGCGCCTGATGTATGTTGACGACATGGCACACAAGAATCGCCTGCTCGACCACCTGCTGCGCGATGTCGACCTGAACCAGGCTCTGGTATTCACCGCTACCAAGCGCGATGCCGATTCGCTGGCAGATGAACTTTCCGCTGCCGGTCACGCCGCTGCTGCTTTGCACGGCGACATGAACCAGCGCGAACGCAACCGTACCCTGCTCAACCTGCGCCGCGGCAATGTGCGCGTGCTGGTCGCTACCGACGTTGCCGCTCGCGGCATCGACGTGGCCGGCATCACCCACGTCATCAACTTTGATCTGCCCAAGTTTGCAGAAGACTACGTGCACCGTATCGGTCGTACGGGCCGTGCTGGCGCATTGGGTATCGCCGTTTCCTTTGCCTCCAATCGCGATGCAATGAACCTGAAGAAGATCGAGCGCTTTACCGGTCAGCCGATCCAGGCGCATACCATTGCAGGTCTGGAACCCAAATTCAAGCCGCGTCCGGCTTCTTCGCAACCGCGCAGCGGTGCCGGGCGCGGCAACGGCGGTGCAAGTCGCGGTAACGGCGGCGGTTTCGGCCGCAGCAATGGCGGCGGCAACGGCAGCAACTTCAGCCGTCATGCCTCGCCGGACAGCCGTCATGAACATCCGCAAGGCCAACGCCGCGAAGGTCCAAAGCACAGCCGTTTCACCAACGATGCGCAACCGCGCAGCGCCAATCCGAACGGCAACGTGAATGGGAATGTGGGCGGCAATCGCGCTCATACGCCGCATACGGCAGCCCCCCGCTCAACAGCTCCCCAC
>JGI20214J51650_10003364_pt1 | contig 10033 bp, 8 predicted proteins | sample WetSurMetagenome_FD_51650 | JGI IMG/M metagenome (IMG submission 51650)
GTGATGATTTTTCCCAATTTATTGTTCATAAGTTGGTAGAATGGCACAAAGAGCCAGCCTAAGATGAGTATCATCCATCCCTGCATTTCCCAGTGCGCCATNCCTACACCCGCCTTTGCGCCTGTGCCGGCAAGTCCCACAAGGTGTTCAGAGCCGATGTTTGCAGCAAAAATAGCNGCACCAATGATATACCATGGTTCGCCTTTACCAAACAGGTAGTCCTGACTGTCGGCACCCTGTATCAAACGATTGTGTTTTTGTATTGAACGCCATACGGCCCATGCTACAGCCAGAATCCCGACCGCCATGATTGTCCAGTCGAGCCAAATAAATTCTTGTGAGTTCCAATTCATAATTTTAAGCTTATCAGTGAAGTCAGATCCCGTAAAGTGGAATCAAAAGTCATATTTGCATAATTGAATTCCACGAACATTTTTTGTATTTTATTTCTTCCAGAAACTTTGTATTTCCTCAAGTGTCCTTCCTTTGGTTTCAGGAACCAGTTTGTACATAAAAACTGCTGCAAGTATTCCCATTCCAGCATATATCCAGTAAGCAAAACCATGGTGAAAGAGCTTTGTCAGAAACGAGCTGTCATTCATCATTGGAAAAGTTGTTGAGATAAAAAGGTTAGCTAACCACTGGGCGGCAACGGCTATCGACATTGCACCCTTAATACTGTTCGGAAAAATTTCAGATAATAATACCCATGTTACAGGTCCCCACGACATTGCAAAGCTTGCAACATAAACAAGCATACAGATCAATGCGCTGAATCCCAATTTCTGAAAATAGAATATCATACCCAGACAGAACATGCTCACTGCCATCCCTAATGCCCCGATAATCTGTAATTTCCTTCGTCCGAATTTGTCAACTGACAGGATAGCGACAACTGTAAAACTCAGGTTGATTATACCAACCAGTATTGTTTGAAGTAATGCAGAATCTGTTCCGTTTCCAAGTGTCCTGAATATCTCAGGAGCATAATATAAAACTACATTAATACCTACAAACTGCTGAAAGACTGAAAGAAAAATACCAATAATAAGAACCAGCCCTCCAAAAGAGTGCCATGGAGCGCTTTTTTCAATCAATGAATTCCTGATCTCAGAAATCACAACCGTTGCTTTCTCATTCCCGACCACTTTATTAAGTACCTGAAGGGCCTTGACTTCTTTGTTCTTATACATCAGATACCTCGGAGTTTCCGGTACAAAAAATAACATTATAAAGAAAATGAATGCAGGAATAGTTCCTGAAGCGAACATCCAACGCCATCCAACAGTATCGATCCAGGCCTGTTCCTGTCCTTTTGCGATAAAATAATTCACAAAGTAAACAACAAGCATACCGAAAATTATTGCAAACTGGTTAAATGAAACCAACCTGCCTCTGATCTCAGCAGGCGATATTTCCGCTATGTACATAGGGGAGAGCATTGAAGCCAGACCTACTCCTATGCCACCAATAATCCGGTAAACCATAAACATGCAAATATTCTCTGATCCCAGGAAATTAAGTTTATCTGGTAAAGCGGCACCAATTGCTGAAATGATAAATAAAGACGATGCCAGGATCAATCCGTTTTTCCGTCCCATTCCCTGACTGATATAACCACCTATTGATCCTCCGATAATACAACCTATTAGCGCACTTGAAATATTAAAACCGTGAATAACATTAATCAAACCCTCATTTAATGTATTGCCATATTGCAGGAACAGATAGTAGATAATTGATCCGATNAACAACGCAGCNATGACAGAATATATAACTGTCTTTCTTGGATCAATAAATAATTTCTTAAGAAAAGTAGCAATTAAAAAATAAATAAACATGAAGCTTAATACTCCGATAACTTTAAACTGGAATATCATTTTCGAGGCAGCTTCAGGATTATTTAACAAAGGAGCTATGAAGAATTGCTTTAAAGAGGCCACTGCCCCTGATATTACCGCTGTGTCATAACCAAATAATAATCCACCGAGAGTTGCAGTAACTGTCAGCAGAATCAGATAGATTTTTGATTTTCCCTTGTCCATTTAGTAAAAATTATGGTAATATAACCAGGGTTAATAAATTGATTACTATATGCTTATAAAATATGATAATGTAATTGTATTTCAGGTTATTAATCTGTCAGGTTCCGGATTAACTGCTCAGAAAATCTTCCTGTTCAACAGTCCGTGAACCAAATATATTAATAATAATTTTAAATGTGTGTTATACACTTAAACTAAATTAAAAGAAATCGAATATAAATAATCAATAATTATTACCTGATTGAATTTCAGATCTTTAATTTAATTTAATAATTTTTAAATTAAATTTTTGTTCTGAATCAGGCTGTTTTTAAAATCCTTTTAAATCAGATTCTGTTGGAATCAGTGATTATCATACCAAATTAGGTGTTCCACTCTTTCAGTGAGGACTGGATAAAATCAATTATTCTCTGATTTTCCTCTTTACCGTTTCCGGCAATTCTGAAAGGTTCACCGAATTTAAAATGGATAGGTTTGTGACTATCGAGGGGACCCAGCTCTTTAATCAACTTTCCATTTCCCCAGAAGTCGGTTTTAATAGCTATCGGTATAACCTCAACGCCTGCTTTTTTTGCAAGTTTTACTCCCAGAGAATTAAACTCTTCAGGGTTAAATTCAATGCTCCGTGTACTCTGGGGGAAAATAATTATTGACACACCTTTTGACAGAAGTTCCATTCCTCCATTCATTACTGCCTCCAGATCTTTCCTCGGATCAGCTCTTCCTACAACGATCGGATTCCTCGACCGCATAACATCCCCAAACAGAGGATGTTCCACAAGACTCTTTTTCACAACGAATGTAACTTCTCTGAGGGGTGCAATAATCGAAGGAAGGATCATAGTTTCGAGTGTGCTCATATGATTGCTTATGAACAGGACAGGTCCAGCCGGTCCGATAATATTTTCCATCCCGGTAATATGGAACTTTCCTCCAGTCTCCTCAATAAATCTGAAGATCTCGAATGAAGAGTCAGCCCAGGCTTTGGTATCATATATCTTTCTTCTGGCTTCAATCCTGGTCCGAAGAACAGTATTTGCGTATTTCAGGGTAAAATAAAGACGATTGTTCAGAAGAATCTTTTCTTTGAATGATAAATGCTCCTTCTCAGGGGTATGGTAAGAATATGTGTCAAAATAACCAACCTTCATTATAAATTTTTAAGATTATATTTTTGCTGCTGCAAAGTTAAATTTCATTTCCAATACAGAAAAGTTATTTCTCATCCTCTTCAATCCTTAGCATAGCGCTGCGGTACTTATCCATAAGAGCTTTATTGAGTTCAAGTGGTGGTTTTGAGCCCTCCGGAAGAAATGATTTATAAGGATGATCTTTTGAATATTCAGAAAACTCTTTCTTTATCACTTCAAGTAATTTTGGTTTTGTCAGCAGATCGAGCACACTTGCTGCCATGACTTTTGCACCGGTATTGAGACCTTTCCATGCAGCTGATCCATAATTTGAAGCAACTGACGACCAGTGATGTCCAATCTCACCCGGTACACCTCCGGGAAAATTCAGGGTAGCAGTAGGTGCGATTAGGGTAACTTCGCCAACATCGGAAGAACCTCCGCCAACCTGATTATCCGATGGTTCACTGAGAGGTTTAAACTGTGATGGGTAACCTGTCTCTTTCTCGCCCAGTTCTTTCTGAAGAGCTTTTGCAAATACCTGTTCCTTATCCGTCCAGACAGGCATTCCTACAAGTTCAATGTTTCTCTGGATTAATTCTGCCATTCCCTTATTTGAATGTCGCTGGTGGATAGCAGTCAGAACTGTCACAGTATCGAGAGTTGTTCCCGAAGCTATTGCTGCCCCTCTTGCACAATCGAGGACCCTTTTGTACATATCCTCAAGCCTGTCATCAGTATTCCGTATATAATACCATACCGAAGCCCGGTCGGGAACCACGTTTGGTGCTTCACCCCCTTCCGTTACAACATAATGTAACCTGTATGTATAAAACAGATGCTCACGAAGATAGTTGGAAGCAACATTCATCAGTTCAACTCCATCAAGCGCACTTCGACCGGCCCATGGTGCCGCGGCTGCATGCGCCGTTTTTCCTTTAAAAGAAAAGACCACCGACATTACTGCACTGCCGTTTATTCCATATCCGGTTGACATATCAGAAGAGGTATGGTTATCTATTACAGCATCGACATCTTTAAAAACTCCGGCTCTGACCATATATGGACGGCTGATTACAGTTTCTTCAGCCGGAGATCCGAAAAACTTAATTGTTCCCCTAAGATTATTCAGTTCCATACTTTTTTTGACAGCTATTGCAGCTGCTATTCCTGCAGCACCCATCATATTGTGGCCGCAACCATGACCGGGAGCTCCTTCAACAAGAGGTTTCTGAACAGGATTAAGAGCTTCCTGCGAAAGGCCTGGCAAAGCATCAAATTCACCCAGTATACCTATTACAGGTTTTCCGCTTCCCCAGGTCGCAACAAAACAGGTCGGCATCCCGGCAACACCTTTTTCAACATTAAAACCCTCGTCTTCAAGAGTCTTGATAAGAATTGCTGACGATCTGAATTCCTGCATCCCAAGTTCAGCATAGTTCCATATTGCATCAGAAATGATCCCGAATTTCTTTACAATCAGACTATCATCAAGATATTCCAGAGCATTTTTTTTTGCTTTATACTGATCTGCTTTACCAAGGAAACTTCCTTTTTCTTTTTCCTGAGCCGAGATCAGGCTGGAGATCAGAAAAAGAACAATAACAATAGGCTTACTTCTGTGAAAGAATAGCGATCTCATATTTATCCGAAATTAAATCTTGTCTGGCATAATATCTTTACAAATCTAATATTTAAATTCGAAAATTTCCTGATTGAAATGATGAAGGAAAAGGCATGCCATGCTTCAACAATAATAGAAAATGATGGTGAGCTACTTGAGGCATTGTCCAAAAAAAATCACTTTTAAGCCTATAATTAAAGAGTAAAGGCAGAGATATTTTTGTTACTCAGGAGGGAGAAGCGTTGGCCTCAATTCCTGGTAAAGCCTCATACTTTCAAGAACGATCTCATAAGCTTTTTCCCTGTTCATAAATTGCTCAACTATAACATTTTTATGCTCGAGCATTTTATAATCTTCAAAAAACCGTTTAAGTTCGACAAGCGTATGCGGAGGAAGTAACGAAAGATCATTTATATAATTGACTGACATATCATTGCTCGCAACGGCAATAATTTTATTGTCACGCTCCTTGCCATCAACCATTTCCATTACCCCGATAACTTTAGCCTCAATAATACACATCGGATATACATCGATTGAACATATAACCAGTATATCAAGGGGGTCATGATCGTCACAATATGTCTGAGGGATGAACCCGTAGTTAGCCGGATAATGAACTGATGAGAAAAGTACTCTGTCGAGTCGCAGCAACCCTGTATCTTTGTCCATTTCATATTTGCCTTTTGAACCCTTGGGTATTTCGATAATACTTTTAACAATTGCCGGAGCATTTTTCCCGGTGTCGATACAATGCCATGGATGGATACAAGGTTTCATAGTCGTAGTTCTGTCCTTTTTTTACCAAAATTACTAAAAACACTAAACAAATTTAAAACTCCGCAGTACAATTATTTATTTATCAGGGGCATAAAGAGAAGTAAAACGGAAAGTGCAGTAAGAACTATTACAGCACCCCATCCTATAATATTCTGATGTGGTTTGTTAACATAGTTACCCATGATCTTCTTATTGTTGATCAGAAGTATCATGCAAACCAGTACTACAGGTAAAAGAATACCGTTTAACACCTGCGACCATATTGAGATCTTTATAAGAGGAGCATTCGGAACAAGAATTATTATTGCTGAAATGATCAGTATACCCGTATAAAGAGTATAGAATTCTTTTGCTTCATCCCATTTCTTATCAATACCTGCTTCAAAACCAAAGGCTTCTGAAACATAAAAAGCTGTTGCCAGTGGTAAAATTGTTGCCGAGAACACCGATGCAACAAAAAGGCCGAAAGCAAAAACCTGAGAGGCCAGCCTTCCAGCCAGAGGTTTAAGTGCCAGAGCAGCATCTTTGGCTTCATTGATCTGAATACCGTTAGGATGAAGTGTTGACCCACAGGCAACCATAATGAAAAATGCAACTACAACAGTAACCACACATCCTACGGCAATATCTATAATAGTGTATTTATAATTTTTCATCTTCAACCCTTTTTCAATTACTGAAGATTGCATATAAAACTGCATCCAGGGAGCAATGGTAGTTCCGACAAGTGCGATTATCATTGCTATACTCTGGGTATTTACTTCAAACTGAGGATGTATCAGTGATGTCCCTATATCGGTCCAGTCAGGTTTAGCCATCAAAGCCGATACTACATAAGTAAGCAATGAAACACTGAAAATCAGGAAAATACGTTCGGCAATTTTGTAAGTCCCTTTTACAACGAGGAACCATACCATAACAGCGACAACAGGTACTGAAATATATTTACTTACTCCAAATATCTCCATACTTCCGGCGACACCTGCAAATTCAGTAGTGGTGTTCCCTATATTGGAAAGGAGTAATCCTATAAATATGAAGAAGGTTATCTTCAAACCGGCATTTTCGCGAATCAGGTCGGAAAGGCCTTTACCTGTGACTATTCCCATACGTGCATTCATTTCCTGAATAACCAGCAATACAACGAATGATGGAATAAGTGTCCAGATTAGTCCGTAACCATACATTGCTCCGGCAACGGAGTAAGTTGTAATTCCTCCGGCATCATTATCAACACTTCCTGTAATAATACCGGGACCCAGGATTGCAAAAAATATTGCCAGATGTTTAAAAAAGCCTGATAATTTGAGTTTTAACCTGAACATACCGCCAATATTTTATCTCTTTTTAGTCCTTCTTTCATGTATCAGGTCTTCAACAACATCATCTACCACAACCATTCCCTGAAGAAGATGATTCTGATCAACAACAGGCACGGCAAGCAGGTTATATTTTGATACAAGCTCTGCAATCTCGCCCGTTTTCTGATCATCATAAAGGAAAAAAGGCTCAGACCTCATTATCTGGCTTACACTCGTATTTGGTTCTGCGACAACGAGATCACGCAGATTAAATGATCCGATCAACTCATCATTTGATTCAATGACAAACATGTTATATAGCTCGACTGATTCTGGTTTTTTGGATCTCAGTTCAACGAGGACTTCGGCGACAGTTGAAGTGGCACTGAAAGAAAGATAATCAGTTGTCATGATGCTTCCGACAAGATCATCATCGTACTCAAGAAGTTCCCTTACTTCCTGTGAAGATTCTGTATCCATCTCTTTCAAAAGCATTTCAGCACGTTCATCCTCCAGTTCATCAAGGATGTCAGCAACTTCATCTGCCGGCATCTTTTCCAGTACATCTGCAGCCTTGTTAACCGGGAGATTTTCAAGAATGTGTATTTGAGCCCGGGTTTCAAGTTCCTCAAGAACATCTGCAGCTTTTTCCTCATCAAGTGATGAGAAAACTGACATACTTGATTTTTTCCCGAGGTCCTCAAGTATATCAGCAAGGTCAGAGGGATGAAGAGTGTGAAGCTTTGCATAACTTTTTGAAAGTCTGATGTTAAGACTTGAATGATCAATTGCCTGAACATCATCCCAGAGGATATATTTTGAAGGCATATTCACTTTAAAGAGAGAAAGCACCTTTTTTATTGGAATTGATATTCCGATCCTGCGTAAGAGTCCCTCTATACCAATATCGACAGCTATGGCAAATGTTCCGGTCGGCAGTGTCACAAGTCTGACGTCATTAACCCTTACGAGCTTGCGGCCGTTCATATCCACTATTTGTTTGTCGAGAATATTTTCAACAAGAAGCAAACCATTATTAATTTCATCTGGACTGACTTCAGCAAGTTCTGTACAGGTCACATTGAGTACTTCCCGTGCTTTTGTAACAATAAAACTTTTGAATGAATAGAACTTTGATTCTTTTTTAATCTTCAGTTTTACACCTATAACAAGTTGCTGATTCGGGTCATTGATTCCTGTTGGTGCAGCATTAACAAGCAAATCCTTAACAATACCAATAGCATCACCATCGGCGCCAAATGCTTCTTTACCGATTATTCCGCTTAAATAAAAAGTTGTAAGTGATGTCATAGTCACCTCCTCGCTTTTACGATACAAAAGGAAGTGGCCGGAAAGATGGACTGCCTTCTATATCAAAGTTTTAAAATTATATTCGCAGGGTCGTCGTCCATATTTATATATAAACTTGATTTCAGTGCAAAAATATAATTCATATCAATACCATCCAAATTAAAAATACAATTTTAGGAACTTTTATTATCTATTTGATTACTAATATTTTACCTAAATATTATAAAAACAGAATACATTAGAAAAGTCTAAGTACACTAACACAGCCTGCCGGCAGTGTTAATGGATTTCGACTTTTTCTACAAAATTAAAGAGGGAGGGTTCAAAGCAAAACAATAATTGTCTCAATTTGCATTACATCTAATATTGCCAGTCCGGGATGCCTGTTCTGGTTATATATTAACTCAAAAAAACAGCTTTCCTTTTCTATTATACATTTTTTACTAAATTTGAACCCGTTAATAATATACATTCAGACGATATAGTGAGAATATTAAGCGAAAAACTTTCAGGTTATGATGCCCCGCAGAAAGCAATGCAGGCCGGCATTTATCCCTATTTCAGGGCAATTGAATCCGAACAGGATACAGTAGTTATAATTAACGGCAAAAAAGTTTTAATGTTCGGATCAAACAGCTACTTAGGACTTACAAATCATCCTAAAGTCAAAGAGGCTGCAATCGCAGCAATAAAAAAATATGGAACAGGTTGTGCCGGTTCAAGGTTTTTGAATGGCACTCTTGACATTCATATTCAACTTGAAGAAAAACTGGCAAAGCTGGTTCATAAAGACGGTGCGCTTTGTTACAGTACAGGTTTTCAGGTAAACCTTGGAGTAGTTTCATTACTTGCCGGGCGCCATGATTACCTTCTTCTCGATGAACTGGACCATGCATCAATAATTGAAGGCAGCAGGCTTTCATTTTCCAAGGTTCTTAAGTTTGCCCATAATGACATGGACTCACTTAAAGCCAAGCTGAAACTGTGTCATAAAGACAAGATAAAACTTATTGTAGTTGATGGTATTTTCTCTATGGAAGGGGATATAATTAATCTTCCTGAAGTTGTAAAACTTGCTGAACACTATGGTGCATCGATAATGGTTGATGATGCTCATTCACTGGGAGTTCTTGGAAAGAATGGCTCAGGTACTGCCTCCCATTTCGGCCTTACTGATAAAGTTGACCTAATAATGGGAACTTTTTCAAAATCATTTGCATCACTGGGAGGTTTCATTGCTGCCGATAAAGAGGTAATCAATTTCATAAAACATAACTCCAGATCATTGATTTTCAGTGCAAGTATGACCCCTGCATCTGCTGCAGCTGTTCTTGCCTCTATTGAAATAATGGAAAATGAACCCGAGAGGATCAAACATCTCTGGGATATGACAGCAATCGCACTTGAAGGATTCAAAGCTGCAGGTTTTGATACCGGAAAGTCAGAAACTCCTATCATTCCTCTATTTATCAGGGATGATATAAAGGCGTTGCAGCTAACTCAGACTCTCCTGGCTGAAGGCATTTTCGTTAATCCTGTTGTTTCTCCGGCAGTTCCCAAAGAAGATTGCCTTATAAGGTATTCTCTTATGGCAACACATACAAAGGAACAGGTTGAAATCTCTGTTGAGAAGATATCCAGGGTCGCTAAGGCACTTGGCATTCTTGTTTAACATTCTTCGTTTTCTTTTGCTTATAACACAGACATATAACATATATGAGGCTGTTTCAAAAGATTATCTTACCGATGTTTTGAACCCCTCCCCAGCCCTCCCCTTAAGTGATAAGGGGAGGGAGCTAAACTATTATATATAAGCATACTACACCCCTTCCCTTACTGTTT
>JGI20214J51650_10003365_pt1 | contig 10033 bp, 6 predicted proteins | sample WetSurMetagenome_FD_51650 | JGI IMG/M metagenome (IMG submission 51650)
CGCCGGTAGGGGCGGTCGCTCGTCATGGCGTCGAAGCTGTCGGCCACGGCGACGATGCGCGCGCCGACCGATATTTCGTTTCCCTTGAGATGATCGGGATAGCCCTTGCCGTCGAGCCGCTCGTGGTGATGGCGGACGAGGTCGCAGGCCGACTCGAGGAACTTCATGTTCTTGATGATGTTCGCTCCCACCTCGGGGTGGCTCCGGACGATGTCCCACTCCTGCTCGGTGAGCTCTCCCGGCTTGTTGAGGATCTCCTCGTAGACGCCGAGCTTCCCGATATCGTGGAGCGCGGCGCCGAAGCACACGATCTCGAGGTCGCGCTTCGAGAGCCGCATCTCCTCGGCGATCAGGCGCGCGTATTCGGCCACGCGGTCCGTATGGCCGCGCGTGTAAGAGTCCTTCGCCTCGATCGTCGACACGAGCACCTTGATCGTCGAGAGATAGGTCGCCTGCAGCTCCCCGTAGAGACGCGCGTTCTCGAGGCCGGTCGCGGCGGACGTGCAGATCGACTTGAAGAGATCGAGCTCGTCGTACGAGTACTCCTGCCGGTTCACCTTTCCGCCGATGAACACGATCCCGATGAGCCGCGATTTCACGATGAGCGGATAACCGTAATCGAATCCGAACCGCGTCAGAAAGCTCGCCTCTCGCTGCGCGTCCTCTTCGAATTTTTCGTCGGCCAGCCTCACGCATTCGTGCTTGCCGAGAAGATGCTTCGAGAGGGCGATCTCGCGAGAGAGCCTCACCGACTGGAGGACGCCGTTCGATATGCCGCTTCCGCCCGCGTAGGAAAGGTAATCGTCTATCTCGTCGGCCGCGTAGAAGAGCGCCACGGAGCTCACGCCGAGCTGCCCGATGACGGTGAGGCAGAAAACGCGGATGAGATCGTCCGGATCGCGGAGCCGGTTGAGATCCTGGCTCAGGCCGGACAGGGAGCGCAAGTCGAGAATCTTCTTTTTGAGCTCGCGATTGATCCTCGTATAATCGGCCTGCCCCCGCTGCACCTCTCCCTCGAGCTGGAGGTTCTGCTCGCGGAGGTTCTTCTTGCGATCCGCCTGGGTCAGGTAGTTCTCGATCTTGACGAGCATTTCCTTGAGGGAAAACGGCTTCTTGAGGTAGTCCTGGGCGCCGGCGCGAAGGCCCCTGACCATCGAATCCTGGATCGAGTTCGCCGAGATCATGATGACGGGCACGTCGCGCTGCAGGTCCATGGCGCGGATCGCGTCGCACACCTCGAACCCGTCCTTCTTCGGAAGCGCAACGTCGAGAACGACGAGGTCCGGCCGGAACGCGTCGTACTTCGCGACCGCTTCGTCGCCGTCCGCGGCCGACTCGGTTTCATACCCCTTGTTCTTGAGACATTCGGTGAGTATCTCGATGACGTTGGGGTCGTCGTCGACGACCAGTATGCTCCCGCTCACGCTCACGTATCGCTTTCCTCCTACGCCGTCGCGACGCTCTGGTGAACCGACTGGGCTATCTCTTTTTCCATGATCCGGGCGAACTGCAGAATGACCTCGCGGTCGTACCGCAGCCCGTAATTCTCCTTGAGCGCGCCGAGCGCCTCCCGCTCCGAAAGCGCGGGCCGGGTCGGCCGCTCGTGGATCATCGCCGCGTAGCTTTCGACGACCGATATGATCCGCGATCCGAGCGGGATTTCCTTGCCGCGGAGTCCGTACGGATACCCTTCGCCGTTGAACCGTTCGTGATGGGTCCTCACGATGCCGACGACGTGGTCGCTGAACTTCATCCGCGAGAGCATCTCGGCGCCGTCCTCGGGGTGTTTCTTGATGATCTCCCATTCCTCNTTCGTCAGGTCGCGCGGGCTGCGCAGGATGAGATCGCTCACCTTCACCATGCCCATATCGCGGAGCACCGTGCCGTAGACGAGCTCCTTGAACTGTTCCTCGGGATAATCCATGTTCTTCGCCACCATGCCGACGTAGCGCGAGACGAATTCCGACGTGCCCTTGAGAAGCGTGTTTTCCTCGATGATCGAGATGAGCGTCTTGACGATACCGAGGGTGCGCTCGTGCTCACGGTCGAACATGAGCGCATTGTCGTACGCGCCCTGGGCGATATTGACGAGAATGCGCAAGAATTCGAAATCCTCTTCCTTCATGCCCCGTCCGGCGATTCGCTTGCCGAGGAGCACGATTCCCGACGTTCCGTCCTTCGTGCGGAACGGACACACGTATTCGATTCCCTCTCCCTTGATGATCGATTTGACGCGCTCCTCCATCGCGAACCCGTCCACCGGAATGACGTTGTTCTCCCCGGTCACCTTCGCGAAGGCATCCGCGGGAAGATCGAGCCGCAGGAGCGCATCGGGCTCGAATCCCTTCGACATGACCGGCCGGAACGATTTCCCCAGGTTCTCCAGAAACACGGCCGACTCGACGCCTCCCTGGGCGATGGCGGTGAGAAGGAAGATGTCGAGGAGCTTCCTGCGGTCCCAGATCGCGTTGAAATCGGCGCTGATCGAGAAAAGCGTCTTGAGCTCGAGAATGCGCCGCCGGAGCTGCCGGTTGAGATCGACGACGGCCGCGTCTTCCTTTTTCTGCGGCGCGCCTTCGCCTCTCGCCGCCNCGGGCATGCCGGTCCAGCCGGGCAGGCCCTTCGCGACCGGACCGTTGAAGATCTGGTCGATGATCTCCTCGGCCTCCTCGTCGACGGAGGGGNCCTCGGGAACGGCCGGGGACGGAGCCGGGGAATCCTTCACCGGCTCGCCGGCGCTGTCATAAGACATGATGATCACGTTCGACGCGCCCTCGGAAGCGCTCGCCGCCGGAACCGGCGCGACGACGGACGCGACGGGAGAGGCCGCGGGCTCGGGGACGGCCTGCGCCGCGGAAACGGCCGGCGCCGCGTTCGACGGGCCGGCAGCCGGCGCGCCGTCGAACGACATCGCCTCGGCGAGCGAGCGATAGATGGAAACGGATCGTTCGCCGTCCTGGAGGAACTGCGTGATGATATCGTTCGTGACGACGAAGCGGACGCTCCCTCCTTTCGAGGCGAGCGCGTCGTCGAAATCGCGGAAGATCTTCGCGACTCCGCCGCCGAGCGACGAGAGCTCCGAAAAATCGAATATGACCGTGCGCATGTCCCGTTTCAGGCATTCGTCGACGAGACGCTGGATCTTGGCGTTCTCGTGGAATCCGAGCTTTCCCTCGATCCTGAACGCGGCGACGCCGGGACCGCCGGCTTCGATTCTATCGAACTTCGTCTTCACCATCGGATCGCTCCCTGCTCCAGAGCGCTCAATCGAGGACCTTGACGACCTCTTCTTCCTGAGCGAGCCAGCGGTCGAGGACGCTCCTCAGGAATCGCCATTCGCTGCCGACCTTCTTCGCCGGTATCTTCCGTTCCTTGGCCAGCCGGCAAACGGTCTTCACGTGCATTTTGAGGTATTCCGCCGCCTCGACCGACGTCATCACCTCGATCGCATCGTCATGGCCTCCGATGATGATACTGCCGTAATCGTGCTGATGCTGATTAGACATCTCCACCTCTCTCCGTTGGTGGCCCGACCTCGCCCCTGCCCGAGAGATCGGTCCGCTGACTGTGCTACACACGCGGGACCGTTGCCTCCTGATCGCTCCTCTGCCCACCATCCGCATACGTGCCGGCTTCCTCCGGTCCGCCTTCGATGCCCTGGAGGGAACCCGTTATGCGCAGTACCAGATCCGCATCGATGATCGGAAACTCCTCTTCGCCGAGATTCAATATCGATTTCGAGAGCGAAGCCCACGACCCTTCCGTGACCTGCTCCGCGAGACAATCGACCGTGCGGCCCGACCCGTCGACGAGCAGGCCGATCCTCTTTTCGGCGCGGCCGATGACGAGGACGCGATCCGCCCGTCCGGACGTCTCGAACTCGTCGACCACGGCGATCTCTTCCATCGTGTAGACGGGAACGCGCATCCCCGAAAGGGTCACGCATCTCCCCGCCGATTCTCGCTTCGGCTCGATCGCCTCCACGCCGAGCGTCGTATCGACCGCGTGGCACGGAATCGCGAGCTTCTTGCCGGAGGCGTTGAAGATATGAAAATCGGTTTTCCCCTTCGTCCGCGGGAGGGTGAACTTGAACCGTCCCTCGCTCCCTCCGTTCGGCTCGATCCAGAGGAGCGAGTCGAACCCATCGAGCCGGCCGCGCACTTCCCTGAAGCACTGATAGAACGCGCCCGCGTCGTCCCGATCGATCTCCGAGTCGCAGAGGAAATCGGGGCTGTTGTCCTGTATCTTCGCGACGACGAACGATCCCTCGTTCCGTATCTCAACGCCGATGGTGAGCGCCAGGTCGTCCCGCACCTCGTTCCGCCTGCAGATGTCGAAGATGCACCGAATGAGGATGGCGGCCAGCGCGGAGGCGTTTTCCCGGTCGAGCGTGCATTCGACGCACCGCGTCGCGAGCCGCGCGTTCCACCGGCGAAGCTGCAGGTACGCCCCGAAGAAATCTTCGAGGCCGCCGAGCACCGCGTCGCACGATATTTTCGCCGTGAAAGGCTTGTTGCTCTTGCCCAGCATATTCATCGTTTCTGCCGCGAGCCCCATGTAGAATTCGCTCTCGCCGAACGCGATTTCGAGATCGCGCATCGATTTCTCCCCGCGGCTCGGCTTGTCGATGAACTCCTGGAACATGTTTCTCACCGTGCCGAGCGAGTCGATGAGCCTCGTGAACGTCGGGACGTGCTCCGCGTCCGCGGAACGGCTCTCCGCGGGGGGGATCCCGGGGGCCGACGGGGCTGCGATCGAAACCGTCGCCGCGGCCGTGTCGCGCGGCTCGCTCGAGAGGCAGTCGATCTCCTTGAGAAGACCCTCGAACTGATCGTGGCGGGCGAGCTCCTCGAGCTCTCCCGCGAGTATTTCGGCGACGATCTGCTCCTCGGTCTCGAGGATCTCGGATACGAGCGTGGAAAGCTGCTCGTCCCAGCACCGCCCCGCGCTCGCCGACTGTTCCAGAAGACCGCGGAACGCCTTCAGGGTGCCGCTCCAATCCCCGAGGTCCAGCATGCGCGTGCTCCCCTCGAGGAGACGCGTCGCGAGGCACGCCCTGCGAATCGCCTGTTCGCCGAAGCGGGCGCCGGACGAGAAGCCCATCAAGTCGTTGAGCTTCTCGATGTGGTCGTTGACCTGCTCGCCGAACAGACGTCTGTTATCCTCTTTGAGTATCACCAAGAGGCGTCACCTCATCTCTGTATCTGGCTCTCCTTGACGTACTCGACCGCGCCGAGGTCAAAGAGATCGTGAATAGTCTCGTCCTCGTTCACCGCGCCGAGGGGCGATTCCTGCGTCGATTCGAAAACGGTATCGGCGTCTTCATGCCGCTCTTCGGGCGAAGCCGCCTCGACCGTGACGTCCACCTGCCCCGCTTCGTCCTCGACCTCCGTCTTCTCGACCTCGACCTTCCGCCAAGGACGTTCGGACTCCGGAGCCGCGTCGGCCGCGGCGTCGAGCTTTCTCAGGGAGGACATATCCGAGAAGTCGGACGCCTCGCTTTCGCTCGAGGCCTCCGGTGTCGCTTGCGCGAACGCCTGCTTCATCTCGTCGAGATTCTTGAACGAGAATCCTTCCTCATCGTTCGCTTCGCTTTCGACCGGCTCGCGGGTCTCTTCCCGCGCGCCGATCCCCCCCCACGAGCTGCCGTGGTCGATGATCATGTCGGGGGAAGCGTCCGGAACGCTTCCGACGGCCCTCCCGCGCCCCGCCGGAGCCTCATCGCGAACGCGCGACGCGCCCGGATCCGCGGCTGCCGCGAACGGCGCCGTCGAATCGGAAGGCGTTCCGCGCGACGCATCGCTCATGATATCCTTCTGAAGAAGCTCGTGAACGTCGTGCAGCTCGCTCCCGAGGCCCATGATCCGCTTTTCGAGGGCGGAGCTCCGCTCGTCGATCCGACGCGCGATCTCGACGATCGCGCCGGAGATGTCGGCACGGGCCGGAGTCGACGGCGTCTCGACCTCCATGCCCGCCTTTTCCTTGAAAGCGTAGCAGCTCGCGAGGAGCCCCTCGGCGATGCTCGCCACGCTGCCGCTCAGCTTGTGGAACCGTTCCGCGGTGGCGCGGACGCGCTCGGCGAACGTCGCCAGGGCGTGATCGTCCACGTTCCCGCGCGCCGCCATGAGCGCGAGATGTATCGCGATGCCGTTGTTCTCCTCCGAGAATTCATGGAGCACGCGCCCGCCTTCCTCGAGCTTGCGGACGGAGCTTTCCATTTCGGAAACGGTCGACCTGAACGTCTTATCCTGCGGGCCGGCGGCGGCGCTCCGCGCCGAGGCCGCTTTCCGAACGGCGTTGTCCTGACCGACGCGCTCCGCGACGCTGGTGAGCTCGGCCACGGCGTTCGTGATCGCGAGCAGCTCCTCCCCGGCGCCGCTGATCGCCTCCATCGCCCTGCCGTACGCGAGGGCGGCCTGCTTGTACGCCCGCCGCTCCGCTTCGTTCTGCTTTTCGAGCTCCTCGATGCGCGCGCGGTCCGAGTCGACGCGCTCGCGCAGCTTCTCGTATATCGATTCGCAATTCTTCGCGTCAGGGACGTTCTCTCCGGCGCATTCTCCGCTGATCAGGGTTTCGATCTCCGATTTGAGCTCCGAGTAATTGGAGACGTTGTCCTTCGTCCCGAGATCCTGGGAGATTTCGCGGATCTGATCGCCGTAGTTCCTGAGCACGGCCTGGAGCTCGGGATACTTCGAGAGGCGCGCGATCTGAGCCGGATTCGTCAGATCGTCGATGCTCTCGGCGAGCGATATCATCGAGCGGTAATCCTGTCCCGAGTCGAGGTAGAATTTGTAACGATGCACCGCCGAGGCGATGAGAAAATAAGCGAAGAGAGAAACGAAGATGACGGCCGCCGCGAGGGGAAGCATGTCCTTCATGAAGAGCGTCGAATCGATGCTCCATCCGCTGGAGCCCGACTTGATCCACTTGAGATCGACGTTGTAGAAGCTTACGAGGTAGTACCCCACCCCCATGCTCATGAGAACGAGAAGGAGAGATACGAATATTCCGATCTTCCACGGCGAAGTGAGGACCGGCTGCTTGTCCCTGCTCTGTCTCTTTTTCACCTTCGTCTCCTTAATCGTCATATGCAACCCGAACGGCCCGGCGCACGATCCAGGTGTGCTGAAAGGGCGTAATTATTGGTCGCTGCGGAAGTTCGCAAGTATTATGCCAGGGGTCCCCAGACGCAAAACTGCCGCTCCGGCAAGACGTTATGAGGAATTTCGACGGAAAAGAAGGGACATGGCGCAGCAATGCGCGGCTGCTACTTCGCGTTTTGCATGGGGGTGCGCGGCCCGCGGGTGGCTCGGATGGATAGCACCCAACTGGCGGGTGGCGGCGATGGGGTCCCCGACTAGCGGGTGACGCTGATGGGGCCCCCGCCCGCTGCGCAGCGAGCCCTGCTCGCGAGCACGGGCGGGGTGCAATCAGCGGCAGGACCCGCGTATCGAGCGAGCACGTGCGGGGTGCAATGGGCGACAGGCCCCGCGTATCGTTCAGCGCCGCTTGCGGACGATCGCCGCGTAGAGCGAGGGAACGCGGTCCTTGAACAGGTGGTTGTTCGCCGTGAAGTTCTTGTCGTTCGCCTCCCCGACGTCGATCTCGACGACGCGCAGCGATTCGCTGCGGTCGCCCGCCGAGGCGAGAACCTCCCCCTTGGGATTGACGATCTGGCTTCTTCCGGTGAAGGCGAGGGCCGTGGAGCCCCGGTTCTCGCTCCCGATCCGGTTCGCCGTGATCGCGAAAACACGGTTCTCGATGCAGCGCGTCCTCATCGCGTCCTGGGCGTACGGAAGAACGAGGTTCGACGGATGGCAGAGTATCTGCGCCCCGTCGAGGGCGAGCGCGCGCGATACCTCGGGGAAGACCCAGTCGAAGCAGATGAGGATCCCGAGCTTCGCGTCCCCGGCCGGGACGACCTTGAGCGAGGATCCCCGCGTGAAGAAGAGCTTCTCGCGATCGAAGAGATGCGCCTTCTGATAGACCTCGAACTTTCCCTTCGAAGAGACGTACACCGCTGCATTATAGAAGTTGCCCCGGCGCTTCTGCGCCATACCGAAGACGATATTCAGGCGCCTCCGCTTCGCGACCTTCTGCATCTCGGAGACGGTGAATCCTCCGGGAACCGCCTCGGCGAGCGAGCGAACCTCTTCCTCGTTCCGGAAAAGATAGCCCGTGTTGAACAGCTCGGGAAGAACGATCGTCGCGTCGGAGACCTTGTCGAGAATCGCCGCCGCCTTGCGGACGTTCTCCTTGACCGCGCCGAAGCGCGGACGCAATTGGAGAAAACCGATTCGCATTCTCAGCCCCCCGCGTGTCCGTGAACGTCCCGGGCCGTGTGCCCGGCACCGGATCGCATTATATCAGATAACTCGCCATTATGCAGCGGCTTCTTGGGAAGGCCGAAGCGCCCGGGATTCCGGCATGGCATGGCGCTTGCACGAATCGGGGACAGCGACGAGTCATGCGGCCCGCGCCGCAACCGGAGAGATGCATCATGGCTGTTTCGACGCGTTCAACGTCCCTGCGCGTTTCGCCGATACTGTCGAGCGAGGACGCGTATTTCTTTATGATGAACAGCCTCCTCCACAGCCGGATGGAGGCGGGCTTCCCCTCGAACGACGCCTGCTTCGATGAGGACGTGAACGTCTATCTCGCGGGTCTCCTCACGTCCATGATCTCGCCGCGAAACGGGGACGGCGGCGCGCGGGAGATCCTCCCGTACGACGCGGCGCTCTGCGAAGCGGCGGATACGGCGGCGGGAACGAGGGAAAAGTACCGGATGTACCGGCGCTCCGCCGATTCGATTCTCCTCTCCCTCGGCATCTTCAAAAACGCGCGCCTGAAGCGTCCCGACTCGGTGCCGCACCTCGCGATGAGCGACGCGGAGCATATCGGCCGGGGAAAATCCTACTACGCGATCGCTCGCGCCTACGCCGCGCAGGCGCATCGCCGCAACACCGCGATCGGCGACGTTCTCGGAAAGCTCTCGGATAATTTCGAACGGTACCTCGGCGTGCTCTCCCTCATGAGCGGGGAGCACCTCAATATCTTCAGGCAGCTCTCGGACGGCGAGCTCTTCCATCTCGAGAGCGCGCCCCGCCCCGCGGCACGGAGCGAGGAACTCTCGCTCGCATACGACCGTTTCCTCGATCTCTACTCGAGCTATCTGGGGAACAAATCGGCGCGGACGAAAGAGGCGCTCGCCGAGGTCGTGCGGGAGATCCGGGCGATCGATCCGTCGTTCGAGTTCGATATCGACGCGCGGGAGCGCGTCAGCTCTGCCTGAGGAACTCCGCGCACAGCTTGTAGACCTGCGCCGCGTCCTCCCCCTTCACCAGCACGTGCCGGTCGCTCGGAAGCAGCTCGAATCGCGACTTCGGATTCGACGACACGCTCTTGAGGAAGTGCAGGCTCTTCGGAGAGACGATCCGCTCGCGTGCGGCGTGGATCACGAGAATCGGCTGCTGGATCTTCTTGAGACGCGAGCGCGTCTTCTCGAGGAATTGCATCATCGTGTACTCTTTCGGAACGATGCCCTTCGCGGCGAAGGGGACGACGCTGCGGACGAGCTTGAACGCGAGATAGCGGCCGTCCGCTCCGGGGAAGAGCGCCGGCGAGATGAGGATACCCCCCTTGACGGGAGCCTCCTGCATGAGATTCAACGCGATCGTTCCGCCGAAGCTGAATCCCACGACGTAGGTATTCGGGGAAAAGGTCAGAAGCGCGCCGAGAACGACCTTCGAATCGAGGAGGCAGCGCTCCCAGTTATAGCCGCTCCGCACGGCGCCGTTCCGTTTCTTGTCGAGGAATCTCCGCCAGTGGAAGCCGCGGCGTGCCGCGTCCCGGGACGACTGGCTGCCGTTCCCACCGAGGGCGAGATTGATCCCGTAGACCGTGTACCCCGCCTGAAAGAGGTGCTCGGCGAGATCGCGCATCTCGGCGGGAGAGCCCCCCGCCCCGTGCATGAGGAGACAGCAGACCGCCTCGCGGTTCTGGAGATAGAGGAAGCTCCGGTCGGTCTCCGACA
>JGI20214J51650_10003366_pt1 | contig 10031 bp, 7 predicted proteins | sample WetSurMetagenome_FD_51650 | JGI IMG/M metagenome (IMG submission 51650)
GATCGTGGCCGTGAACTTCGCCGAGGTCAGCACGCGGGCCGAGGCCTACGACCACCTCTGGAAGCTATCGGCGGGCGCCGTCGTGCGCCTGGGAATCCTCCGGGACGGGGAACACGTCATCGTCGAGGTCGCGAGCGCGGATCGCGCCGAATTCTACCGGTAGCCAGCCGATGCTCGGCACGGGCCGGGCCGCCCGGTTTCAGAAGGAGCGGGAGGTAGCATGGCATCGGACATCGCGGTCAGAAAGCTGCGGGGAGTGCTGGAGATCGTTCGGCTGGCCAGCGCCGAGACCGATCTGGACAAGCTCCTGGCGCTGATTCCCCAGCAGGCCTGCGCCCTTCTGGAGGCGGATCGGGCGGCGCTCTATCTGCTGGACAAGGCGGCGGGAGAACTGTACTCGGCGGTCGCACTGGGCCTGACGGACAAGGCGATCCGGCTGAAACTGCACCAGGGGGTGTCGGGGATGGTCGCCACCACCGGGAAGTCCATCCTGCTGACGGATGCCTACGCCGACCCCCGCTTCTATCGCGGCGTGGATGAACTCACCGGGTATCGGACGCAGCAGATCCTGTGCGTTCCCATCAAAAACCGGCGAGAAGAGATTCTGGGCGTCCTGGAGCTCCTGAACAAGCGCACCGGCGATTTCACGACGGAGGATGAGGAGGTCTTGAGCCTGCTGGCCACGCAGATCGGGATCGCGATGACCAACGCGCAGATCTACGATGGGCTGCGGACCAGCCTGGATCGCCTCTCCCGCCTGATGAAGGTCGGGGCTGCCATCAGCTCGGAACTGGACCTGGACGCCCTCCTGCGGACGATCTCGCAGACCACCTCGCACCTGCTTCAGGCCGAGCGCAGCACGGTCTTCGTGGTGGACCCGGCCAAGAACGAGCTCTGGTCCCGGGTGGCCGAGGGGCTCGGCAACAAGGAGATCCGCATCCCCATCACCGCAGGGATCGCGGGCCTGGTGGCCACCACCGGAAACCCGGTGCGGATCAGCGACGCCTACCAGGATCCGCGCTTCAATCCCGAAGTGGACAAGAAGACCGGCTACCAGACGCGCAGCATCCTGTGCATCCCGATGCGGAACAGACGGGGGCAGGTGATCGGCGTCTTCCAGGTTCTCAACAAACGGGACGGGGAGTTTACACCGCTCGACGAACAGCTCCTGGCCAGCTTGTCGTCCCAGGCCGCCGTGGCCGTTGAGAATGCCAAGCTGTACGAGGAGGTCCAACGCACTTTGGCCCAGGTGCAGGCCCTGGACCGGATGAAGACGGACTTCCTGAACGCGATCTCGCACGAGCTGCGGACACCGTTGGCGCCCATCCTGGGGTACACCGAGATCCTCCTAGCCGGTGGGATGGGAGGGCTTCCCGCCGGTGCGGTGCGCGGCGTGCAGGCCATCGCCGACAGCGGGAAGCGCCTGTTGAACCTGATCGAGAGTCTGCTGGCCTTCATTCGGCTGGACCAGGGCGAAATGGCGTTGAAGCGCGGGCCGGTGCATGTGTCCCCCCTGCTATCGGCGGTCGTAGAGGCCTTCCAGGCCCGAGCCGCGGAGCAAAAGCTCACCCTGCGCCTGAGTGCGCCCGAGGAGTTGCCCCCCCTTCAGGCCGATCCTCAGGAGTTGACGGCGGCGATCAACCACCTGATGGACAACGCGATCAAGTTCACACCGGCCGGGGGCACGATCAGTGTGAGCGCCTGCCAGCGGCCAGGCGTCGACGGTCACGCCGGGGTCGAGATCGCGGTCCAGGACACCGGCATCGGTATCCCTGCCGACCTGCACGCGAAGATCTTCGACCGCTTCTACCAGGTGGATAGCTCGCTCACCCGGCAGTACGGCGGGGTGGGGATCGGGCTGGCCGTGGTGAAACAGTGCATCGAGGCCCATGGGAGCAGCGTGACGGTCGAGAGCGAGCCCGGGAAGGGCTCGACGTTTCGATTCACGCTGCCGATCGCCGCGTAGCCGATCTGAGCGACTGTGACCTCTTCCGTTCGGTGTCCCCGCATCCGTTCCATGACCCGGCGTGACGTCCCTCGGGTCGCGGCGATCGAACGCGACGCCTTTGGCCGCGAGGCGTGGCCGGCGCAGGCGTTCAAGGACCTGCTGAGGGTCTTCTCGCGGGCCACGCCTCTCCGCGGCGCGATGTGGGTGGCGGACGATTCCGNGACNGGCGAGATCCTCGGCTACGCCGGCGTGGAGGTGAGCGCGCTCTGGGGCGAGATGGACATCATCAACATCGCCGTGGCCGCCGCCCACCGGCGTCGCGGCGTGGGGCAACTCCTGCTGCGGCGGATCGTCGGTCTGTGCCGCCGCCGGGGTGTCTCGCTGCTCTGGCTGCGGGTGCGGGCGTCTAACCGCGACGCGCAGCGGTTCTACCGGCAGATGGGCTTCCAGGCTCGGGGCCGCTTCCGGGGCTACTACGTGGACCCCGACGAGCCCGCCGTGATCATGGCAATGGAGCTGTGACCTCGACGACGGCGAAGAACGCCGCCGCTTTCCTCCGGGTGCGGTTCCTGCCAATTCGCTCGTCCCAGCGTCCTGGTTACGTGGGATACCGCTCCAACTTTGTGGGTCCGTCCCCCCGGGCCGCCAATTGAGCAGGAGGCCATGGGACAGCAGCAGCCCGAAGACCTCTCGTTGCCTATCGGTACGATCGGGTTCCCCAGCCATAGTTCATAGCACCAGGTGTTCTATGCGCCCGTTTTACTCGCGCGTGGTGTGCTCGCGTGGTGCGTTTGCATGCCGGGATCGCTCTTGACTCCCACCCTGCGCTTGCGTATCCTCACCTCACCGCACGGGAACCTCTCTATGATCCCCGGGCCGACGGCCCGTATCCGATAGCACTGCTCCTGACGCAGCGGAGGGGTGCCCTCCCGCCCCGACACCAATTCCCCTGACGCTGAACCCGACGACTTCCGGGCACATGGCTCTTGCTGACGCGCATCCACAGTACCGGGAGGGAAACCGACGATGAGCAAGGAGGCTCCCATGGCTCGCAGGCTCCTCCCGGTCGTAGCGGCTCTCAGTGTGTGGGGTTGCGCCGCCACCCAGGAGATCTCTGTCCGGCAGCCGGTGGGCATCAGTCCGCCAGCCCCAGGAACACCAACGGCCGGCGCGGCCTCCGTTGACATCACGCCTCCTCCTGGCCTGCCCATGGGGGGATACTCCATGCTGGCGAACAGGGGTCAGGGATTCCGTACCCGCCTGAAGTCCCGGGTCGTGTATCTGAACGACGGCAAGGGGCATTCCGTCGCCTTGGTGCAGGTCGATCTGCCCGCGGCATCGCTCCTCCTGCATCACAAGGTGGCCGAGGTGGTGGCCGAGAAGACGGGCTTGAAGCCGGGTGATATCGCCATCATGGCCTCTCATAGCCATTCGGCGCCGGCCAACATCTTCGACAACGACTTTTACAACAAACACATGACCAGCGGCGAATGGCTCGAGACGAATTTCCTTGAGTTCCTCACGGGGCAGATCGCCCGAGGCATTCTGAAAGCCCACGAAGACCGTCGTCCAGCCAGGGTTGCCACGGGCTGTAAAGACATTTACGGCTACAACCGGAACCGGGCGCTGAGCGCCTATGTCTTGAATGCAAACGTCGGAGAGCTCAGCCTCAAGGACCCGCAGGCGGTATTCAAGGCGGTGAATCCGGCGCTGTGCATGGTGCGGGTGGATGTGCAAGACGACCGGGGCCAGTACCTACCACGGGCGGCCTTTTCCATCTTTTCTGCGCACGCCACAGCCCTGACGCCACCGGTGGAGGTGTACAACGCCGATCTGTTTGCCTACGCACAAAGGGATCTGGAATGGACGATTCGGCGCAAGTACGACACGCCCTGGCCGGTCGTCCATGGCCTGACCTCGGGAACGGAAGGCGACATGGCGCCGGCACTGCCGGATCACGGCGATAGCACCTTCGGCCATCTTCCCGTGAACTGGAAGGAGGCAAAACAGCTCGGGAAGGGCATCGGCCGCGAGGCGATCAGCTTCTTCGAGGCACTGGGGGATCACCTGACCACCGACATGATTTTGCATTCTGCCGTGCGGGAACTCAACATCCGCGAACGCAACGCTGTGGAGGACGTTGTGCTCTGCGAGTCCGCCGTCGTGGGGAACCCCTTGGCCGGCGGGGCCTACGAGCGCCGCACTCCATGGCTGGCGGCCGTTCCACTCTTGAGGGGTGGCAATGACATGGCGCGGCGCTGGTGGTTTTTCACGGATGGCTGTCAGGGCAACAAGCGGCATCTCCTCTTTTCTTTCCTGCAGCCCCTCCTGGAGCCAAAGGACAGCTTCCCCAATACGGTCATGTTCCAATTAGTCCGGGTGAACGACACCGTCATTCTTCCAATCCCATTCGAGGTGACTGTCGAGTCGGGCCGGCGTATCGCGGCTCGCGTGAAGGAAGAGTTTGTCAAGGCCGGCGAGAATGGCATCCGTCACGTGGGAGTGGCTAGCGTTTCCAATGGCTATTTTGGCTATACCACTACGCCGGAGGAATATTCCCGGCAAAATTACGAAGGGGGCCACACGCTGTACGGTCGGTACTCCACACCCTACCTCACGGCGCAGCTCGGCGTGTTGACACGGGATTTTCTGGCAAAGGGCGAGGTGCAGGAACTGAGGCCGGCGTGGCGGTACCGGCTGAACGTGAACACCTTCTATCCCGAACCCTGGCCCAGCAGAGGCCGCCGGGATGCGGTGGCGCAACCCATGGCGGTGCGGGCGGAAAAGACGCAGGACGAAGATTTTATCGCCTTCCGCTGGCAGGACGTCGGCCCCGGGGAAATGAATCTCCATCAGCCGCTGGGCCGGGTGGAGGTGAAGAACCAAGAACAGTGGGAGGCCCTGTGGGTGAACGGCGAGCCGATCCATGATGATGGCTATGATCTGGAAGTCCGCTACCTGGCTGACCGGGACGAGGGCATGGGTGAATACGAGGTACGCTGGTACAATCCGGTCCCCGGCGGTGTTTATCGGTTTGTGATCGAGCCGCGCCAGGGGCACCCCACCCTGATCTCTCAACCATTCATCTATACGGGATTCACCGTGGCTGTTCCTTGAGCGACCCCCGCTCGAACATTCCATCCAGAATTCTCCGGGAGGGGACGGGAGCGAGGAACGGCGCGAGCGTATGAGGAGGGCAGAGATGGCAACGTCAAGCGCTGGGACGAGCACAGCATGTTCCGCCAGGATCGCGGCGATGCGGCTCACCATGCTCATGGGTCTGATTTCCAGCGTGATGGGGTGCTCGCTTGTTACGATAGATACGATGAGAAACCAACCGTTGCCTGTGGGGCCGGAACCCCTGCATACTCGGGCGGCGGAGTCCATCACCACGAGCGATCTGGCCGACGACCTCTTCATCGGGATCGCCCTTTCCGGAGGCGGCAGCCGGGCCGCCAATTTCTCCGCCGCCGTCCTGCTCGAACTGGACCGGTTGGGGATCCTGGGCAAAGCCACTGCCCTGTCCGCCGTTTCCGGAAGCTCGCTTCCGACCGCGTACTTTGGCCTTTACGGTCGCGATCAAAGCCTTTGGAATCGCGAGGCCGTGCGCGCCCGGCTAGACAAGGATTTCGAGATGCGCTGGTTTGGGCGCTGGTTTTTCCCGCAGAACATCTTGGCCTACTGGCACTCCAATTTTAACCGTAGCGATATCATGAAGGAAGTCTTCGACAGCCACTTCTTCCGGGGCAAGACCTTCGGCGATATGGGCCGTGGCCTCCCGCGCATCCTGATCAACGCCACGACGTTATCGGAAGGGAAACGCTTTGTGTTCAGCGAAGAACAATTCAAAGCGATGAATTCACGCATCGATACCTTTCCGATCGCGAACGCCGTCATGGCCTCGAGCGCCGTTCCCGCCGCGTTCCATGACATGACGCTCAGAGACCACTCCGACACAAAACGGAGGACCTACGAGCACGTCGTGGATGGCGGGTCCTCCGACAATTTAGGAGTCACGACGCTGCTCACCATGGTGAAAGCGTTGTACAGCGGGAAGGAGCACCCCAAAGGCTGCTTTCTGTTTGTCGTTGACGCCTATCCGTATCCCCAGAACCCCCCTCACAAAGACAAGGTGGACACCCGCGCCGCAATCGATTTCTTTCTCGACACGAACGTCGCGGCGGCATCCGCCGACGCGCTTCTGATGGGCAGACGCATTAACCTGCTCGATCAATTGAACGTGGATGCCAGAGGAGTGAACATCGATCCGTTCCAGCTCAACACGGGCGTTGACCGAATCCGACCGGATTTGGCCCCNCANGAGGATCTCCGAGTCGAGTGCGCGGTATGGCATTTGAGCTTGCAGCGCCTCCTATCCGCGGATTTTGCCAGCGAGGCGGTCAAGCGGGATGACGCCCTGCGGGAGGACGTCAGATCCGTTGGCTCCGTCGTGAACGCGATCCCGACCCGCTTGAAGCTGATGGGAAGAGATTCCCGTCGTGACGCGGAGCTGAGCAGCGAAGCAGTTCAGGATTACCTCTTCAGAGCCGCCGACTACCTTATCAATCTGGACAACGATCGGGCCGGCACGCCGATCCTGAAACGGGCCTGCGACTGGTTCGTCGAGAGGGGCGTGCGGGATATCAAGTGCGAGAAATAGGCACACGGGAAAAGGGTTGCGGGGCGGGAAATCGAAAGGGAGTGCAATCAGTCTCGGATTCCGATGTCAGAGGGTTGGTGCCGGCACGCTCCGTCAGTGAGCGGGTGCGGCACCGATCCGTCATGCGATTGGAGCGCCGACATGCGAGCCGCTCAAGTACTGCAAAGCCTTTTGGTCGCGGGCATCGTCGTCACGCTCTGGGGCTGCGGTCAACCCCTGATACCGTTTTCACTCGATACCCCGCCGGTGGTCTTAACGCCTATTAGCTTCGCCAATGTTACAGACGGACGTGGCCGATTCCGCGAGATCTACTGTGCGATCCGCGCGGATCACGGGATAGGGCTTCCAGAGGACCTCCCCTGTGACGATGTCCTTGTCCGCCTACCGGGGGAGCCACAGAGTACCGGACGCCCGGTGAACCTGACGAGCACCACCCGCTCCTTGCGCGTCGTCGTCGTTCCGGGCATTTTCGACGAGTGCATCCGGAAGTATGTCCAGACCTTCTCCGACGGGTTAGCGCATCTGGAANGTCATGGCTGGCGCACCGGGTCCATACCGGTCAGCGGACGATCCGGTACGGCCCACAACGCGTCCCAGATCCGCGATTTCGTATTGGCCTTGTCTTTGGCCGCGGAGGAGCGCGTGCTCTTGGTGGCGTACTCCAAGGGCGCTGCAGATACGCTGGAGGCTCTGGGCCAGTATCCGGAGATTCTCCCGCGCGTCGCGGCCATGGTTTCTGTCGCCGGCGCCATCGGGGGAAGCCCTCTCGCCGACGGGTACGTGCACCTCTATGAGCATCTCCTCGGCGATCTGGCAGTGACGAACTGTCCCGCCGGCGACGGTCAAGGTGTGGCCAGCATCACGCGGGCCGCACGCCAGAGCAGCTTGACCCGGCGACCCCCTCCGTCGAGCGTGAAATACTTCTCGGTAGCAGGAATTCCAGGTCCGCAACGAATCTCGCGGGCGCTGCGTCCCTTTTACGAGCAGCTAGCGTACGTGGACCCTCGTAATGACGGCCAAGTGATATTCTTCGACGCGATCATCCCGGCGGGGACCTTGCTGGGATTTCTGCGGGCAGATCACTGGGCGCTCGCCATGCCGTTCTCGCGCAACCTGGGAGCATTGCCCTTCAGCGCCACGCTGGTCGATCACAACGCCTTCCCGCGCGAGGTCCTCCTGGAAACAATAGTCCGATTCGCCGAGGAAGGATTGTGAGGCGAGATGTATTCTACTCGCACAGGCCGGCATGACCCTACCGCTTCCGATGGCGAGGGCGACACTACCTCACCACCAGCAGGCACCCCAGGGGCGGATCCTCGATCTCGCCGCCCAGAGCAAGGTGCCCACCGTGTACTCCCTCCGCGCCTACGTCGTGGCCGGGGGCCTCATGAGTTACGGATATAATCCGCCGGACAGCCTCCGGCAGGTGGGATCCTACGTGGACAAAATTCTCACGGGGACCAAGCCGAGTGATCTCCCAGTCGCCGGGCCAACCAAGTACGACTTGGTCATCAACCTCAAGACTGCCAAGGCCCTCGGCCTCACGATTCCCCAATCCCTCCTCGACCGGGCGGACGAGAAGATCGAATGAGGAATTGCGAGACGGCCGCCTCTTAGCTCGGCACCGCGAGCGTCGGGGGCCTCCTCGGTGCTCGTGGCGTCTATGGGTGATTGAGCTTTACGGTTCCTCGAATCTCCAGCTTCCAAAGGCCATCGTATCTCCCTGGGGATTCAAACCCGCGGTGGGGAACCCGTCGTGCTCACTTCGGGGTCTATCCCCCCCAGGCACCCACGTTGTGCAAACCGCCCGCCCAGAGGTTTGCGGGTTCTTCGCTACCGGATCCTCGCGACTGCCGATCTCGAGTTGCCTGAAATTCGATGCCTCGGGAACTGCCCGCGGCCCGGGACCCGAGGGGGGCACCGGCTGCAGGGAATAATGGGGTAGCATCCTGTGACCCCTGGCGATCCTGCAAGGGCCGCCTCCGCCGTTCGTAAGGGGCGGCGCCGCGACGCGGCGATTCAGGATGCAAGGTATTTGAGGCGGTGACGGGACCACCCTGTCACTGGGCCGGCGGCGTGATGACCTCGGGCGCGTCCACGACGCCGTGGCGGTGGAACGCCCCGTCCCTGACGATCTGGAATTGAACGGGCTTCACCACCTCGCCCTTGACGAACCTGCGGATCTTGCCCGTGAGGCCGTTGTAGTCCTTGGTCGCGTTCAGGGCCTTGATCACATCCTGCGGGTTGGTGGTGCCGGCCCGGCCGATGGCGTTGACCAGGACCATGAAGGCATCGAAGCTCGAGGCGCCGACCATGTCGAGGGGGCTGCGGTAGGCGGCTTGGTAGGCTTTGAGACGCGCCTGGACGGCTGGCCGCGGGTCGTCGCGGTCCAGATTCGTGACGACGATGACTCCGTCGGCGGTGCCCTTGGCGAGTTCGATGAACTTCGGCGAGTCGAATCCGCCCTTGGCCAGGATCGGGACGGCTAGGCCCAGTTCCTTGGCTTGGAGGGTGATCAGGGCGGCCACGTCGTGGTACCCGGCGGCAAAGAGCAGGTCCGGCCGGGCCGCCTTGATCCTGGTCAGAAGCGGGCGGAAGTCCTTCTCGCCGGGGTACGTGTACCACTGCTGGGTGAGTACCGGCACCCCCAGCGTCTCCACCCGCGCGACGAAGCCCGCGGCGATCTCGCGGCCGAAGTCGTTGTCGACGCTGAGCACGGCCGGCCGCCGGCTCGTCAGCGCCCGGACCGCGTACTCGCCCGCCGCCCCGCCCTCCACCGCACCCAGGAAGCCGATGCGGAAGTTGGAGTCGCTCCCCCGGGTCACATCCGGATGGACGGCGTACCCAGCCACCATGGGCACCCGGGCTCGGGCGAAGAGGGGTGCCGTCACGCGTGACGGGCCGCTGAAGGCGCCGCTCACCACGCCCACGACTTGGTCTTTCTCGATCAGCTTGTGGGCGATCGCCACCGCCTCCTGGGGGTTGAGCCGGTCGTCGTAGACGATCATCTCCACCGGCCTCTCCAGGAGCCCGCCGGCCGCATTAACTTCCTTCAGGGCGAGCTCGACCGCCTGCCTGGCGCTGGCGCCGTCCGCCGCCACCGAGCCGGTGAGGGGGCCGAAGAAGCCGAGCCTCAGGGGCGCCTGGGCGCCCACGGGCGCGAGCCAGCCCCCGAGGAGGACCAGCACGCCGAATCCGATCCACAACCGATGCCCCATCCGCGTGCCCCTCGTGCTGCCGGACGTCCCCTGGCCCCACACCCCCGAGCTGGATGCCGAAGCGTTCGATCTCATCGAGCGCGATCGGGTCCCCGCGGTGATCATACAATGTGTGGGCGCGTGACGAAACGCCGTTATGAGAGGCGGGTGAGGTCGCTCTATCTCGCCACAATGTGCTGCGGCAGTCTTACCCTGTACGTGGTAG
>JGI20214J51650_10003368_pt1 | contig 10031 bp, 10 predicted proteins | sample WetSurMetagenome_FD_51650 | JGI IMG/M metagenome (IMG submission 51650)
TATCCTGCCGTACCCCTGCAGCGAATCAACCGCTTCCTGGATCCTCGCACCGCCGCTGTCGTTGATGGCAATGTAGGGAGCCCCGGCCTTCAAGGCCATATCCATGATTTCACAGATCTTCCACGCGTGCATCAAGCCCACACTCCCCCCCATTACGGTGAAGTCCTGCGATGCTGCATAGACAAGCCGTCCATGGATGGCTCCCAGTCCCGTTACCACACCGTCCGCCGGCAGGTCGCGCCCCGCCATCCCGAACGAGGTGGAATCGTGCTGCAGCAGCCGGAAGAGTTCATCGTAGAATCCGTTGTCAAACAGCAAATGCAGGCGCTCGTGCGCCGTCATCTTCCCCGCTTTGTGTTGCGCTTCAATCTTTTCCACGCCGCCGCCCAAAACGGCGTGCGCGTTCTTTTCTTTCAATTGCCGGAGTTTCTCTTGAACGGTGGACATGCGATGAGTTCCTGTGGATGGCGCCCGCCTCAATGGGCCGAGCAGAGTTCGACCAACACGCTATTCGTGGACTTGGGGTGCAGGAATGCAATAAGGAGCCCTTCGGCCCCCGTACGCGGCTGCACATCGATGAGCTGGGTTCCCGCATTCTGCAGTTCCGCCAAACTTGCCGGCAGGTCCGGCACTGCAAAGGCCAGATGATGGATCCCCTCCCCTCTTTTCTCAATGAACTTTGCGATCGGGCTCTCAGGCGCCGTTGGCTCGAGAAGCTCGATTTTTGTCTGACCGATCTTGAAGAATGCCGTTTTCACCTTCTGATCCGTTACCTCCTCCACGGCATAACATGCCGTACCGAGGAGGCGTTCAAAGACGGGCAGGGATTCCGTGAGATTCTTTACGGCAATACCGATGTGCTCAATGTGCGTTGGCGTCATGAGGATGTCCGTTGATGTCGTCGTTCATAGGTTGAGAGCAGCTGTTCAGCCGCATGGGCAACGGTGATCGACCCGGCCTGCACGGCACGCTCGATGTCCGGAAGCAGATGCTGGATCTCCGGATCACTGGCAAAATCAGTGCGGAGTCGTTCGTCAATCATGCTCTGCATCCAATTCAGCATCTGCGCATTCCTTCGCTGCTGAAGAACGCCGCGCTGCGTCATGGAAACCCGGAAGTCCTCCACGGCATTCCACACACCGGCTAACCCGTCGCCGTGAAGCGCCGAACAGATCAACACAGGAGAAGTCCATCCCTCCGTTGCCGGCGCAATATAGTGCAGGGCGCGCGCAGTGTCGGCACGCAAGGCCTCGGCACGAACCCGATTGTCCCCGTCGGCCTTGTTGACAACCACCGCATCAGCCAGTTCCATGACGCCCTTCTTGATCCCTTGCAGTTCATCGCCGGCACCGGTAATCAGCAGCAGGAGGAAGAAATCCACCATGGATCGCACTACAATCTCGCTCTGCCCCACACCGACAGTCTCCACGAGGATGACGTCAAATCCGGCTGCCTCACACACGAGAATGGTCTCACGGGTCTTGCGGGTAACTCCCCCGAGGGTCCCGCCGGAGGGGGACGGACGTATGAAACACCGGGGATCCCGTGCAAGCCGCTCCATGCGGGTCTTGTCTCCCAACACACTGCCGCGCGTGACGCTGCTGCTGGGATCGACTGCAAGAACTGCGACGTGATGACCCATGGCTGTGAGGTGACATCCGAGGGCTTCGATAAATGTGCTTTTGCCCACCCCGGGTACCCCGGTAATTCCTATGCGCAACGAGTGGCCGGTGAAGGGGAGAAGTTGCGTGAGCAGTTGCTGGGAGAGCGACACGTGCGCAGGAGCGTTGCTCTCGATAACCGTGATGGCCCGCCCAAGAACTACGCGGTCGCCAGCACGCACTCCTTCAACGTACTCCGCGAGGCTGAGCAGACGCCGCCTGGCACCGCCCCCTCCCGGCACTCCCGCACCGGTCGGCTCGCCAGGCATGCCGTCATGACCGCCCTCCACACCGTCACGCACGGTCGTCGTGTACGCCGCCCCGCCTTCTCTCGGAACCCACTCCGGTGTCCGCCCCTGCGTCTCCATCCTATCCAACTCTCCGCTGCAGTTCTTCCAGCATCTTTTTTGCGGCAACAGGAATGACCGTTCCTGGGCCGAAAATCGATGACGCCCCATGCGCCCGCAGGAAATCATAGTCCTGCGCGGGTATGACACCCCCAACAACAACAAGAATATCTTCCCGGCCGAGTTTCTTCAATTCGCCCACCAACGCCGGTAGCAGTGTCTTGTGCCCACCCGCAAGAGAACTCATGCCCACGATGTGGACGTCGTTCTCCACCGCCTGTCGGGCGGTCTCTTCAGGCGTCTGGAAGAGTGGACCGACATCTACATCAAAACCGAGATCGGCAAATGCGGTGGCAATCACCTTGGCTCCGCGGTCGTGGCCATCCTGACCCATCTTCGCCACCAGAATGCGTGGGCGGCGCCCTTCACCTTTCGCAAACGCATCCGCCAGATCACGCACGGCACGCACTTCATCTTTCACGGCAAACTCCCGGGAATACACGCCGTTGATCGTGCGAATAACCGCGGTATGACGGCCCCAGACCGCTTCCATGGCCAGAGAGATCTCTCCAAGGCTCGCCCGGGCCCGCGCAGCTTCGACCGCCAAGCCAAGAAGATTTCCCTGTCCCGACTCCGCACTCCGCGTTATGGCCTGCAGTGACGCCCGTACCCGCCCTTCGTCCCGGCCGGAACGAAGGAGTTTCAATCGGGCAATCTGCGCTTCGCGTACAGCACTGTTATCAACTTCGAGAATTGCTATCGGATCTTCCTTCGCCAGACGGTACTTGTTGACACCAACGATCGTTTCATGGCCTGAATCGATATGAGCCTGCCGACGGGCGGCTGCCTCTTCGATGCGCATCTTGGGCAAACCGGTCTCAATGGCTTTGGCCATCCCGCCCAGACCTTCTATCTCCTGTATGTGCTCCCACCCACTGCGCATCAACAGATCCGTCAGAGCCTCAACGTAGTATGACCCGCCCCAGGGATCAATCACCCGGCAGATCCCGGTTTCATCCTGCAAATAGAGCTGTGTGTTGCGTGCAATACGGGCCGAGAAATCGGTCGGCAGCGCGATCGCTTCATCGAGAGAATTGGTGTGTAGCGACTGCGTGTGTCCGAGTGCCGCCGCCATCGCTTCGACGCATGTCCTGATGACGTTGTTGTACGGGTCCTGTTCAGTCAAACTCCACCCGGACGTCTGCGAATGCGTCCGCAGCGCCATGGATTTCTGCTCCCGGGGATGGAATTGCCTGATGAGCTTCGCCCAAACCATGCGGGCCGCGCGCATCTTGGCGATTTCCATAAAGTAATTCATGCCCACCCCCCAGAAGAAGGACAACCGGGGAGCAAACGCGTCGATGTCAATTCCCGCCTTCAAACCCGCGCGGACATACTCCAGTCCGTCCGCCAGCGTATAGGCCATCTCCAGATCCGCCGTCGCACCAGCTTCCTGCATGTGGTAACCGGAGATACTGATGCAGTTGAACTTCGGCATATGCTGTGACGTGTAGGCAAAGATGTCGGCAATGATGCGCATTGACCCGGCAGGCGGGTAAATGTAGGTGTTCCGCACCATGTACTCTTTCAGAATATCATTCTGAATTGTTCCTGAGAGCTGCTCACGTGTCACACCCTGCTCTTCGGCAGCGACGATATAGAACGCCATGATCGGCAGTACCGCACCGTTCATCGTCATGGAGACCGACATCTTGTTCAGTGGTATTTCATCGAACAAGATCTTCATGTCCAGAATGGAATCCACAGCAACACCCGCTTTCCCCACATCGCCCACGACCCGGGGATGATCCGAATCGTAGCCGCGATGCGTCGCAAGGTCGAATGCGATCGAGAGCCCCTTCTGTCCGGCCGCAAGGTTCCGCCGGTAGAACGCATTGCTCTCTTCTGCAGTCGAGAATCCGGCATACTGGCGGACGGTCCAGGGTTGCACGGCATACATCGTCGCGTACGGACCGCGAAGATACGGTGGAATACCAGCGGTGAAGCCGAGATGTTCGAGAGGTTTAAGATCTTCTGAGGTGTAGAGCGGCTTGACGGGAATTTGCTCAGTTGTGAGCCAGAGCAGATCGTCGACATGCATCCCTGTCGAGCGTTCGAGGGCGGCAGCCCATGAGGCAACTCCCCCTGCGCCGGAACGGGATATCAGGTTCACCTTCGTAAAATCAGGCAACGGCTTCATGGACGCACTCCCTTCTTCTCAAGAAGAGACCGGAGTGTCTCCAGCACATTGGAACGGATATGGATGAACTCCTCGACTCCTGCCGTGCGAAACGCCTCGACGTGCTCTTGCGGATATCCCGCGAGCACAATGGTCAGGTCTTTCCGCCTGTTCTTTACCGCTGCACAGAATGGAGCAACAATGCCGGGATAGGTGTCGTCTGTCGAACAGAGAACCACAATCTCCGCTTCGGAGTCACATGCCGCCCCGGCCGCTTCTTCCGGGGTAGAGTAGCCGGCCTGCTGTATCAACCCGCAACCAGCAACGGCAAAGAACCCCGCGGCGAAATCAGTCCGTGCCTTGTGCTGCGGAACAGGTCCCATCGCAGCAAGAAAAACGCGCAATGGATGACCGTTCTTCCGCACACGAGATCCCATCGCAACGCGCAGTGCCTCAAACCCCGCGGCCAACCGCGTGGGATGCAGCGGCGAAGCACTCACCGGGGCATCGTTGGGGGGCGAGGGAATGGCACGCATCAACTCACCCACCGTTGCTTCATGCCGGGCCGCATCAATCAACGCGGCCATCAGACCACCGGGGCCTTCTTTGAACCTGACCGCGATACGCGCAACTGCCGCAGCGCTGTCCGAGCTGTTCCGGTGGGTACGGTATGCCCGCACCTCGCCGGCCCGCTGCACCTGCACGTTGGCAGCATCCTCCCCCCCCCGACCATCGAGAGGGACTTCGGCCGCATTGGCATATGCAGTCACACCCACAATCGGATCCTTGCGACGCGCAACGCCTTCCGCCCGCTGCTCCTCAACCCGGTGAACACGCTCCTGAATCTCCCCCCTGAGAATCGCTGAACCCATCCCTCCGGCAGCTTCAATTTCCTGAACGAGCTTCCAGCTCCTCCGTGCGATCTCATCCGTCAGTGCTTCCGCATACCACGACCCACCGGCCGGATCAATGACTCTGGCAAAATGAGCCTCCGCCTGAAGGATGGTCTGCGTGTTCCGTGCAATCCTGCGGGAAAACTCGTCCGGAAGCCGGACCGCCTCATCGAAGTAACCAACATGCATGCTGTCACATCCGCCCACTCCGCCCGCAATCGCCTCAGTTGTCCCCCGAAGCATGTTGACGTATGGGTCAACAGCGGTCAGCGCATAGGACGAGGTCCGTACGTGCACGAGCATCTTCTGAGCTGCTTCGGAACCACCGAACGCCTCGACCACAGTGGCCCAGAGCAGCCGGGCTGCCCTGAACTTCGCCACTTCCATGAAGAATTGCGTCCCCGAACAGAGCGAGAACCAGATCTGCTGTGCGGCATCATCAACGCTCATCCCGCGTTGCACCATTGCACGCACGTACTCCACTCCCGACGCGATGGCGTAGGCGAGCTCCTGAACCGCATCTGCTCCGGCATCATGATACACCCGCGATCGGACCGCAATCGACCTCAACGCAGGTGTATGCTTCGCCGACCAGGAAGCGGTAAGATGCANCCTGTCCAANCCACAGGCCAGGCCGCACGGGAGCCTCCCGTGCAAGAGAAGAAACCCAAGAGGATCGGCAGCGACGGCGCCATGGAGATGGTCGGCCGGGACACCTGAGTTCTCGGCAAGAGCCACGCAGAGAGCAAGCACTGCAGGCAAACCCAGATCCGCTTCGATGTACAGCGGCGTCAATGCGAGGTCGATTCCGTCAAGAGCCGCGCGCAGATCCGCGATCGTAGAGACCGACAATCCGCCTTCTCCGACCGCCTCCTGGTCAGCTTTGTCTGCGTCAAGGCCAAGACGCGTTGCGAGGTCGAGCGGAAGATATACCGCGGTCTGCCCGCGTGCAAGATCGCTTCTGAGGGCTGCATTGGCGTCAGCGGCGGTGCGATATGGCGTCTCCTGTGCTACGAGCCAGGGTCTGACCAAAAAACCCTCGACGTTGGCACCCCGGCGGAATGGTGGAGTGCCAGGCATTTCCCGATCCACCACCGGCGTGCCACCGGTATCCGCGGTATAGATGGGTTGGAGCTCGATTCCCTCATACGTGCGGGAGACCATCTTCTTCTCGAAAGGGGCGCCTTTGAGGAGCTTCTCGGCCGCCGCTCTCCATTGCTCAGGCGTCGAAGGGGGAAACTCATTGAGTGTAAGTTTCTGAGAAGGCGTTTCGGATTGCATGCAGTAACATCCTTGTCCACAAGACGGAAACTATGGGGTCCGACATCGAGGATCAGGAGAGTGAGGGACACCCTAATTATTCGAATAATATAGGGAAATAAACGGAAAGAGTGAAGCTGAGGGCGGGATTGCTCAGCCCAGAATGGCGTGCAGCGCTCCACGAAGAGTGGGATGCGTGAAGCGAAATCCCGCCTCCAGGAGCCGGGTGGGAACGACGTGACGCCCCTGGAGGATGACACCTGACATTTCCCCGAACAGCACGCGCAACGCAAATGAAGGCACCGGCATCCATGACGGTCGCCCGAGGGCACGACCAAGTTCCCGGGAGAATGTACGCATCGTGACACTCTCCGGGGACACAACGTTAAATCCTCCTTCGAGTTCGTGACGTTCCAGAAGGTAGTGCATTGCGGCAATGGCATCGTCACGGTGTACCCACGCGTACCATTGGTCACCGGATCCGAGAGGACCACCGAGAAAGAACTTGAACGGCAACACCATCCTATCGAATACCCCCCCACCTTCAGCAAGCACCACTCCGAATCGTGGGAGCACTACCCTCACGCCAAGCGGAGCGGCCGACAACGCTTCAGCCTCCCACGCCCTGCATGTTGCTCCCAGAAAATCGTCACCCGGAGGGGAATCCTCCGTCACAACATCGCCGCCGGACATACCATAATACCCGACCGCAGATGCATTGATGAACACCCGGGGACGGTGCCGGGAGATCCGCATCGCCTCGACAAGCGCTCGCGTGGGGGCCAGCCTGCTTTGCAGAAGGAGCGCCTTCCTCCGGGGTGTCCACCGCCCTCCACCAATTGAAGCCCCCGAAAGATTGATCACAGCATCGGCTTCCTCCACGGAAAGACGCCATTCGCCGACGGTCAAACCGTCCCAGCAATTGACCCTCACCTCAGGGGGAAAAATACCGGCAGAGCCTGCAACATCGCGGACAAGCGCAACGATCTCGTTCCCCTGCACCGACAGCTGTCGTATGAGCACGCGCCCTATGAAACCCGTTCCCCCTGCAACGAGAATTCTCATTCGGTTGCCTTCCTCACTTGACCAGCCAGACAGTCCAGCATCACAGCCGCCCGATGGTCGAATATTCGCTGGAGGCGGCGTCGCACGAAAAGAGAGTGCATCAGGGTTCCCAGAAAGCCACCCGGGAGGGCGTAGTGCACTGCATCGGAGATCTCAGTCCCACCTTCCACAGCTGCAAACTGATGGTGATGGTGCCAGTAGGCGTAGGGTCCCATGAGCTGCACATCCACAAACTCGAGCGGTGGGTCATACTGCGTGATAAGCGTTGTCCATCTCACAGACAGGCCTCCAATGCGGATCACGTAGTCTATGAGAGCGCCAACACGCATGACGATGGGTACGGGGGTGATGATCCGGAATTGCATCTCCGGAGGTGTCAGGCGACCCAGGTTGTGGGCATTCTCGAAGAACGCAAAGACCCCTTCCCGTTCCAAGGGAACAACCAGGCGCCGGGTCAGGACATGTACCTTCACGGCGTTCGGTCCTTCCTCAGAAAATACTCCCAGAGCACAATCGTTGCCGTAATGAAACCGTAGCCGTAGAAGAAATCCTCCAGGGGAATCGACCAGAGACGTACGCCCAGAAAATACTCGGGATTGTACAGTACTATTGGCCGCCAGGTCAGGTATCCGTTGCTTGGGATTTTGAAAAAGAACATAACCCCTATCGCAATCCAGTATTCGCGCTTCCTGAGGACAGCGGTGTGAAGAAACCGGTCAAGGAAGAGTGCAAGAACCGCGGATGCTACAGCGAGGAACGTGTACTCTTTCATTGTGCGCTTCGCTCCCCAATGACAAGCCGCACTGCTTCGTATGTGAAAATGGCGACAAATGCAATTATGATGAAAAACAGCCATTCTTCCACCGGCATGCCGAGCAGTCGTGCATCGAGAACATACGCGGGATTGAATGACCAGTGCCCACGCGCCGTCACCAGAACATCCCATGTCCAATATACGACACACATGATCCCCATGGAAAACAGCATCGCTCGCGGGTGCTTGTACATCCTGATGCGCATCACCAGACTCAACATCAAGGGAAAAACCAGGATTGCGGCCAGCACAAGAAGATATTCAGTCTTCATCGCAGATCACCGTCTGCCGCGATGTCGCTGTGGGATGCCTCAAACTCCCGGACAACGTTTGCCACAAACCGCTCCAGCATGCCCGTCAGATCCTCATGCATGCGATCACTGATGAAGTCTTCGCCAAGAACCGGCGCAAACAGATGTATGTCACCGCCGTTTTCTCGCACAAGCCGCACGCGTACCCGGACTCTCAGGGTTGTCTGATTGGCTCCGGCCGGTGCCAGTTCGAACCGAAACAACATCCAGTTGGCCGCCGTAACGTCCGGTGTGTGGTAGGTCACCCCAGTCCCATCACCGCGCATCAGCACAAAATCTGTTTTGATGACCTCTGAGAATGGCATCCGGCGCTCTGTTGTGTACAACCATGTTCTTTCCCCGATGGGAGCGATAGCGACGACGCCGGGCATGTTCCGCTGCAACACGTAGATGTCATTCAGGGTTGTTCGCACAACACTCTCGGGCCGCATGATCAGGAAGCTTGTTTCTGCTGAGGCGTCTGCAACAAACGGACCTTTCAGCATGCCCGTGAATAGTATGACAAGCATCGTGCTCACGATTGTGACGTCCTTTTCTCTCCAGTTTCGTCCGCCGGCGTTGGACCATCCTTCACAGGAAACAGTAACAGGCCGTACGGTTCCCCGCCGTAGGTGTGGTGCACCATGTGGGCCTTCTTCACGCGGCGCAAATAGCTATTCCTGAACACCACTCCCGGAATCCGCCTGTGAACGTAGATGTCATGAATGAAGAAGTACACCATGCCGTAGAGGGTCACGCCCACCGCCAGGGCGAGGAGATCACCTCTGAGGGGATCGCCAACCGCATACCAGATAACCAGGATGCTGACGGAGGCGAAGAAGAGAGGAAATACGTCGTTCCACTCGAACGGTCCAGTCCTGGGCGTGTGGTGGCTCTTGTGAAAGATCCAGAGGAGTTTGTGATACACGAACCGGTGCGCGAGGTAGGAGACAAATTCCATCGCGCAGAAAGCTGCAAGTATGATGAGCAGTATGCGGACCATGGACGTTCCTGGGAGTTATACGAAACACTGTTTAATCATGTGCTGATCGAGCATACATGGCGTGCGTGAGTTCTCGCACTTTTGCATGTTCCACAATCCTTCTCGGATACTGCCTCCCGACGACACACCCGGAGGCTTCCTGATCCTGCTGCGTCATGAGCCAGGGTTCGTGAATTCTCTTACGCGGGACACGGGCAAGCTCCGGAACATAACGGCGCACATACGCTCCATCCGGATCGAATCTCTTCCCCTGCAGCACAGGGTTGAAAATCCGGAACCACGGGGAGGCATCCGTACCGGTGCCGGCAGTCCATTGCCAGCCGCCGTTGTTCGAGGCCAAGTCCATATCCACAAGTCGCTCCGCAAAATACCGCTCGCCCCATTGCCAGTTGAGATGCAGGTCTTTGGTGAGAAAGGACGCGACAATCATTCGCGCCCGGTTGTGCATCCATCCTTCCTCATGCAGCTGTCGCATTGCGGCATCCACAATGGGATAGCCGGTGGTACCTGACTTCCAGC
>JGI20214J51650_10003371_pt1 | contig 10028 bp, 3 predicted proteins | sample WetSurMetagenome_FD_51650 | JGI IMG/M metagenome (IMG submission 51650)
CAAGGACAAATATTACCGTAAGGGTAACTGATCTGAATGGTTGTATAAGTGCTATTGTCGTGACAGCTCCGAATTGTTTATGTCCTTCCATATCAGCGCCTGTAAGCGGAGGTGATAAATCCTATTGTGAATCAGGAATAATTCCAGCGCTCACAGCAACTGTATTACCGGGAGAGACCATAGATTGGTATAATTCTTCATCAGGCGGAACACTTTTACTTGCTAACAGCCTGAGTTACACACCATCAGCTGCCGGAATATATTATGCTTTGGCCAGGAACGCAACTTCAAACTGTGTAAGCAGTACACGTACACCGGTTACTCTAACGATGAATGCTTTGCCGATCCCGGTACTAACCAGCTCAGATCCTGACAATGTCTTATGCGCAGGAACGAATGTAACATTCACAACAACGGGTGGAACGAATTATAACTTCAGGGTTGGTAGTTTGAGTGTTCAGAATGGCCCATCGCCAACTTACACTACCAATTCACTAACCAATGGACAGGTGGTAAGTGTAATAGTAACTAATGCACTTGGATGTACAGCCACCTCAGCAGGAATAACAAATACAGTAAATGCATTACCTACTCCTAATCCAGGAACCGGGGGTAATGAGTGTGATCTGAATTTCACTTTTAATGCAGTTCCAACCATAGGTACAGGAACATGGACATTAACCACTGGTCCCGGAACTGCAACATTCACGCCAAATGCAAACACACCTACCGCCACAGTAACTGTATCAGGATATGGTACTTATACCTTTACCTGGACAGAAGTAAGTGGTACATGTTCCAAAAGTTCGCCTGTCACAGTTAACTTCTACCAGCAGCCTGCTGTCAGTGCTGGGACAAGCGGCAATAATTGCGGTCTTGAATTTAATCTCAACGGATCGCTTAACATTGGTACAGGAACATGGTCAAAAGTAAGTGGTCCAGGAAATGCTACATTCACTCCCAATGCAAATACATCCAATGCTAAAGTATCTGTTACAGTTTACGGCAGTTATACTTTCAGATGGACTGTAATCAATGGGACATGTTCAAACAGTGCAACTGTAATAGTTATATTTATCATGCAACCACCTGCGAATGCAGGAGCCGGAGGAAACGAGTGTGATAAGGATTTTGTCATGAATGCCACTACCACACCAGGGACGGGTACATGGACTAAGATCAGCGGACCCGGGGTTGCAGTATTTACACCTGATAGTCATAAGACCAATGCAAAAGTCACTGTCGATCAGATTGGCACTTACGACTTTGCATGGACTGTTGTTAACAGCATCTGTACATCAACCGATATAGTAAGAGTGGCATTCCATGACCCTCCATTAATTAATGCAGGAATAGATACGGCAATATGTAAAAATGGAAGTATTCAGTTACATGCTGAGGGAATTGGCTCATTTGTCTGGACACCGACTGCATCAGTCAGTAATCCGGATGTACCGGCTCCTGTCGCAACACCTGACACAACTACGACCTACCTGGTTACTCTCACTGATCAGTTTGGATGTAAAAAATCTGATGATGTTAAAGTTGAAGTCAGGGTAAATCCGGTTGCTAATGCAGGTCCTGACCAGGTCCTGGAATATCAGCTGAAAACTACATTGGATGCTGAACTTACATATGATTATGAAACCGGAATCTGGTCGTTGATCTCAGGTACAGGTGAGATTTTTGATACAACCTATTCAAAAACCTCAGTCAGCGGGCTTTCGCTTGATATAAACCAATTCTTATGGAAAGTTACAAACAGAGTATGTCCGCCTTCCTCTGACACAGTCACCATAACTGTACACGATTTTATCATTCCAACACTGATAACTCCCAATTTGGATGGCAAGAATGATTATTTTGTTATAAGAGGGCTAACTACCCTTGGCAAAACAGAATTATTAATTTTCGACAGAAGAGGTGTAATGGTATATAAAAGTCGGGATTATGATAACAGCTGGGATGGCGTTGACTATAATGACAATCCGCTCCCTGACGATACCTATTTTTTCGTCATGAAAGCACAAAACGGGATATCGATGAAAGGTTATATTGTTATCAGACGATAAAATGTTCCGTAAAGAAACCTAAACAATAAAAACTGAATTAGAATTTAAATTATCTGACAGAGATAAGAAAATGTATTTAAAGATCTTTTTTATAAGCTTTTGTTATAAACCCTGTAACGGAAGATTATGTTTGAGAATTGCCATTTTTGATTTAGTATAAACCTCATTTTAGTACAAGTTTTTTCTTAAATTGCATTAAGAACTTCTCATAAATATATTTTCTAGAACTATCTTAAATCTTTTACGTTATAATATATATTTATAAATATTGACACAAATTATCCTGGGAATTTAATAAATAACATCTCGTATGAAACCTGCTTTTCGAGTGCAAATCAATAATTCTAGTAATAATAATCAATTAAGAATGACCAGTGTTGTTCTTGTTGCTTTTCTTTTTTTGTTAATGCCGGTGAAAAGCCTGGCTCAGATTGCAAAAGCAAGTAATTCAGGGCCAATATGTGCCGGCGATAAAGTTTCCTTATTCGAAACCGGTGGCGATGCTGTTTCATGGCTCTGGAGCAGCAATGGATCGGCAACATTTACTTCAACTACAGAACAGAATCCAGTAGCCAGTGGTGCTATAAATGGAGAGATATTCACTGTAGTAATTACAAATAGTATTGGAGGTACAGCCAGTGCAACAACTACAGTACTGGTAAATCCGGTTTCGGTAGGCGGAAGTGTTTCCGGAAGCACCAGCATCTGTTCAGGTGCCACAAGCGGTTTACTAACACTTTCTGGACATACGGGAACAGTTGTAAAATGGCAAAGCTCTGTATCTCCGTTCATAACATGGACAGATATTTCACATACTGCAACTACATATACTTCCGGAGCATTGACTCAAACTATACAATTCCGTGCTGAAGTACAAAGTGGAAATTGCCCGGTGGCTTATTCATTACCCGCAACGATAACAGTAACTCCAACAGTAGGAATACCTGCAACTCCGACTCCCTCTGCATCTACTGTTTGTCAGGGGAGCACGACTGCTTTCACAACATCAGCTGCCAACGCCATCAGTTACAATTGGTCTGTAACAGGTGCAGGTAATACTATTTCTGGTACAGGAACAACCGGAACTGTAATCTGGGCTGCAGGTTTTTCAGGATCAGCAACAGTTAGTGTAACAGCAAATGGATGCAATGGGCCATCAGCTTCAGGGTTCACCACAGTAACTGTTCGCCCATCCCCAACAGCTACTATCTCCGGAACAATTGCAGTCTGTCAAAACGCTGCAACTCCGAACATTACATTTACCAATCCTCATGCTATACCCATTTTAATAACATATGACATAAACGGTGCAAATCAGACAACAATATCCGTTGGAGCAAGTACCTCTGCAACGATAACAGCTCCAACAACTACCGCCGGTATTTTTAATTATAATTTAGTAAGCTGTGTTTATCAGACTATGCCAGCATGCTCCAATACTATCACTGGGACAGCTACTGTAACTGTGAGTGCATTGCCAATACCAACAATATCCAGTTCAGATGCCGATAATATTTTTTGTGCGGGAACAAGCATAACATTTACAGCCGGAGGTGGAACGGGTTACAACTTCCTGGTAGGCGGAATAAGTGTACAGACTGGAGCATCAGCGACATACACTACCAGTTTATTGACAAATGGTCAGGTAGTAAGTGTGTTAGTTTCAAATGCCACAGGATGTACAGCAACTTCCACCGGAATAACCAATTTTGTAAATGCATTACCATTCATTATTGTTACTACACCTGCTACATGTGCTGCTAATTTACTTACGTACTCGCTTGGAGTTACTGTAAGCACAGGGATCGTAACTAGTAGCGCAGGAACAGTTACCAACACAGGCGGCAATGTCTGGACCATAGCCGGAGTACCGGCAGGGACAAATATTACAGTAACTGTTGCAGATCCAAATGGATGCATTAATACTCTCATAGTGACCGCTCCGAATTGTATTTGCTCAATAGTACTGGCTCCGGTAAGCGGAGGTGATAAATCCTATTGTGAATCCGGAATAATTCCTGCGCTCACAGCAACTGTATTACCGGGAGAGACCGTAGATTGGTATAATTCTTCATCCGGAGGAGTGCTTTTACTTGCTAATAGTTTAAGTTATACTCCATTAGCTGCAGGAATCTACTATGCTATGGCAAGGAATACAACAACAGGTTGTGTAAGCACTACACGTACACCGATTACTCTAACGATGAATTCTTTACCTATCCCGGCACTAACCAGCTCAGATCCTGACAATATCTTCTGCACTGGAACAAGTGTTACTTTCACAACAGCGGGTGGAACAAATTATAACTTCAGGGTTGGAAGTGTGAGTGTTCAGAATGGGGTATCACCTACTTATACTACCAGCTCATTAACCAATGGACAGGTTGTAAGTGTAATAGTCACAAATACGATTGGATGCACAGCCACTTCTGCCGGAATAACAAATACTGTAAATACATTACCGGCAGCTAATGCCGGAACCGGCGGCAATGAGTGTGATCTCAATTTCACATTTAATGCAGTACCAAGTATTGGTACAGGTACATGGACATTAACCACCGGTCCCGGAACTGCAACATTCGCTCCGAATGCAAACACAGCAACTGCCACGGTAACTGTATCAGAATATGGCACTTACACTTTTACATGGACAGAAGTAAGCGGTACCTGTTCCAAAAGTTCGACTATCACTGTTAACTTCTATCAGCAGCCTGTTGCAAATGCAGGTACAGGTGGGAATAATTGCGGTCTTGAATTTAATCTCAACGGATCACTTAATGTTGGTACAGGAACATGGTCAAAATTAAGTGGACCTGGAAATGTAACATTCTCTCCTGATGTTAATACAGTCAATGCTTTAGTCACAGTAACTGCCTATGGTACATATTCCTTCAGATGGACTGTTGTCAACGGGGCCTGTTCAAACAGCTCAACAGTAACAGTTATCTTTATCCTGCAGCCTCCTGCGAACGCTGGAACAGGGGGGAACGAGTGTGATAAGGATTTTGTTATGAATGCAACTGCCACAACAGGAACAGGGACATGGACTAAAATCAGTGGCCCTGGGATTGCAGTATTTACGCCTGATAGTCATCAGCCTAAAGCTAAGGTCAACGTAGATCAGGTTGGCACATACGATTTTGCATGGACTGTTGTAAACAGTTCCTGCACATCAAGCGACATAGTAAGAGTGATTTTCCATGATCCTCCATTACTAAATGCCGGATTAGATACTGCAATATGTAAAAGTGGAAGTATTCAGTTACATGCTCAGGGAATAGGATCGTCCCTCTGGTCTCCAGCCGGATCACTCAGTAATCCGATTATTTCAAATCCTATTGCAACACCCGATACAACTACGACCTATCTGGTCACACTCACTGATCAGTTCGGATGTAAAAAATCTGATGATGTTAAAGTTGAAGTCAGGGTAAATCCTGTTGCCAATGCGGGTGCTGACCAGGTTCTGGAATATCAGATGGAAACTACTTTGGATGCTGTTCTTGCGCATGATTATGAGACTGGCAATTGGTCGCTAATTTCAGGTACAGGCGAGATTTTTGATACAACTTATTCAAAGACTTCAGTCAGCGGACTTTCACTTAATAAAAACAAGTTCTTATGGAAGGTTACAAACAAAGTATGTCAGCCTTCCTCTGACACAGTCACGATAACAGTAAACGATTTTATCGTTCCAACACTGATAACTCCTAATATGGATGGCAAGAATGATTATTTTGTATTAGGAGGATTAAGTTCTATAGGGAAAATAGAATTGTATATTTTCGACAGACGGGGAGCCAGGGTTTTTAGGAGTCTCGAATACGATAACCTGTGGGATGGAGTTGATTATAATAACAATCCCCTTCCTGATGATACCTATTTCTACGTTCTCAAAACGCAAAATGGGATATCTATGAGCGGGTATATAGTAATAAGAAGATAAAATGAATTGTGCATTTTCCATGAAAACACATACAACTATATTAATATAGTTATCAATATATTATAGAATTAAAATATTATATAATGAAAAGAATTATTAAGACAATTTTCTGGATGCTGATTCCGGTAAGCCTTTCCGGTCAATTATCTCCTGTCACCAACCAATATGTTCTAAATCCTCTTACGATTAATCCTGCCTGTGCAGGAAACAGAGGGGCATTAAATGTTGCAGCCCTTTACCGGAAACAATGGGCTGGCATCACCGGATCACCAGAAACAATGACTTTTTTAGTTGACGCACCCTTAAATGATGAAAAAATCGGCTTGGGACTCATTATCACAAATGATAAAATTGGCGTGACCAAAGAGACCCAGTTCATTACCAACTATGCTTACAGGATTGATATTGGTAAAGGGACTCTGTCTTTTGGACTTGGTGCAGGAATAATTACTACAAATACCGCATGGTCAGATCTTGTGGTTCTTGATCCTGGTGATGAGTATTACCTTATTGACTCGAGACGGTTTGTTGTCCCTAGTTTTAGTTTTGGAGCATACTACTCGTATAACAATTACTATATAGGATTCTCTGTACCAAAGTTTCTTAGTTACAAGTTTAACTTTGATAAAAACAAATATAGTCTGAAAATTGATCCGGGTCAGTACAACTACATGCTTACAGGAGGTTATGTATTTAATGTCTCTTCAAAATTAAAGTTCCTCCCTTCTTCGCTTTTGATTTATACTCCCGGGGAAAAGATACTATTCGATTTAAATGCACATTTCAATTATGTTGACAGGTTCTGGGCAGGAGTCTCGTACAGGAATTCTCGGTCAGTTGCAGGATTATTCCAATTTCAGGTTAATAACCAGATCAGAGTTGCTTATACTTACGATTTTGATATCGGTAAACTTGGAAGATATAGTAACGGATCGCATGAAATAATGCTTAGATATGAGTTCCGCTATAAGGTTAATGTGGTCAATCCTCTTATCTTTTAAAATAAGTACTTAAAGTTCCGCAAGATTTGCCATCTTTACATAAACAGCTAAGCTATAACTTTAAGAACTTTTTGATTACTTTAGACATAACAAACTTTTGACACTTTTAGTCAACTTAGAATTATGAAGTTAAAATTGACATTAGTCATTCTAGCAGCTTTCTTCCTTCAATCGCTGGTTTTTGGTCAGACAGGTACTTACACCATTGATAAAGCTCCATTCAGTTCAGAAAAATATGATGAATTTTCGCCTGTCTATTATAAAAACGGTATCGTCTTTTGTTCAAACCGACCTATCAACAGAGTCTCTACATATTCAACTGCTCAGAACAAAGGGCTTTTTAAGATCTACTTTATTGATACTGTAAATAAAATCAAAGGGGAGAATATCAAACAATCCTCCATTGACTTGAAATCAAAATCCGGTATTGATACAATTGGCTTTGTCAGATGGCAGGATGCACGACTTTTCTCAAAAAATCTTGAAACTAAGTTCAATGACGGACCTGTAACATTTAACAGTAAGCGTGATACAATCTATTATTCAAGAAATCTTGAAGTTGAGGGCAAATTAATTGATCTTTCAACAGTCAGAAATAAACTTGGCATTTTTAATGCCCAATTAGTTGGGGAAAAATGGACAAAAGTAAAAGAACTAAGAATAAACAATGAATGGTACAATGTAACAACGCCCTGGCTTTCTCCGGATGGTAAAAAACTATTTTTTGCTTCAGATAAACCGGGCGGTTTTGGAGGATCGGATCTTTATTTCTGCCTGCTAAAAAGCGGATATTGGGATGATCCTGTGAATTTAGGCCCCAACATTAATACAAAAGGAAATGAATCTTACCCTTTCATTAATCCTTCGGGAGAACTATATTTTTCATCAGATGGTCATAAGGGTCTTGGAGGAAAAGACATTTTCTTTTCCAGATATTCCGATACCACATGGCTCGAGCCTGTCAGACTAGATGCTCCGATCAATTCACAATATGATGATTTTGGTATAATTACCGATACACTTATGGAGGAGGGATATTTTTCATCGAACAGAGACAAATCAATTGATATTTTTCATTTCAGGACAAATCATCAACAGATCTTTTATAACAAAATTCAAAGTGAAAATCAGTATTGTTTTACATTCAATGATAACGGATCGATTGTTATAGATACCACAAATCTTCAATATATGTGGTCATTTGGAGACGGGAAAACAACCATCGGAGCCATTGTTAATCATTGCTTTCCAGGACCTGGAAGCTATAATGTCAAACTGGACATTGTTGAAAGAGGTACAGGTAAACTCTTTTTTACAAAACTTATATACAATCTTGAACTCCGTGATTTTGAACAACCTTATATTAATTCTCCTGATGTTGCGATTAAAGAAGATGTGATAGAATTTGACGGACTTAAGTCCTTCCTTCCCAGGTATAAAATCTTAAGTTATTCATGGGATTTTGGAGACAATAACAGATCATCCGGTCAAAAAGTTGTCCATTCATATAAAGAGAAGGGAGAATACATAGTTAATCTTGGACTGACAATAAGGTCTGAATTAACCGGTCTCGTTCAAAAAACAGGTATTTCAAAAAAGATACTGATTTCTGGTAATAGCCGGGAACTTAAAGATTCTCAGGATAAAATGATCTCATTAAAAGCTACATTACCTGATATAAGAAATTATCATAACGCATTGATAAAAATCCAATACTCCGCTGAAACAGAATTCCTGCAGGATGCAGTATTTAATGTGGAGTTACTATCATCAAAAAATAAAGTTGGAATCAATAGTGCTATTCTCAGGAATGTTTCTAAAAAATATACAATAAGAGAACTTTTTGACACAGATAATAACAACTATAGATACATTGTTGATCAGCAACTGAATCTTATGGCAACTTACCCCGCGTTCAGGGAAATGGTTGACCTTGGTCTTAAAGATGTGCAGATAAAGATATTCGTTCTCAAAGACCCTTCTGAAAAGGAACTCCATAATCTTATTAAGATAAATGGCGCATTTGCTGATTCATATTTCGACACAGCAGACAGGCTCACATCTAATGCCTATATTATGCTTGATCAGATAGTTAAACTGATGAAAAAGTATCCGGCCTTAAGACTTGAAGTTGCTGTTCACTCTGATAATTCAGGGCCTGCGGATATCAGTCTGGCATTGTCACAGAAAAGATCACAGTTACTGGTTGACTATCTTGTAAACAGGGGTATAAGTAACAAAAGGCTGGTTGCTACAGGATTTGGAGGTTCTAAGCCTATTGCATCCAATTTCCTGTTAAAGGACAGAAAGTTAAACAGACGCATTGACTTCATTATCATAGATAAGTGATTAAGAGGTCCCCTTCAATAAAAATGAGGTCTCATGGACTTCATTTTTGTTAATAAGGTATCAGGAGAAACCAATAGTAGATTATTCCAAGAGTCTGGCGAATTGTTGTCAATACTCTGCTTGTCATGGAATAGTTGTTCCCATAATCAGGAAGCGAAATAATTCCAATATTATACTTTTCATCCAATATCTTATTGTAAGTTATCCAGGTTCGTCTGGCGTGAGTACCCATACTTACAATGTTTATTCCCTTAACATTTATATTTATCGTTTTAAGCCAGTCACGAAATGATATTGCACTTGTCAGGGTTCTGTTGGTAATAACTCTGTTAACCGGAACAGCTATTATCACAGAAGAATCGATTCCCATCGACATAAACCTTTTCCGTGCCGACTCAGCACAAGAATTGAAATTGTTGACAATTCTTTTCACCCCATCCAAAGCTCCAATGTCATATACAGTGTTATTCATATAAGGGATCTTTGTATTATGATCAATGATAATATCTTTAACATAAAAATTTACATCACCCTTTTCATCAACTCTGTCGTTTGTTAACTGAATCATTATAGAATCGATTCCCGAAAGTGACCCCTCCCATTTATAAGTATATCTTCTTTTATGCTCATCTGCATAAAAATCAGCAATAAGAGAATCAT
>JGI20214J51650_10003372_pt1 | contig 10026 bp, 6 predicted proteins | sample WetSurMetagenome_FD_51650 | JGI IMG/M metagenome (IMG submission 51650)
CCTCCAAGATCGCCAACGGCCTCATCTCCTTCATCTCGGGGGTGAAGCTCCACGATTACGGCTGCACGCTCAAGGCGTACCGGCGAGAGGTCCTCAAACCCGTGGTCCTCGTGGGCGAGATGCACCGGTTCATCCCCATCCTGGCGAGCTGGCAGGGCGCGCTCGTCTCGGAGGTGGTGGTGACGCACCACCCCCGCGTCGCGGGGAAGAGCAAGTACGGGCTGATGCGCACCTTCAAGGTCGTCCTGGACCTTCTCACGATCAAGTTCCTGGGGTCCTTCCTCACTAAGCCCATCTACGCGTTCGGCGGGACCGGCGTGGCGCTGGGGGCGCTCTCCCTGACCCTGGCGTTCTACACCCTCTACGAGAAGCTCGTGGATGGGGTCTGGGTCCACCGCAACCCCGTCTTCATCCTAGCCATCTTCTTCGCCCTGGCGGGCCTCCAGCTCATCATGATGGGGCTACTGGGAGAGCTCCTCATCCGCATCTACTTCGCCTCCTCCCGCACGACGCCCTACGTCGTCCGCGAGGTGCTCGAGTCGGGCCCATGTGTGGAATCGCCGGCTTCCGGCTAGACGAACAGGCCGACGCCGCGACCCTGGCGGCCATGACGGCCACCCTCAGGCATCGCGGCCCCGACGGCATGGGGTACTTCACCGAGGGCGCCGTGGGCCTGGGCCACCGACGCCTCTCCATCCTCGACCTCTCCACGGGCTCCCAGCCGATGACCAACGAGAACGGCTCCGTGGTCGTGGTCTTCAACGGGGAGATCTACAACCACCTCGAGCTCCGCGCCGAGTTGGAAACCCGGGGCCACACCTTCGCCACCCACTCCGACACCGAGGTGCTGGTGCACCTCTACGAGCAGGAGGGCGACGCCTTTCCTGCCCGCTTGAACGGAATTTTCGCCTTCGCCCTCTACGACAGGCGCCGCCGGCGCCTCCTCCTCGTCCGAGACCCGCTGGGCGTGAAGCCGCTCTATTACGCCGAGGTGCCTGGCGGGCTGCTCTTCGGCTCCGAGCTCAAGGCCCTGACGGTCCATCCGGCGTGCCCCACCGAGATCGACTTGGGGGCCCTGCGCGCCTACCTGACCTGTGAGTACGTCCCGGCGCCGCTCTCCATCCTGAAGGGCGTGCGCAAGCTCCTCCCGGGGCACATGGTCGTCCTCTCGGAGAAACACGTCGAGCTGAAACGGTACTGGAGCATGCCCCACCCCGTCGCGGTGCCCTCGACGAGGGAGGAGGCCGCCGAGGCGCTGCGCGCCGAGATCCTGCGGAGCGTGAAGGGGCAGCTCATGTCCGACGTCCCCCTGGGCGTCTTCCTGAGCGGCGGCGTGGACTCCACCACCGTGGCCGCCGCCATGAAAGCCGGGGGCGGCCGGGTCGAGAGTTTCTCCATCGGCTTTACGGACCCGAGCTTCGATGAGAGCGCCTTCGCCCGCGAGGCCGCGCGGCACCTGGGGTGCGACCACCACGAGCACGCCTTCTCCGAGGCCGAGCTGCTGGCGGAGGTGCCCCGCGTCCTGGCCCATCTCGACGAACCCTTCGCGGACCCGAGCGTCTTCCCCACCGCGCTCCTCAGCCGCTTCGCGCGGGAGCGCGTGACGGTGGCGCTGGGCGGCGACGGCGGAGACGAGCTCTTCGCCGGCTACCCCACCTACTGGGTCCACGCGGGCTACGCTCGCTATTCGGCCGCGCCGCGCTGGCTGCGGCGTGCCGCGCTCGCGGCGGCGGACGCTGCCCTCCCGGTCTCCCACTCCAATCTCACCTTCCCCTACAAGCTCCGCAAGTTCCGGGACGGCGCCGAGCACCCCATGCCTCTGCGCCACCACCTGTGGCTGGGGGCGTGGAACCCGGAGCGCCTGGCCGCCCTCATGCCCGGCGCGCCGCCGGCCCCCAACGCCCCCTGGGACTGGATCCCGCCACCCCCCTCGTCCGACGCGGTCACCGCGGCTCAATGGCTGGACGTGCACACCTACCTCCTGGAGGACATCCTCGCCAAGGTAGACCGGGCGAGCATGATGGCTTCCCTCGAGGCGCGCGTCCCCCTCCTCGATCCGGGGATTCTCGCCTTCGCATTCTCCGTCCCCGTCCCGTGGCGCCTCGAGGGCCGGCGGGGCAAAGCCCTGCTGAAGGAGGCCTTCGCGAGGGACCTGCCCCCGGGCTTCTTCGAGCGGCCCAAGAAGGGATTCGGCATCCCCGTCGCGGCGTGGCTCTGCGGCCCCCTGCGCCCGATGGCGGAGGACCTCCTCTCCGACGCCGTTCTCGGACGCGTCCCCTTCTTCGATGCCGCGGTGCCCCGCCGGCTCTGGCGCGAGCACCTCGCGGGGAAGGCGGACCACCGCAAGCCCCTCTGGACCCTGCTGTGTTTCCTGCACTGGTGGAGAGGGAGGCAGGCGTGCGCGTGATCTGCTCTGATGCGGTCCATGAGATATCCTGTGGCCAGGAGGGCCGATGAGCCTGCCGCCGCTCGAAAGCCTGCGCTGCCCCGACTGCCGAGGGGCCCTCGAAGCCGTCCCGGGCGGAGGGCCGTCGCCCTTCCGATGCCCCTCCTGCGACAGGGCTTTCCACCTCGTGGGCCGGGTCCTCGATCTCTCCCCCGTCGAGGCGCAACAGGCCTCCCGCAGGACGGTCGAACAGTTCGGCGATTCGTGGAGCGCGCACGAGTACCTCGCCCCCTACCAGGAGAAGCAGTTCCTGGATTGGATCTCCCCCCTCACGTCCGGGGACTTCGAGGGGAGGGCGGTCCTCGAGGCGGGGTGCGGCAAGGGCCGCCACAGCTTCGTGGTGGCAGGGTTCGGTCCCGGCGACCTCACGTGCGTCGACCTCTCCGATGCCATCGTCACCGCGTCCGAATACACGAAAGCCTTCCCGCACGTCCATTGCGTCCGCGCCGACCTCACCCGCCTGCCGCTGAAGGACGAGAGCCAGGACATCGTCTTCTGTCTCGGCGTCCTGCACCACCTTCCCGATCCCGAGCTGGGCCTCAGGACGCTCTGGAGCGCCCTCAAGCCCGGCGGCACCCTGTGCCTCTGGGTCTACGGCCGGGAGGGCAACGGGTGGATCGTCCACCTGGTGGATCCCATCCGGAAGGGGATTACCTCGAAGATCCCCACCAAGGTCCTCAGGCCGCTCCTCCTCCCGCTCACCTTCGCCCTCTTCACCCTGCTGAAGCTGGTGTACGGACCCGCGACTCGGAAGGGAACCTGCGTCGTCCCGTGGCTCCCCTATTCGGCCTACCTCGGCTACATCTCCAAGTTCCCCTTCCGCGAGGTCGAGCACATCGTCCTGGACCACCTCTGTCCCCCCATCGCGTACTACCTCGCGCGGCCCGTCCTCGAGGAGTGGTTCTCCCGGCTGGGCCCGGAGCAGATCGCCTTCCGCTGGCACAACCGGAACTCGTGGAACGTCGTCGCACGGAAGGCGGGAGCCGGCGGGCGTCCCCGACCCGCGGCCGAAGGGGAAAGCGCATGAGCGAGAGCGCTGCAGGCTCGGCAGGCCGCGCGCGGCGGCCCATCCTAGTCACGGGGGGTGCGGGGTACATCGGTTCCCACGTCTGCAAGGCCCTCGCGGGAGCGGGGTTCTTCCCCGTGTCCTTCGACGACCTGAGCCGGGGCCACGAGTGGGCCGTGAAGTGGGGGCCTCTGGTCCGGGGGAACCTGCTGGACGGCCCGGCCCTCGACGCGGCCATGGCCGAGCACCGCCCCGAGGCCATCGTCCACCTCGCCGGATTCACCTACGTCGGCGAGTCGGTGCGCGATCCCCTCCTTTACTACGGCAACAACGTGGCGGGCAGCCTCTCCCTTCTGGCGGCGGCGGCGCGCCACGGTATCGGCGCGCTCGTCTTCTCCAGTTCGGCGGCGGTCTACGGGAACCCCCTCGCGATGCCCATCCCGGAGAGCCATCCCGTGGCTCCCATCAACCCTTACGGCTTCACCAAGATGGCCGTGGAGCGCGTGCTCGCGGACATGGAGGGCTCGACGGGCCTGCGCTCCGTCTCCCTGCGCTACTTCAACGCCGCCGGAGCGGACCGGGACGGCGAGGCGGGGGAGGCCCACGACCCCGAGACCCACCTCATCCCCCTGGTCCTCGCCGCCGTGCGGAGCGGCGAGCCCATCACCCTCTTCGGGAACGACTACGACACACCCGACGGCACGTGCATCCGCGATTACGTCCACGTCACGGACCTCGCCGCGGCCCACGTCCGGGCGCTCGAGTCGCTCCTGGCCGGAGGACCCTCCCGCGCCCTCAACCTGGGCACCGGCGTCGGTCTCTCGGTGAACGAGATCCTCTCGGCCGCGGAGACGGTCACCGGCGAGCGCGTCCCGTCCCGCTTCGGCCCCAGGCGGCCCGGGGACCCGCCCAGGCTCGTCAGCGACCCCTCCCTCGCTCGCATCGATCTGGGGTGGACGCCTCGCCATTCGGAGATCCGGACCATCATCGGCACGGCCTGGCGGTGGATGATCCGTCCATGAACGGCCCGGCCGCCCGCTCTCCGAGGACCCTGCCCGCCTGCCTCCGCCTGCCCCCGCTCGAGGGCCCGGCCTGGCGGGAGGCGCTCCTCCTGATCCTGATTCTCTGCGCGACCTTCCTCTGGAGTTCGAGGCCCGTCCTGGACCCCGACACCTTCTGGCACCTCGCCGTAGGCCGGGAGATGTGGCAGACCGGGCACGTCGTCCGCACGGAGACCTTCTCCTTCACCGCGCCGGGCGCCCCTTGGGTGGACGAGGAGTGGCTCTTCCACGCGTTGGCCTATCCCCTCTGGCGCCTCGGGGGGGACGACCTCCTCCGGCTCGTCACGGCGGCCTGCGCGGCCCTGGCGGCGGCCCTCGCCTACCGGTCCGCGAGGCTCCTCGGCGGCGCCGCGGCCACCTTCGCCCTCTGGTTCCTGCCCCTGCTGGGGGTCTACTCGGAGCGGTTCCGGTTCAGGCCCGAGATCGCGTCGATCGTGTTCATGGCCGTCCTCCTGGAGGTCCTCCTGCGATGGCCCGAGGCCCCCGCGGGCTGGCGCGCCAGGCTGCCGTGGCTCCTCCCCCTGTTCTGGCTGTGGATCCAGCTTCACGGCGCCTGGGCCTACGGCATGGTCCTCCTCTGCGCCTTCCTCGGCGGGGGCCTCCTCCAGAGGTGGAAAGAGGGGCGCCTGTCGTGGCGGCTGGCGGCAACCGCCCTCATCCCGCCGGCCGCGACGTTCGGAGTCCTCTTCCTCAACCCCCTGGGCTGGCGCCTGCCCCTCTTCCCCGTGAGGCACGCGCTGAGCCTGTTGGGCGAACGCGAAGCGTACGTCCCCATCGCCGAGTGGGCGCGGACGCCCTTCACCGGTGTCTACGCGCTGTTCTCGGTCCTCGTCCTCCTCCTCCTCGGGGCGGTCCTGCTCGAGCGCGGGCGCTTCCGGTGGCCCGAGTTCGCTCTCGTGGCCAGCCAGGCGGCCCTCGGGCTCTACTGGGTCCGGTACGCCGCCTACACGGTCATCGCCCTCGCTCCCTCCGCCGCCTCGCGCCTTGCGGCACCGTTCAAGGCGGACCTCGCCAGGCGGGTGCTCCTCGCGTGCGCCTTCGCCGGGGCGGGGGCCGCCGTGGCGTGGCCGCTCCTCCGGCCCACCGCATACCCCACGCTCGCGCAACGGTACCCCGAGCACGAGGCCGCGTTCCTTCGGGACAACGGGCTGGAGGGGAACGTCTTCCACGAGTTCCGCGTGGGAGGCTACCTCGAGTGGGTGCTTCCTGGTCCGACCAAGATCTTTCTGGACGGGCGTTACGGGCCCTTCAACGAGGTCGGCATGCAGTACTACGGGGCCCACAAAACCGTCGAGGCTTTCCGCGCGCTGCTGGACCGGTACCCCGCCGAGATCGCCATCTACGGGCACCCGGGAGGCCAGATCCGCCCCGACCCGAAGGGCCCGCCCCGCGGCCCCTCGGCCCTGCTCTTCCCCAGGGAGCAGTGGGCGCTGGTGTACATGGGCGATTACGGGATGGTGCTCCTGCGGCGGCTGCCCAGATGGCAGCAGGCCATCGCGCGCTTCGAGTACCCCGTCCTCCGGCCCGACGACCTGCCCTACCTGTTGAGCCTGGCAGCCACCGATCATGGGATGCGGGACGCCCTGGCCGCCGACATGACGAGGGCTCTGGGTCAGAATCCCCCCACCGGGTTGGCGCTGCTCATGAGGCAGGCCCTGGGGCTTCTTCAGATCCCGGTCCCCGCCTCCGCGGCCCCAGAAAAGCGGCCGTGAGGAGGAGGAGCGTCGCCGCCAGGGACAAGGCGCCGCTGGCGTAGACGAGGACGGGGCAGTACACGAAGCGCACCTGGTGACGGCCGGCGGGGACGCGCACCGCGCGGAAGCATCCGTTGGCCTTGTAGATCGTCGTTCCCGCACCGTCCACGGTGGCTCTCCATCCCGGATACCACGTGTCCCTCAAGACGAGCAGGGAGTCATCGGGCGCCTCGGCCTCGATCACGATCTCCTCCGGACCATCGGAGACGAAGGACAGCCGGCCCTCGCCCCGTCGAGTCGCGGGCCAAGGCGCTGGGGCGGGCTGGCCCACGGTCTCCACCACGACCGCCCCGTCGGACCCTTTCCCCGCTTCCATGATCTGCTCGGTCAGGCCCTTGCCCGCCTGCCTGGGCGCCACCTCCTCGGCGAAGAAGAGGCGGCCCTGGGCATCGGGGATCTCGAACGCGGAAGCCCACTTGCCCGAACGGGCGGCCTGCTGCCCTCGGGGCGCGAGCTCCGAGGGCACGAGCATCAGGGTGGCGCCCATCTGCCTGAAGCGGACGATCTCCGGGTCCCGGAAGGCGATGAGGGTCGGCGGCGCCGGCGGCCGGAAGAAGAGCTGGAAGTAGTCGTTCGGGAAATAGGCAGCGTTCATCTCGCCGCACCGAACGCCCACGGCCTGCCCCGAATCGGGAGGCAGCGCGAAAGGGATCCCCGTCGAGAGCACCCTCTCGTGGGGCCGCTCGCTCCGGACCCACGCCGCGAGATCGCTCTCCACCCTGGGGGTCCTGTTCCAGCCCAGATGGTCCAGGGAGATGGGGAACGCCAACGGCAGGAGCAGGAGGGCGGCCCTCACCGCCCCCGAGCCGTCCCACCTCGGGCGAAAGGCGCAGACCAGAAGCGCCGTGGGGCCGGCCAGAAGTGCCAACGCCGCCACGAGCGGGAGGCGCGTCTGGTCCCCCAGCGCCACGGGGAATCGGGCCGCTGCGAGGGCCACCATCCCGAGGCCGAAGAACCCTGCGACGGCTGCCGCCACCCCGGCCCGTCGGGCCGCGTCCCGCAAGGCGTGCAACCCTTGCGGCAGCGCGAAGGATAGGCCCGCCCAGAAAATCAGCTTGAAGTTCGTGAGCGGGATGACGAACACGGATAGCTGGAGCCAGGTCTTGAGTCGCGAGCCGCCGAGTGGGATGGGCATCAGCGCGAGCAGGCCGAAGAGGGCTAGGCCCAGCCAGAACCAGGGCCTCCCCTTGCGCGAGGCGAGGCTCGCCGCGAGGAGCGCCAAGAGGCCGGGCGCCACGAAGAAGTCGGCCGCAACCGTGACCGGGGCCCACCACGAGCTCTCGATGATGAAGGGCAGGCCCGCCTTCTTGTACGTGAAGCTCAGGGTGCTCAACCTCACGAGCGGAACCCAGAGGACCGCGAGCGTCGCCAGGGTGCACAGGCCCACGGCGCCGAGGAGCGCCGCCCTCTTCCCCAGGCCGCGCCACTGGGTCTCCTCCGCGGTCCCATGGATCAGGTAGTGCATCGAGGCGATCACGGTGACCAGGAGGCACGGCTCGGGCTGCCCCACGTGCGCCATGGCCGTGACAGCCAGCGCGGGCAGCGCGATGGTGAGGGGCTCTCGCCATCGGACCTGCCGGAGCGCGAGGAGGATCCAGGGCAGGAAGAAGTACGCCGCAGGTTCCTGGACCGGAAGCCGCTCGAGCACCCACGGGTTCAACGCGAACACCCCGGCGCCCAGCAGGGCCTCCGCCGTCCCGTGGCCCTCCTTCCGGAGCCAGACCCACGCTCCCCACACGCCGAAGACCAGGCACAGCGCCAGGGAGAGGCTGTACATCCCGTTGGAGGGCAAAGCCCAGAAGGGAAGCCGGAAGGGGTTGAAGGGGCGGAACTGCCCGTTGTCGAAGGTCGGGTACCCCCCGCCTCGCGTAGGGTCCCAGAGGGGCAGCCGTCCCTCCCGCAGGGAGCGGGCGATGAGGAGGTCCTGCGGCCAGTAGAGGGAGAGGCCCACGAAGTCGCTGTCCACCACCCAGGAGGCCGCGGCCTTCCTGGCCTGGAACGCCCGATCGGGCTGGAACACGCCGCCCGCGTCTTTGACCGGAGCCGTGCCCCAGTTCGGATACTTCTCGAAGGGGAGGATGTTCTTGCCGGCGAAGAGCGGGGCGAAGGCCAGGAGCAGGAGGCCCGCGAGCGCCAGGGCCGCCGCGTTCCATCCCGGCGACCGCCCCGACCCTCCCTCGCCGCTTCCCGTCACGCGCCGCCTCCTCCAGGACGGAGGGCGCGGCCGATCTTGGTCCCTTCGCAGTAGCACCACTCGGCGGCACAGGAAGGCAGGAGGATGCCCGCGGCGATGGAGTATCGTCCCAGGTTCACCGCGGCGAGCGCGGTCAGGATGACCGCGACCAGCGCGAAGGCCAGGGCGAACACGAGGAAGCCCTCCCGGACCCCCGAGTCCGGCACCCGGGGACCCCCGGGATCGGAGGCCCTGAGCGCGCAGGTCCACAGGCGAACCGCGAAGAGGAGAAATCCGGCCACGAGGAGGGCCTGGAGCACCAGGCCGTACCGGAGGAGTCCTCCCAGGCACTCCCCGAGGTTGGCGACCACGAAGGACCCGTAGGCCCGGGCATGGCGCCTGAGCGCCCATTTCGAGAGAACCGCGAGCCGATCCCCGGCCGTCGTAGGACTTGGACCGAACATCCTTTCGGCCACGGGGGCGGCGACCTCCCACGCGCAGACGTTGAACTCCCGCTTCCAGAGGCCGACGTCCACCCGTCCCTCGCGGATCACGGAAGAGAGGCCTTTCGCGTCCCTGGCCTCGACCAGGGCCAGCCCGAGCGGTCGGAGGTCTGGGGGTGCGTCCTGGAGGACCTCGGCGCGGTCGAGCAGCCCGACGGACAGGCCGGAGAGCTGGTACCCCGAGAAGGCCGAAACCCCGAACTCGCCCACCACCGCTAAGCGCAGGCCGCAGTACGCGAAAAGCGGGACGAAGGAGAGGGCCGCCACGCCGGCGGTGCGGCGCCATACCTCCCGGAGGGTGACCGGCCTTTCCCGCCGGCTCAGGAGGAGGAGGAGCCCTCCCACGGGAGGCGCCACGAGGAGGAGCCCGATCCCGGAGGGGCGGAGGAGCCAGGAGAGGGCGAGGACGATCCCGAGCGCGACCCAGGGCCAACGGCCGGGCTTGGGGGCTGCCGAGCGGAAGAGGAGGGCGACCGTCGCGGCGGTGAGGGTCCGCCCAGGGAAATCGGTCATGAGGCAGCGCGCCGCCGGATCGTTCACCAGAGTGAGGAGGAACCCGCCCGACAGCGCGAACGCTTGCCACCCGGGTGACCCGTAGGACCCGAGAGCGAAGAAGAGGAGCCAGGCAGCGAGCACGTGGGCGAGGATCTGGACCGTCGGAAGGAGCCCGTAATCCGGGGTGACGAGCGCGACGGCCTTCAAGAGGATGGGGTAGCCCGGCGGGCGCACGTCGTCGAGCATCGCGACGGGACCCTTCTTGCTGGCGCTGATGTAGGAGGGCGTGTCGTCCGTGGTGGCCGGCTGCCAGAGGTTCAGGAAGACGGACAGGAGGAGGGTCGCGGCGGTGAGGGCCGCGAGCCACGTGGCGGGCGACCGCTCCAAACTCGGGCTCTGCCAGTTGAACGCCATGGCACCAGGCCTCCGGGTGACCCTACTTCTCCTCCTGGTAGTCCTGCTCGGTGTTGACGGCCCAGAGGGACTCCTTCGAGGACGTCCCCGCGGCGATGCAGTCCACGGCGGTCATGGCGCACAGCATGGAGTGGTCCTGGTTGTTGTACTTGTGCATGCCGTTGCGTCCGATGG
>JGI20214J51650_10003374_pt1 | contig 10026 bp, 14 predicted proteins | sample WetSurMetagenome_FD_51650 | JGI IMG/M metagenome (IMG submission 51650)
TTTTATCGGCGATCCCCCATATTTGGTGCCCCCGCATAGTTCAATCACGCTGAATCCCTCCACAGATTTATTGTTATTAAACGCGGGGGCATAGACTACCATAGATTTTTAATTCCGCTTTCAGTTATAACGCCAAATTTTTTAATTTGTTCTTTTGTGGCTTTTGTCCAGCAACATTTTTTAAACTTTTTGCCAGACCCGCAAAGACAAGGCTGATTCCGCATCCAGTTTTTGCGCTTGCCTAAAGATTGTTTTTCAAGAATAGTTGCCTGTTCGTCGGTAAGCGGCATCATGCTTGACGTTGCTGGATTTTCTGGGGTGATGTATCTGATTTTACCCGATGTATCCATTTAATATCCTTTCCTTAAATTGTCGGCATTCTTCGTGAAGCGTTTCGAGCATTTGAACTCCAGCTTCTTCGGAAATGTCGTCACCACCTATATTTAGCATGAGTATAAGAACAGAAAACGCACCAGCATAAAAAGCCTTTTCCATTTCAATTTTTTGTGTCAATGAAGCTGTTCCGGGCATTGCCTGTTCTTTAAAAGACTCCCATTGACTTTGGATTGTATTCATGTTCCTCCTTTCAATTTTCCATCGGCGCATCCTTTTATTGTTAGTTGGTGGCTCCCCATAATACTGATTACATCATGCCTTTCCGAGCTTCCACGCCCGGAAAATTTGTTGTTATCGGTTGTCGGGGAGCCATGATTGAATTTTGCTTTCATGGCTATTCTTTAGCATAAGGCTTTTTGTGCTGTCAAGATTTTTTTTTACAATTCGTGATATTTTTTATTTGACTTTTGCGAACGCTTGGAATATGCTGTCTCACAATGATAAGGAGGAACCGTGAAACGAGACAAACTTAAACTTAATACCAAAAAAATTATATCAATGTTAAAAGCAATGGATAGGGATGTGGCATGGCTTGCAAAAAAAGCCGAGATAGACCGTCAATATGTCCATTACTGGCTTATCAATAACAGTCCCCAGGGCGCCAAGCCCATCGCCGCCGTGCTGGGATGCGACTTTAGGGAGTTGCTGATATGATCCCCTGGAACGAACGAGTAACCGCTATTTCAATCAATCCCGAAATGGCAAAAATCAGCGACATTGCGCGGATGGCTGATGACCTAATGCGGTGTCGTCGTGAGCTTTATAGGCTGGCGGACGTTGTCGGTGAAGATGATTATAAATTAATAATGAAAGTTTTAAAGGAGGTATTATGAAAGTTGAATTCCACCTAACAAAAGCAAGCGCGGCGCTCTGGCTAAAAGAAATCAATGACATGATTGAAACCCGGTATATCGGATCAACGGGCGATTTAATCCTGATGAAGCTCGGCCAAGAAATCGCCGCCGCTTCCGCCCGGGAAGAACAGGAAGAGATTGACAGGCCAACAGTAAAGGAATTGATGGCCTGCGAAACCTTTGATTCAGAGCGTCCGGCTGAATCCCCTTATTTTAATCAACATGGGAAAATGGAGGTGTGGTGATAAATAAATTTTCAGCTTGACTTTCAGAATCTCATAGGATACAGAAAGAATATGCGAAATCGGTTAAATACAAATCCATTTATTATTTTTGAAAATAGAAACAGCGGAAGAGCCTTTATGTGGAAACGCATAAAGCGGTCTAACCCACCGGCATACCTCTTTCGCTGTTTGTGTTTTTAAGGACATTACCATGTTTATTATCGACGCGGAAGAAAAAAATTTTCTAATCAGCTTTAAATACCGCCCTGAGCTTGTGGAGTTGATTAAAAAAATACCAGGCCGCAAGTGGAATCCAGACATAAAAAAGTGGGTAGTCCCGGCATGGCCGGAATCCATTGCCGAATTAAAAAAACTTGCGCTCGTTCCGACACCCGCTGCTCAGAAAATCCTAACAGATGGCGAAGTTAAAACAATGTCTCCCTCAGAAATCCCGGACATTGATATTATATCAAAGACCGATCCGCCTTTATGGAAGCATCAACGGCGAATGATTGCATGGGCGGCGCATAATAAGCGAGCGCTGTGGCATTGTGGCATGGGCACCGGCAAAACCAGGGCAGCGGTGGACTTCATCCAGACTTCCGGCGTTAAAAAAATTCTGGTTGCCTGCCCGCTGGCAGTATGCCGGGTATGGGAAAAGCAAGTTCAAATGTTTGCGGCCAACAATATTAATTGCATTGTGCTGGATAAAAAATCAGTAGCAGAAAAACAGCAAGCCGCTGACCGGGCGCTGAATCTAAGCGCAATCACAGGCGATCCGTGCTTAATCGTTATTAACTACGAGTCCGCATGGCGCGATCCGTTCGGCGCGTGGGCGCTCAAGCAAAAATTTGACCTTATTATTGAGGATGAATGTCAGAACCTAAAAAGTCCAGGCGGGCGCGCAAGCCGGTATTTTCATAAATTATCGAAGTCCGCCGAGCGCGTTTTGGGACTGTCCGGGACACCCCTGCCTCACTCCCCACTTGACGCCTATTCGGTTTTCAGGGCAATGGATGATTCGATCTTTGGCACATCATTCACAAGGTTCAGGGCGCGTTATGCCGTCATGGGCGGGTTTCAGAACAAGCAGGTCGTGGCTTATGTTAATCAGGATGAAATGAGCCGGAAAATAGATACAATCAGAATCCACGTCAGCCGCGACGTGCTGGACTTGCCGGGAGCCGTGCATATTGAACAAACATTTGCCCTGCCGGATGCGGCGCAAAAAATATACAAAAACCTCGAAGATGATTTCTATGCAAGAGTTGATTCCGGAGAAGTCACGACATCAAACGCCCTGACAAAATTATTAAGATTACAGCAAATCACCAGCGGGTATTTGCCGCTTGATTTACAGGAGGGCGCTGACGAAGAAAACCGCAAATATGAAACGCTTCATAATGAAAAATCTGAGCAGCTTAAAACAATTTTAGACGGGCTTGAACCAGATGAGCCGGTTGTTGTTTTCTGTAGGTTCCGAAACGACCTGAAAGCAGTGCATGACGTATGTTTTCAGCTTGGCCGGAAAAGCATGGAATTATCGGGCAGCATTAAACAGCTTGCCGAATGGCAGGATGGACAAGTGCCGGTTCTTGCGGTTCAGATCCGCACCGGGCGCGAGGGCGTCGATCTTACAAGAGCTTGTTATTGTGTCTATTTTTCGCTTGGATTTTCCCTAAATGATTATGAGCAATCTTTGGCTCGTATTCACCGGCCGGGGCAAGCCCGTTCTTGTTTTTATTACCATCTGATTGCTGAAAATACAGTTGACCGTAAAGTTTATGCCGCCCTGAAAGAGCGTAAGGCAGTAATTGAATCAATTCTTAATAGTAAAGGAGGTTTAAATGGAAATTGAAAAATTTAAAGAGTTTGCGGCGTTATCTAAAAAAAAAAGAGAGCTTGATTTTGAGCTGGATCAGGTAAAAGAAAAATTATCAATTCTTGAGCCGCAAATCCTGGATTCAATGGCAGAATCGGGCATGGACAAGATCACCATCGACGGCATGACACTGTTTATACATTCCCAGTTATGGGCTGGCGTTGCCGATGGTTTCACAAAACCGGAGGCCGTGGCCGGGCTGAAAGCGGCGGGATTGTCCGACTTACTGGAAGAAACATATAACACAAATAAATTGAGTGCTTATTTCCGGGAGCTCAAGAAAGACAATGATAATATTGACCTCCCGGTCGGCATTTCGCTGACCGAAAAATTTTCCATCAGAACACGAACTTCATAAACTAAAAGGAGAACAACAATGACAAACGAACTGGCAGTAAAAACAGAGTATGCAATCACTAAAATGGACGCTAAAGACCTTGCAGCAGTTATTTCGGACGCCGCCGGCGCAAACGGCCTGTCCCCGCAAGACCTCGACCGGGTGAAAATACCATCCGGCGGCGGTCTGGCATGGGAAATCACCACCCTTGAGGGTGTTGAATCCGTTAAAGACTTGATGGGTATTATTATCCATCATCAAGACGCCCGCGCATATTGGTCAAAACAGATTGAAGAAGCGGGCGGGAATCAACCACCTGACTGTTCATCGACTGACGGAATCCGGGGCGTTGGCGCTCCGGGCGGGGAATGCGCGACTTGCCCGCTTGCCCAATTCGGATCAGACAGGAAAGGCCGGGGGCAGGGATGTAAAGCCGCTAAAATCATTTATATGGCCGTTCCTGAAAACATCCTCCCTATTTCGGTTGTTATGGCTCCGACCTCCATCAAGCCGATGCGTCAATATCTGATCCGGCTGGCGGGACGGGCGCTCCGGGCGTCGCAGGTTGTGACTTCAATTAGTTTGGAAAAACAGAAAAACTCGGACGGCATCACATACGCCCGCGCTGTCCCGGTTATGAAAGAAGTCCTTGCGCCGGAAACAGCGTCAAAAGTCGCGCAATACGCCGAGGCATTCAAGTCTGCTCTGGGATCCGTCAGTCTCAAAACTGAGGATGTTGAATAAAATAAGGAGGAAGTATGGAAAATGCAATTGCAATTGAAAAATTTCAAGATTTTTCACCTGCCAAAATTGAAGGAATGGTCAATGAATATTTATTGATTTCTGTTCCGGCAGAAAGTTCTAAAGAATATAAGGCAGCTCGCGAAGCGCTAACGACCTGTGTCTCAACGAGAACCGGAATTGATAAGCGCCGGAAGGCGCTTAATGAGGATGCTAAACAGTGGATCAATTCCGTTAATGATACTGCTAAAAAATTAACGGCGATGATCGAGCCAGCAGAATCTCATCTTCGTCAGGAACTTCAACGCGAAGATGAAAGAAAAGAAAGTATCAAAAAAGAAAAAGAGCGTATCGAACAGGAGCGTATCTCAGGAATAAGAAAAAAAATAGCCGTTATCCAAAATATGACGACAAACCTTAATGGGCTATCGTCGCAACAACTTTCCGACTTGGCCGCTGGCGTTTCCGGCTTTGAAATTACTTTACAGGATTACCAAGAGTTAATCCAAGAAGCAGACCAGGTTAAACAAACCGCTTTAGGGGCTATTCAAGACGCATTGGCGGACAGAATCAAATTTGAAAAAGAGAAAGAAGAACAAAAAATCGAGGCGGAACGGCTGGCAAAACAAAAGGCCAAGCAAGAAGAAAACGAACGGATTTTAAAAGAGGAAAAAGCAAAATTAGAGGCTGAAAAACTATCGCTACTAAAAGCGCAGGAAGAAGCCGAAAAAAAAATAAGGGAGGAAAAAGCAAAAATCGAGGCTGAACGAATGGCCGAGGAAAACCGAAAAACAGAAGAAAAAAGAAAAGCCGAGCTTGCAGAAAAAGCAAAAATTAAGGCGGAAGAAGATGAAAAAAAACGCATTGAGGCAGAAGCCGCAGCCAAAAAAGCAGAAGAAGAACGCCTTGCACGGATTGAAGCATTAAAACCAGATAAAGAAAAAATAAAAAACTGGTTAAATCAAATATTATCCATTAAACCACCCGACGTTGTGTCCACTACGGCAAAAGAGTTAATCGATTTTGCTGTAAAAAGTTTTACCGGATCAGCGTCGGAAATATCGGCAAAGATGGATAATATGTAATGTTTAAAAATTTAAATACATATTGCGTGATCGGCCCGCCCGGATGCGGAAAAACATATTCCATTGCCAAGTCGATTGAAAACAATATCCAGACCTATGGCGAAACTGGAATTATAGTTTGCTCGTTGACAAAAACAGCGGCCAAGGAAGCGTCCGGGCGGGTCGGCCTGCCCCGCGAGCAGGTGGGAACATTACACAGCTTCGCCTATCGAGCAATAGGCGGCGGCAATGTCGCCGAATCACACATTGATGATTGGAATAGTTCCGTGCCATCCCTCAAGGTCAGTGATGGTGCCGTGAATGACGACCTTGACGACCAGGTATTTGACACCCGGCGATGCGAGCGCGATGGTGACGATCTTATGTCCAGGTATAATCTTTTACGGGCGCGATGTGTGCCGGAAGAAGCGTGGCCGTCTGATGTCCGTATGTTCGGCAAAAAGTGGCGGGAGTGGAAGGATAATTGCAATTTCATTGATTTTGCGGACATGATTGAAATTGCTACACAAGACACGATAACGGCACCCGGAAATCCTTATCTGATTTATATGGACGAGGCTCAGGATTCGTCAGTTGCGGAGTCCAGGCTTCTGGCACATTGGGGCCGCATGGCGCGCAAGGTTGTTGTCGTAGGCGATCCCATGCAATCCCTGTATGAATGGCGGGGGGCTACGCCGGATGAGTTTTTCCCGGCAACCCTGGCAGTTGAGCGCAAGCATATTCTGGCGCAATCTTACAGGGTTCCGGAATCCGTCCGCGATGTTGCCGTTCGGTGGGCGTCGCGTATGCCTGGATTTCAGCCAGCGCCATATCATGCCCGGCTGGATGAATCCGGGGCAACTGTGCCCGGATCGGTCGAACACTCTGACGCAACATTAAAAAACGCCGAAGAAATCATAGAGCTTGCCGAAAAACACCTTAATGGAACTGTAATGATTTTAACCTCATGCGGGTATATGCTCAATGGCATTGTGGCGGCATTACGGGCAGCTGGTTTGCCATTTCATAATCCCTACAGACGCAAGCAGGGCGCATGGAATCCCCTACACGTCGGAAAAGGAATCTCTGGAAGGGATAGAATTTTATCGTTTCTTGAACCAAAATTTGGGACACGGCTATGGACGATCCAGGACGTTCAGTCGTGGGCGTCTGTCCTGAAGGCCGATGACGTTTTTAATCATGGATCAAAAACTGAGGTCAAAGAGGCGTCACCGGAAATGGAATGGCCTGAATTGTCTGAAAAATTATACCAGTGGTTTAAGCCTGAAATTATGGAATATCTTGAAAATCAGGATTTAAAATGGTGGTATGAAAACACCCTGCCAAGTAAAAGAAAAACCTTGCAATTTCCTAAAGAAATACTTGAAAGACGCGGATTTAAAACGCTTAAAGAACAACCTAAAATTATTATTGGAACGACCCACAGCGTTAAGGGCGGCGAGGCAGACACGGTGATTGTCGCGCCGGACTTGTCCCGCGCCGGATATGAGGAGTGGGACGCCAACCGCGCCGGAGTTTATCGCCTGTTTTATGTTGCTATGACCCGCGCTCGTGAAAAATTAATCCTGTTGTCTCCGTCAAGCATGATGGCCGTGGAGTGGTGATGGAAAAACATATCATCAAGGCAATTAAAACCGAACTCCACCGGCGCGGCTGGCTGGTGTTTAAGCTACACGGCGGGGCGTTTCAGGAAGCTGGTTTGCCCGATCTTTTAGCGCTCATGGATGGCAAAGCGGCATTTATTGAAGTCAAACAACCCAGGAAAAAACCCACTCCACTACAAGCGGCTATGATTGAAAAATTACAAAAATATGGATGTCGGGCGGGCGTTGCAACCAACATTGATGAGGCTCTAAGGATAATATCTGATGAGGTCTTTTAATAGCGATAGGTCTATAATGATTCCGCAGGCTATGCGGAATTTGCCAAACTGGGTTTTGTGGCGGCTGGAAGATGTTGGAAAGACTAAAAAAACAAAAGTGCCATATTGCGCGAAAACCGGGCTGAAGGCGGCCAGCACAAACCCCGAAACATGGTGCGGGTTCCAGGAGGCGGTGTCTTTTTATGAATCCGATGAAAAATGGGCAGGAATAGGCTTTGTTTTCGATTTTAATGCAGGCTTAATTGGAATTGATATAGACAACTGCCTTAATGGAGATCGTGCCCCTAAAAGCGAATTAAGCGGCTTAATTGCCAAAATAGGGGAAACCTATACCGAGGTGTCACCCTCCGGTATGGGATTACATATTATAGGGCGAGGCCGAATTATCGCCGGGAAGAAAACAGATCAATTCGAGGCGTATTCTGAAGGCCGGTACTTCACAATAACGGGTGACGTGTGCGGCCAGAGCTGTGATGTCCAGGATATTCAAGCCGGAGTTAATGCAATAATAGCCGACACAATTAAGCCGGCCGTTGACCCGGATGTCGATCCTCAAGCATGGAAACTCATTAATATTATTATTGATCCCACGCGATCCCCGCCACTTGACAAATACGAAGCGCTCAAGGAAGCCGACAAGCGGTTTTCCCAAACAGTAGAGCGCAAACGGGCGGATATGAAAGACTCGTCACCATCAGCTTATGACATGTCTCTGGCTGCAATTACTGTAATTGCCGACTGGACGGATCAGGAAATAGCTGATTTACTTGTTTATCACCGCAAAAAATGGGGGGATGACATTAAGCGGCTGGATTATTTTCAACGGACTATTTTTACGGCGCGGCGCAGCAGGAAGGTCGATAAGGCGCTGGACGCCTTGCCTGTTATGGACTCTGAAGACAAAAGTGAGGCATTATCAAGTGTGCGATTAATTTCAGGATTACCCATTAAGCGGATTGTTCAGGAGGGCCGCACAAACTCCCACTGGTCATTGATTTTTGATGATAGCAGAACCCGGTTGTTTGGGGGGACTGAACAGGTATGGAAAAAAAATGAGTGGATTAATATTGCTATCGAAGAGGGCGCAGGCATCCCCAAGATTACACCGAAACAATGGCCGGGTTTTATTCGGGCGATAAATGCCATCAAAGAGGTAGTTCACAACGAGGATGTCGAAGTTGTTAATAAAATAAATAACTTACTTGAAAATTATTTATCATCAAAAATGGAGACAATACCAACTGACTCGGAATCGAATGATGCGGTTGATATTAATTTTTTAAAATCAAAACCGGTAGTTATCGGAGACGTTCTCCATATTTCAGCGTCATCTTTCTTAAACTGGATAAAGCTGATGTCGGGTAATAACTCCGTAATAGGTGTTATTTGCGTGTCTTTAAAAGATTCTGGATATGAGAGAAAAACAATAAGCCGCCGAATTAATGGCAAAGTCGTTACAAGAAGTTACTATTGCAAGGCGATTAACAGATGAAAATGGTCCTAAAAAAACGTATTATATATAGGGGAAAAAAAATAATTTTTTTTTTCTGTTTTTTGGAAAAACCATTACTACGATTATTACATTTTTGATTTTATTACAAAAAATTAACATTTTGAATTATTACAAAAAATATTACATCGTTGATTTTATTGGTAATAATCTTATTACACGATATTTTCAAAAATAGGAGATTGAGCAATGGGCCGGCACGATCCCCGAACAATAAAATGCAAGTGCGGTACTGAGTTTGTCACCCGGTCCGGCGCTAAAACGCGCTGCGATAAGTGCCAGGCTCAGTATAATAAAGAAAATACAATACAATATAGGATTGACCCTATATTTAAATCCTATCTGCCCAAAAAATACGAGCTGTTAGACGAATACAGCCAAAACGATTATTTATGCACCCTACAGGAGGCCGCCATTGCTATCTCTATTGATTGTGAGCTATACGAGCGCCCGTGTCTATTTCTGCGTTGCAAATATCACAAAATACACCAAATTCCAGGGGTATNGGGTATGCCGGATGACAAGATTCTGGATATTCTGGGTACGATCACAGAGCCATGCGGCAAACTGGATGGCGTCACCCCGCTATCCAGGGAGCGGGCAAGGCAAATCGAATATTACGGGCTGAAGAAATTTAAACTGGAATGGATTAAACTCAAACGAAAGGATCCCCGAAATGAATAAATGTGCAAACGGCAACCTTGACCGCCTAACGGGCGTCTGCCTCGATTATGCTATAGGATTTGATGGAAAGTATTAGTTTGTGCTTAAAAAAGTAAGTATAGAGGAGGCTTAGATGAAAAAACTTATTTTATTACTGCTTTTTTTGATTATTATCATAGGGTGTGAAAAAGAAAAGCATACTTTTCAAGGTAAAATTATTACTCAAGATAATATAACATGGTTAGAACAAGAAAGTCATTCTAATGGATTTACAATGATAACATATATGGAGATAGAGTAAATGATCCCAAAAGGCGTAAATTTAACATCAATTGAAGTCAATGACCAGCCACGTCTTGAAACCGACTGTGAGCTCTACGATAAGCAGCCGCGTTATGACCTGCCCCTCACAGGATGGCCGCAAATATATCATCTGCTGGATCAGGCGCGGG
>JGI20214J51650_10003375_pt1 | contig 10025 bp, 9 predicted proteins | sample WetSurMetagenome_FD_51650 | JGI IMG/M metagenome (IMG submission 51650)
GCCGACGTGGTCTTGATCAAGAATGCCGGTAACATCAGTTCATATCAGGGAGTGGTCATAGGCAGCGCGATATACATGGGCAAGTGGATGTCTGAGGCGGTAGATTTTGTGAAGAAGAACAGGGACGTCCTTCGCCAGGTGCCCGTCGCCTACTTTCTTGTATGTATGACCCTGTCCCAGCCGACGGAGAAAAACCGGGCCGAGGTGTTGGCCTACATGGACCCCATCCTGAAGGCCGTGCCGGAAATAAAGCCTGTTGGTATCGGAACATTCGCCGGAGCGATTGATTACAACAATCTGTCTTGGCTTAACAAGAAGATCCTGAAGGCCAAGGGGACGCCGGAAGGGGATTTCCGCGACTGGAACGCCATACGCGCTTGGGTGCGGGAACCGGTGTACGCGAAGTTCGCTCGATAGAAACCAGAGAAACGGAGTGCGTGCGGAGGCGCAGCTACTGGGTCACAGAGGAGTCAGGCGCTGAAAAGGGACAACGTCAATGACACGATTCATTGGCCAAGGCAATCCAGCGGAAGAGCTAAACCTCCCGCTGATTTTTGTGTTCTGTGTAGAGAGGAAGACCACGGATGAAGCAAGTGACCATCGGAAATCTGACGTTCAGCAAAGTCCTGTGCGGAACCAATGCATTCTGGGGGCATTCGCACTTCAGTGATGCCCGAAACGCGGAGTATCTTGGCCGTTTTGATGATGAAACGATAGCACGGACGATACGACACTGCATTGGCTTGGGCGTCAACACCATAGAGTCATCTATGAACGAGCGGATTGTCTCGATCCTCTCAAGACTTCGAGAAAACAATCCGGGTCCCATTCATTTTGTGGGCAGCACCCGGATTGATGAAACCTCAGAGATGAAAAGCCACCAGCAAAAGCTGTCATTGTTGATCGAGAACCGAGCTGCCATCTGTGTTGTCCACGCCCAATACGTTGACCGCCCCAGGAAGGGTGACTCAATCGGAGGTCTGAAACAACTCATCGACAAGATTCATGAGGCCGGACTGCTGGCAGGCATTTCCACGCATAGGGTCGAGACCATAGAGCTGTGCGAAAAACAAAACTACGGGATCGACACCTATCTGTTTCCCCTAAACCTGTCCGGGTTCGTCTATCCTGGATTCGACGGGAAAGACACGGTACAGGAGAGGGTGAACATCGTCCGCGGTGTGGACAAACCATTCGTTCTGATCAAAGCACTTGCCGCCGGTCGAATCCCTCCCGACGAAGGATTGCACTTCATCGCGGAAAACTCAAAACCCAATGACCTGGTCTCCCTCGGGTTTGGCGGAGTGGGAGAAATTACTGAATCGATTAAGTTTGTTGAAAAATATTTTTGATTCGACACGACACAGAACGAGCGCTTGCACTTTACCGTTGCAAAACGCGCCGTAAAGTGAGGCGGGTCGTTAGATTAACATATCACGGGAAATCCAAAAAGATTACGAAAGGAGGGGAAATGGGATCTGAAAAACGATGGATCGGAATCATGGTGGCTCTTCTTACGCTGAGCCTATCCCTGGTCAATGGCTGTGGCGAGAAAAGTTCCCAAGAAATCATGGCCGAGAAAGCTCTCAAGCAAGCCACCGGCAAGGACGTGAATGTGAAAATGCAGGGGGGCAAGATTCAAATTGAAGCGAAGGGTTCCAAGACGGAGATAACAGAAACGACAACCTGGCCTCCGGAGATGATCAAGGATGTGCCACAATTCACCGCAGGCAAAATCAAACGNGTNGTCAAGACTCATGAGGAAGGAGACGCATGGACGTTTAACATTTTCTTGGATGGCATTAATGTTGATGACATCAAGATTTATGCCGGCGCCCTGAAGGAAAAAGGCTGGAAGACCGACATCGTGCAAATGGGAGACAAGGGTGGTTCCCTGAACGGGGAGAAGGGAACTCTGGGCATTAGCTTTATGTACAGTTTGGGACGGAATGACGGAATGCTGGCGGTATTCAACAGACCATAAGAGGGGATAGGGAGAACAGCCACTGGTATACCTGCGGCACACAAAAGACGCAGCTAATATGACAAAGTTATTCCCCTGCGGGCATAACGGAAGAGAGAGAACCAGACTAAAAGATGGATGAGACATTCTTCATAACCATGCCATGCGCCCGATCGTGCAAACGGCGAGCTCCGGGTGATGGCCCTGTTGGGCATAAGGAGAATGATGATGAAGATAAACATGGCCGCATTCCATGAGCCCCNGCGGGCCGTTTTCATTTGCTATTCACATATAGACAACGAGAGTCCATCTGAGAGTGAACGTTGGTTTGATCGCTCCTTGACATTTGTGAAGCCGCTGATCCGGCAAGAGGCGTTGAAGGTGCGGTCGGATCAGTAAAGTGGTGGAGACGGGGACGCGCTTAAAATGTTGTTATCAGATATGGGTAAAACCCTATGTGATCGCCCAACATCACAATGCAACCTGATTAGCTCCAGCCTGCGGCTTCCACTACCAGGTGATTGTGATCGTAAAGGATAATAATACTATGGTCGACCGGTTCGTAAAGACAGGCAAGCTAAGAACCACCTTGTTCATTACGGCCATTATTGGCANGATCATACTCTATATCGTTGATCCNCCCTCTTTTTTATCTTCAAAAATTTTAATACTGCCATTCCCCTTTTTGCTTCTTCTGACATTCTGGGAGGTGATTTTTTCTGCAATAATCGTTGCTGAATGTATTCGGATATTTACCCATCGCTTAACGTCAGCCTGGAATCTCAAAATGCATTTCATCATCGTATTCACCGTCATTATTGTTTTTGCCGGATTGAAAGCGATCACATTCCACAAAACTTCGATTGGCTACTTTACTTATGCATTGTTACTCATTGAGAAAAGGGATCTTACTCATGCGATCGCCTCTCTTGACATTGCACTTGCGTACGATTCTCAAAATCAAATGGCATATTCAGAAAGAGGATACGTGCATCGGAAATTAGGCAATTTTCAGGCAGCGCTTGTCGACTACAATGCGGCGATCAGAATAAATCCCCAATTTGCCAATGCCTATGCAGGGCGTGGCCATGTTTATTACTCTTTGAATGACCATCGGAAAGCTTTACAGGATTGGCATCAGGCGATAGCCATTGCTCCCTACATGTCTGGCCTGTTGAAAAAGTGGATAAAGGCTGCAAATGAAAAATGATAATTGATTGCTGAAAAGTCAATCCAGCCGATCGCAACGCGCAGGCTGCTTTTTCGTTAGCGGCCGGAGAGTTGATTCTTTTAGAGTGGGAGATCGTCTTTATTGATGAACATGCTGAGACTATCAGGCACATTTTGTTTTGCCATGCTTCTTCCTTTGTGTGGAGCTTGGGGACAAGAGAAATCGTTAATTCATCCATTCGAGATCGTCGACACAGGACAAAGCATTTTTTTCGACAATGCCGAGAGCATCGCTAAACCACTTTCCGGTCAGCCATTCTTTGGGCAAGATGCGCAATTTACTCGCAATGCTCCCCGTTATACAAACAAAGGCGACGGAGCCATAACTGACAATGTGACCGGCCTCATCTGGCAAAAATCGTTTTCTGTGATGACCTACGACGAAGCTGTTCAGAAAGTGAAAACTTTTTCTTTGTCCGGGCAACAGGACTGGCGCTTGCCAAGCATCAAGGAACTCTATTCACTGGCACTGTTCAGTGGCGTAGACGCCAGCAGCCGGAATATGAGCAGCGTGTCGCCGGGTGCCACCCCCTTTATCGATAGCGTCTTTGACTTTCAATATGGTGCAAACGGCGATCGCCCGATTGATACCCAACTGCTTTCGTCCACGATCTATCAAGGCAAGACCATGGGGGGGCAGAAAACGGTCTTTGGCTTTAATGCCGCTGATGGACGTATCAAGGGCTATCCAATGTTTGATCCGCGCTCTCGATCAGGGAAGAAATTCACCGTTCGTTTCGTGCGCGGCAATCGCGAATATGGCAAAAACAATTATCTCGATAACCAAAACGGTACGATCAGCGATCTGTCTACTGGCCTGATGTGGGGAAAATCCGATAGCGGAAAGGGTATGAACTGGCAAGAGGCGCTATCCTGGGTGGCGGAAAAAAACGCTAAGGCTTATCTGGGTTATACGGATTGGCGTCTGCCAAACGCCAAGGAATTGCAAAGTATCGTTGATTACAGCCAATCCCCGCAGAACACAAAAACAGCCGCCATCTCCCCGTTGTTTGATGTGTCAACCATAACGGATGAAGCGGGCAGGGGAAATTACCCGTTTTATTGGACCTCGACCACGCACAAAAGTGTACGGGGTGGAGTGGATGCGGTCTATATCAGTTTCGGCGACGCTTATGGCTATTTCAAACTACCAGGCACCTTCGGCACTCCTATGTTGATGGATGTTCATGGCGCAGGCGCGCAGCGTTCAGACCCCAAGGTAGGCAACCCTGCCGACTTTCCTCAAGGTCGTGGCCCTCAGGGAGATGTCATTAGAATCATGAACTATGTGAGGATGGTGAGAAATATTAAATGAGTATCAAGGCAATGCCGCCGACGTCTTTCAGCCGCGTCTGATTCATCTGTGCTATAAGAGCCAAGGAGGTGTGCCCTTATGCCTGCAATACTTTGGACCGGAAAGCTTTCATTTCCGATGATGATGGTTGTCAATACCAATAACATCCTGGCCTGGATTACGGGCAACGCCAGGGACACGGCCGCCATGAAGAACCGCGTCAAGCAGGGTTATGACGGGGCTTTCTCCGGACACGTAACGAGGTATGATGAATTGGGGGCTGTGTTTCAGGCAAAGGCTGCAAAAGCCCAGCTCGAAGATGTGAACTTCCTCGGTAAGGAGGTACTGGATGTTGGTTGCGGTACGGGGATTATGTCCTTCCTTGCTCTCCAGAAAGGCGCGGCTAAAGTCGTCTGTGGCGACATTTCCAATTACATGCTCACCGTTGGCCAGGCCAAAGCGGAAAGGCAAGGTTACAGCGCCGACCGAATCGCGTTTCGTCAGCTTGATGGCGAATCCTTGCCTTTTGAAGATGCGAGCTTTGACATCGTTATGACTGGAATGACGCTGGGGTTATTCCCCGATCCGGAAAACGCCGTGGCAGAGATGGTTCGCGTTCTTCGTCCCGGCGGCCTTCTTTCAGTCGGCGCTCACGGCCCGGAACATTATTGGGAAGCCTGCGACGCCTCATTCCGCGCAATCAACAAGTGGTATGTCCTCGGCTATCGTCTGGAATTTTGGCCCAGGAAGGAAGCAGCGGTTCGGAGACTTCTGGAGGAGGCCGGCATCGTTGATATTGGAATCAGCCGAATCATTTGGCGAAACACGTTCGGGAGCGGAGAGGAGGCGTATGACTTCTTTGCCGCTCTTTCCTCTAACTGGTGGTATGCCAAGGTCCCGCCCGCCAAGAGAGATGAAGAAAACAGAAAAACACGCGACTACTTCAAGCGCAAGGGCGTCGTGGTCATTACGGATGACATCATTCTCTCATATGGGCGGAAGCCATGACGTCATCGATGTCCGCAACCCTTCAACCTTTGAGGCTCTGCATAATTCGACGTTTTACCGGATCGCTTACGCTCCATCTGAACCGCCTCTCTTCCCGAATAATGTCCAACGCACTCTATTGAAGAAGCGGATTTCCCGGGATAAAGATCCTATTTCTTGATGCGGTATTTCAGCAGGGTCCAGAGGGCGGAGAAACCGTGCCGCCAGGAGATCTTCTTGCCCTCCGCATAGCTTCTGCCGTAGTAGGAGATGGGGATTTCATAAATGCGCCACCGTTTGTTCTTGCAGATCTTCGCCGTCAGTTCCGGTTCCACGGAAAAATCGTCGGATTCGATCCGGATGTTTTCGAGAACCTCTTTCCGGAACATCTTGTAACAGGTCTCCATATCGGAGAGGGTCGTGTTGTAGAGAAGGTCGGTCAGGAAGGTGAGAAATCCGTTTCCGATCCGGTGCCAGAAGAGGTGGACCCGCTGCGGTTTTCCCCCGGAGAGCCGGGAACCGTAAACGACGTCGGCCACCCCCTCGCGGATGGGCTTGATCATCTCGCTAAATTCATTCGGGTCGTACTCCAAATCCGCATCCTGGATCGCCACGATCTCTCCGGTGACGTGGCCGAATCCGGTCCGCAAGGCCGCCCCCTTGCCGCGGTTCCGGTCGTGAAAGAAGTGTTTCACACGCCCGTCGAGTGTCTTCTGTTTCAGCAGTTCCCTCGTTCCGTCGGTGGAGCCGTCATCGACGAGGATGACCTCCGCGACAAAATCCAGTTTCAGGACCTTTTCGAGGATCTTCAGGACCGTTTCTTTTTCATTGTAAACGGGAATGACGACGGATAATGTTTTGGGGGTGTTCATTTCGGCTCCTTTGGCTTCCTTGTTTTATTCGCCCCGGTCGATCTTTTTCCCGGCGCAACGGGTGCGGGCCCCGGCCCGTCCGCAGGGGACATTTCCGGCGAACCGGCGATCATGAAGCATAAAAAGATCACGCTCGGCCACAACTGGAAGAGAACGCGGTTCAGAGACGTGGCGAGATGGTAACCCAGATCGAGAGGGGTCAGCACATAGATGAAAAAATAGCCGATCAGCATCAGGACAAGGACGGCGGTTGACTGGAAGAGGCTGATGCGGTCCCGCCTGTCGATCCGGACGCCGGCGAGGAAGAGATAGACGATCAGCAGGAGGATGTTGACGGCGCCGGGGTTCAGGCGCATCCCCACGCGGACATCGATCAAGCCTTGAGTGAAACTGATCCCCGTGATGAAAAAGGCCTTTGCAATCTCCGCATAGCGGCCCAGATCCGTCAATTTGGCCGCGGCGGAGGCCGGGCCGAAGCCCGCCATCAGGTCGTTCGCCGGGGACAATTGCGACTTGAAATAGATTACGATCAACAGGATCGGTAGGGCCCCGGCCAGAAATCCGACGGTTCTCTTCAGGGCCGATCTCCATCCCCCCACATGAACCGTTGTGCAGAAAAGGCTTCCCGTGACAATCACGAGAAACAGGAGGCCTTCGTTTTTCGTCCAGGCGCATATACCGGCGGCGAGTCCTGCCAGAATCAACGCGCCCGGCCGATTTCCCGGGGAGCGCGCATGCAGGTGGAGCAAAACGAATGTTGTCAGGATGAAAAAGGCCAGGGGGACATCGGCAAACTGGGCAGCCCCCAGGACGATGAAAAAAGGGGTTCCCAGCAGGATCATCGCGGCGAGATACCCCTGGCTTCGGCCCCGGAGCAGAAAGAGAGCGGACAACAGCAACCCGAGCGTCAGGAAGGTGAAGACAAAGGCCATGATAGCGGGAACGGGAAGGCTTTCACTCCCCATGTATTGCCAGCCGCGGGCGATGGAGAGCGGCAGAAGCAGGGGATAGTCCCAGTGGCTCCAGTCCAGACCGCTGGCGAACGCATCACGCCAGTGGTCGCCGCCCCGGAACAGGAAGCGGGCATGCATGTTCCAGATCAGCCAGGCATCCCATTTGCCGTGGGGTTCTTTCAGAAAGGCGAAGATAAAAGAGACCAGGGAGGCGACAAGTTCAACGGAGAAAATCGCGGCCAGAAGAATCGGAAAACGGGATCGTTTCCCGGCTTCCGGAAGAGGATGTTCGGCAATGGCGGCGGGCCGCCTGAACAAGATGAAGCATAGCATTCCCAGGAACAGACAGACGCCAAGATCGATTGCGGGAAGGTAGCGTGTAAGACCGTTCAGTAGACAGACGAAATAAAGGCACGACGTGACGCCGATCCCGAGGCCGCCGCCGGCAAAGAAGCGAAACGCCGGACCGGCAGTGCCGCCTTTCAGGGATGGCAAGAAGAGAAAGGTCAGCAGGATGCCGATGGTCAGGGAAATGAGAAGGGCGGCGATCAAGGAAGCGATCAAGGTTTTGGCTCCCTTCGATAGAGAACCAGGCCGTCTCCGAAATCCTTCAACGGAGCCAGGCCGTTCTGTTCCAGGAATCCGGGCGCCGGCGGGCCGTCGATAAAATTACCGATGACGAGCGGGAGATCCGGTCTGTTGTGTACGATTCGCGGGACGAGGGTGTATTGCGTCAGAACGTACTGGGCGAGAAATTCCACATTAATGAAGGTCTTTTCCCCGGCGAAGATCCGTTCGTTTTCCACGGTCGTGACATATCCCACGGCTCCGGAAGCAGGCAGCAACGGCAGGAGTTGGGCAATGCGCGTCTCGTGGATCGTGACCGGGTCCGTTTGAGGCAGCTCTGGATAGGATCGGACGCCTTGCCAGAGCAGATTCAGGACGGCGTAACCGGAAAGAACGACCAGCAATATGATGCTGGCTTTCTGCCGATAGGTTGTGTGAGTTGGGGGCATGATATGGAAAATAGCACAACCGACGAAAGGATCACAAGCAGGAAAACGGGGAAACATCCATCCGCGGACGCTGGTTGCATGGGTCTATCAAGTCCGAATGGAAACTATTACGCGTTCGGATCAGATGGTGTTGATTTCGCGTGAGAGGGTTTTTCCGTGGATGAGCGTTTCCAGCCTCTCCATCAGTGGGGGAAGGGTGGCCGGGGAAAGGGCGGAGATGGCGACGGCATCGAAGTGTGCGCAGAGGGTTTCGAGGAGCGCCTGATCGGTGACGCGGTCCATCTTGTTGAAAACCCGGAGGATCGGTTTATCGATCAAGTCCAGGTCCTGAAGGATCTTCTCGACGGCTGTGATCTGCGCCTCGAAGGCCGGGTTGCCCGCGTCGATCACGTGGAGAAGGATGTCCGCCTCCTGAAGTTCGTCGAGGGTCGCGCGGAAGGCGACGACGAGCTCCTTCGGCAGTTCCCGGATAAAACCGACCGTATCGGTGATCACCGCCTCCGTGTCCCGCGGAAAACGAAGGCGCGAACTCTTCGGGTCCAGCGTCGCGAAAAGGCGGTCCTCGGTGAAGACATCGCTCTTAGTCAGCGCGTTCAGGAGCGTCGATTTTCCGGCATTGGTATAGCCCACAATGGAGATGATGGGGAGGCCCGCCCGGTCCCGGCGGCCGCGCCGCTGTCCCCTGGCCTTTTCGATGTTCTTTAGATCCTTCTCCAAGTGGTGGATACGGTCCCGGAGACGCCGGCGGTCCACTTCCAGTTTGGTCTCGCCGGGACCGGTGCCGCCGATTCCTCCAGTCAGGCGGGAGAGACCCGCGTCCTGCTGCGTAAGACGGGGAAGCCGGTATTTAAGCTGGGCGAGTTCCACCTGGATCTTTCCCTCCCGGCTGTGGGCGCGCTTCGCGAAGATGTCAAGGATCACCTGGGTGCGGTCGATGACCTTCAGCTCGGTGGAATCGGCGATCGAGCGGATCTGGGCAGCGCTCAACTCGTGGTCGAAGATCAGAAGGTTCGCATCCATTTGCAGCGCCCGGATGACAAGGTTGGAAAGTTTTCCCTTGCCGATGAGATACCGGGGGTCCACCTCGGAACGGTGCTGGATGACCGCGTCGAAAACCTCCACTCCCGCGGTGCGGCAGAGTTCCCGGAGCTCCGCAATGGAGGCCTCGCCGTCGGAAACGCACTTCGTCTCCACGCGGACGAGGATGGCGCGATCGACGGCCTCCACCTTGCGCGTGGTCTGCCGCTTTGCGAACTCGCCTTCGAGGGCGGTGATGAAGGCGGTGAAATCGAGATCCATTTCCGCGGGGCGCCGGGGATCGGGAATCAACCAGTAGCGTCCTTCCGGATTTTCAGGAATCAGATGGGCCGTGTGGGCGAAACCCGGGAGGCCGTCCTCGGCGGTTTCCACCGCACAGACGAGATCGAGGCGGAGAAGCGCCAGATCGGTGAGATCGTCCGTGGTGAGCCCTTCGCCGGACAGATGGGTGTGGATCAGGCGGAGGCCCTTGAAACGGCGGGAGGAGGCGCGGAAGCCGTCGAGGGAGGGAATGAGGATGTCGTGGTGCGACCCGACGATGACATAGGCGACCTCACCCCGGCGGGTGATCAGAATGCCGATTTGGCGGTTGATCTCCCGGGAGAGTTCCGTGAGCTGGCGGGCCAGGTCGTGTGTGACGATCCGCTCCGGCGGGACGCGCCGCCGGTAAAG
>JGI20214J51650_10003376_pt1 | contig 10023 bp, 7 predicted proteins | sample WetSurMetagenome_FD_51650 | JGI IMG/M metagenome (IMG submission 51650)
GCGATAAGAGCATCATAGGCATACTTGGTATTGTGTACGCCGAGAGAGCGGTCATCCTCGAAGAAGAGGAAATTGTATAGAGCGCCCGCGTGATCCGCAGTAAGAACCAACGGCGTGCCGGTAGAAGCGTTGGGAAGACCGGTGGTGCCGTTAAGGATACCGGCAGTGACCAATTCCTCGCGCAAAGATTCAAGAAGAACTTCGACGGAATCCTGAGATTCTTCATAGTTGAAGCTGGTCAGTTCGCCGGCATGGCATTCCGTGGAATTGCATCCGACAACGCGGTCAGTGATGGTGCCGTGATTATCATAGGTCATATTCATGGTATGGCCGCCAGCCTGGACACCATAAGCATCCTGCATATGGCATGTGGGGCAACCGCCGGTTACCTGAGTTCTATGAGCTGAGTTACGATAGGTTTCACCTTCGAAAACATACGCGCCGCTGCCCATTAGAATATCGGCCTGGGTGCCATGGTGAGGCCCCCAGCGATTGCTGGTAAGGGTTGTGGTTTCGGTGATAGCAGGGGAAAGAGCGCGGCCATGATGGCAATTAGCGCAAAGATTGCTTATGCCTCTATCATAGGTGGTCGCGCTGAGTTCGAGAGTGACCGGTTCCTGTGTGCGCAGGTTGAAATTTTTATTAGTATGCGGTTCATGGCAAGTGAAGCATCCGATTGACGACGGGTTTTCAGGTACGCCGCCATCGCCGGTGGCCAGAAATTGCACAAAACCTTCGCTGGTGTGGCAATTGGCGCAAGGTGTGGTATTGCGCTCGAAATTACCGCCGGTAGCGTGAACAGAATGTTCCCACTGATGCGTGATCGAGACTATCTGGGTGTTATCGCTGTGGCACTGAACACATTCAGCGGTGCCGGAATCTCCCTTGAGACCGCGTTCGCCGGAACATCCACCCAGCAAAAACAGGGCNACAGATAAAATCCCAATGATGATAAGATACTTGCGTGTCATTAAAAACCCTCCTCTTTGTATTATTGAGTCGCGTTATCCTTCTCGCGAAATGCTCGTGGCAGTTGTTGCTATTAGCAATCCTTACCGAATATGACTTTAATCATAATATCGGTAAAATGCAAGTTTTTTTTACAAACAGTTACTATTATTTTTTTGCCGTAAGTATTTCATGGACCGCTGTTTACTATTTTCGATATCTGATTGTGGTCTAAAGGGTCCGAGTAGCTGTATGAACTATAAATAGTTCTGTTCTATCTGCTGCATGAGCATAATTTCGGGCACTGCGCCTTCGATATGTATTGTTCCATTGATCACGGTTTTGGGGACCCCCATGACCTGATATTTTATTGCCAAATGTGGAAACTCAGTTGCCTCAACCATTGCGGCGGTGACCAGAGGCGACTCCAGAGCTAATTTGTGCGCCAGGACAACTGCCCTGGGACAGTAGGGTCAGGTAGGCGTAACTAAGACTTCGAGATTTAAGGGCTTTTTAAGGCGGGAAAGAATCTCTTTGGTTTTAGGGCTTAAGCCCGAATTACCGGCTGATACCAGCCTAATTGCTTCCAGCAGGCTGGTGAATTCATATCCCGATGGGATACCATAGAATCTGATGCCATAATCCCTATCGGCCATGACTACCGAAGCAGGGATTTGTTCGATATTGAATTTCGCTGCTATATCTTTATCCGCTGCAAAGTCATAAATCTTGCTTTCGATTTTATCCGATAGCGCTGCAACCTCGGTAATAATCTGCGAGGTTTCCTTGCAGTATCCACATTCGAGCTCCTGAGTGAAGTTAACAAGGGTAACCTGTCCCGTAAGGCCAGCTAACTCCTTTTTAACTAATTCGCGCTCCTTATCCCCCATGACTGGCATAACAAACCTCCTGTTCCCTCTTTCAATTTGGTTTTTGCCTATTTTATAAATTATCATTGTCGTCATTTAACAAATCGACAATTTGTAATTCTATTTATTTGAGAATATTTCAGAAAGACNAAATGATAGGACGGAAAATCTACTTACAATCCCCAAGGAACGGNGGCCGGCCGCCTTTAAGGAAATTTACAAGATAGACAACATCGAGGCCATTAGCGTTGCAATCGCCGTTGGAATCACCGCTGAGCAAAGGTTGGGGAGGCGGTCCACCTTTGAGGAAATTCACCAGGTAGACAACATCGATACCATTGACGCCGCCGGAACCGTTAGCATCGCCGGGGAGGTAACCGGGGCCGAAATCAGGACGGGCCAAGATAGCGGCCATAGCAGTAACTGCCCTGGCGATTTGCGCCTGTTGATTCATGTTGAGATTCCCAATTGTATCGGAGACGCTGTGATAATTTGGATACCAATCGAAATCATCCCAGGCATCGATGAAGAATATGGCCGGGTAATTGCGAATGGCAAAGGGATAGTGATCAGATCCCGAGCGGGGCGATTGTTCGTAATGAGTGATGGTATCCAGTTGAGTGTAATCGGTGATAATTGAGGCTCCTAATGCGCCGAGCGAATATGAATTGGGATCGCAGAATATATGCATATCCTCGGCATAAGGGCCGCTGTATCCGACCATATCGACATTGAGTACGGCTTTTATCGCTTGTTGAGACCTTAGCATAGATACGGCATAATGGTCGGAGCCAATCAAGCCTTGTTCCTCGCCGGTGAATGCGATAAAGCGAACAGTGTAATCTGTTTGATAGGCGCTAAAAACTCTGGCAGCCTCAAGAACGACGGCCACGCCGGAGGCGTTATCCTCGGCGCCAGGGGCGAGAGTGTTGGGCATTTCGCTGGTGCAATCGAGATGGGCGCAGACAATAATTATCGATTCGGGGTGAACGGTACCGGTAAGCTGGCCGATGACATTGCGCATAGTGGTTTCCGAATAAGTATAGGTNTCGTATGAAGGGATTAGTCCGAGTGATTCGAAACGATTATATATATTTTGTTCGGCAGTACGGCAGTATTGTGAAAAGGANTAGCGGGTCGGGAGAGAACAGATATTTTGAAGCGCCTGTCTCGATGANTGCGGAGTAATCGCAGAGATCATTTCCTCGATATGAGGATCGGTATCCGAGATGACTGGCGGCAAGTAGTCGAAATTGGAGCCACCTGCGATATGAGAGGGTGTCAAGCGNGTCAATCCCCAGCCGGCAGGCAGGGATTCTTTAACCTGTGATTCTGTCATTTTGATAATGCAGGCANCAGAGAACATTATATGCGGAATGGAAGGATCTATTTCTANCGGTTTGCCGGGGATATCGGATCGCAAAAGATAATAATGGCCGGGATATTCACTGAGGACATCCCANCCGCCAAAGGAGTTAGCGGAGGCAAAAGCGAGAGTGGTATCACTATTGGTTAGAATAGGTATTGCATTGGGCGGCAATGAATTGGATTGAAAAATATATAGATTTGAATTGGCAATAGTATCAGCCTGGTTAATTTGTGGTATACTTAGAAGCGTCGCTAACAGCAACGATAAAATCATAAATCTTCCCGTGACCCCGCCAGTTTTTTCAGTTCCGCTAATATACTCAAGGAATCGAGCGGTGTCAACTTTTCAGGATCGATACTATCTATAAACTTGCGAAGTTTGTCTTCCTCGGGCGAGAACAGGGATATCTGGTACGATGAAGCGTTCCCCTTCTCCCCTTTTGCCGGTGAGTCATCCGTTTCGAGTTTAGCCAGAATTTCGCGGGCGCGATCGAGCATCCTCTCAGGCAGTCCTGCCAGGCGGGCAACCTGAATACCATAGGAATCATCGCAACCGCCGGGCATGATTTTATATAGAAAGACAACAGTATTTTGCCACTGTTTGACCGCTACTTGCAAATTAAAGACGCCATTTAGAGTATTGCCCAATTCAATCAACTCATGATANTGTGTGGCAAACAAGGTTCGGGCCTGCTTGCCTTTCACAGAATGCAAATACTCAACCAGCGACCAGGCTATTGATAAGCCATCGTAGGTAGATGTCCCCCGTCCGAGTTCATCGAGGAGAATCAGGCTTTTATCGGTGGCATTATTAAGAATGGAAGCGGCCTCGGTCATCTCGACCATAAATGTGGACCGTCCGCGAACAAGATCATCAGAGGCGCCGACTCGAGTGAAGATGCGATCGCAGATGCCAATTCTGGCTTTTTTTGCCGGGATGGGGGCGCCGATTTGGGCCATCAGGACCAGCAATCCGACCTGGCGTAGATAGGTGGATTTGCCGGCCATATTGGGGCCGGTGATAATTCCGATTCGTTTTTTGGCGTTATCGAGATGGATATCGTTGGGGACAAATTTCCCCGGCGGCAGGATATTTTCAATAACAGGGTGACGGCCATCGGTGATTTCAATGATGCGAGTATTATCGAGCGCCGGCATGATGAATCCGGTTTGATCGGCTAACAGTGAAAATCCTGTGATGACATCGACAAGAGCGATGGCACGCGAGGTATCCTGAATATCGGGTACACTCTCGGCGACTGTATCGAGGAGTTTGTCGAAAAGCTGATATTCGAGCGATTTAATTTTCTCCTCGGCGTTGAGGATTAGCTCTTCTTTTGTTTTCAGCTCCTCGGTGATGAATCTTTCCGCGGAGACAAGTGTTTGTTTGCGGATATAGCGCGATGGCACTTTCGAGAGATGGGGATTGGTGATCTCGATATAATAACCGAAAATGCGGTTAAANCCGACCTTAAGCGATGTGATCCCAGTAGAGTCGCGTTCTATCTGCTGAAGGTCATGGATATACTTACGGGCTTCCTCTATTTCCTGCAGTAGTTTATCGAGCTCGGGAGAATACCCGGCTCGGAATATGCCGCCATCTTGGATAAAAGCCGGCGGCTCATCGACAATGGCGGTCGAGAGATTGGAAATGAGTTCACTGAAATCAGCGATATCACGGAGAGTCTCTCCTATNAGCTGGGAAGCCAAAGTTTCCAAGATCGACTTAATTTTAATAGCGCGGGACAAGCCATTTCCGAGATATTGTAAATCTCGCGGACCGGCTTTTTTCATGGCTACTTTTGATGCCAGGCGTTCGAGATCGGGCAAGCCTTGAAGCGAGTCGAGAACCTGTTTGCGCAAAGAGCCATTCTCCCGGATAGCTGTTACGGCAGTTTGCCGTTCCTCGATTGACTTAAGCTCTATTAGCGGTGTGAGAAGAAATGAACGCAGCAGACGAGCGCCGCCCTGGCTCGATGTTTTATCAACAACCGAGAGAAGCGAGTTTTTCCGTCCCTCATAGGGGGTCTCAACAAGCTCCAGATTCTTGATTGTAGGTGTATCGAGTTCCATGAACTTCTCTTTATGGAGGCGCTCTATTTTAGTGACCTGACCGACCTTGCCCGATTTCAAATCCCTGATGTATGCCAGAGTAGCGCCGGCGGCGCCGATAGCCGCGGTAATATGCCCAAGCCCGAAACCATCGAGCCCGGCTGTCTTGAAATGGACAACAAGATCGTTGAAGGCTATAGAGGAATCGAAGCGGAAATCATCTATGGGAGTCAGGGTAGCCGACGGCAGTATTTCGGAAAGAGGCCGCGAGAGTTCGGCTTTCAGGGAATCGGGAAGCACTATCTCCGAAGGATTATGGAATTGTAAATTTTCAGGCAATGATTTGCGGTCGCATTCATCGATAAAAAATCTGCCGGTGGAAATATCGATGAGCGCGATTCCAGCAATATCGCCGATGATATTGATTCCGGCGAGATAGTTGGCGCGGTCTGACTCGAGGATACCATCGAGAGTGATGCTGCCGGGGGTAAGAACCTCGACTACCTCACGCTTTACGATCCCTTTGGCCTGTTTGGGATCCTCGACCTGATCGCAGACTGCGACCTTAAGCCCGGCTTGCAGCAATTTGGTGAGATAGCGATTGAGNGTATGATGCGGCACACCGGCCAGCGGCAGCTTACCGGATTCGCCATGCTCTCTCGATGTGAGCGCNATACCGAGAATAGAGGATGCCTGAATGGCATCATCGCCGAACATCTCGTAGAAATCGCCCATTCGGAAAAGCAGGAGCCGTCCCGGATGCTGCTGCTTTATGGAGTAGTATTGCTTGAGTAGCGGAGTCAGCTTTTCCGGAGATTTCATATATTGTTATTCCACAAAGATAATGAACTGCTCGCTTTGAGTTTTTTCAAGCTCGGCCTTGGCATGACGCGATGACTGCTCATCGGCGTAAGGGCCGATCAGGACTCTATAGAAGTGCTGACCATTTTCATCGAATTCATTCATGCGAGCCTGATAGCCAAGGGTACGGAATTTTCGGAGGCAAGCTTTGGAGTTATCCTTTTTGGAGAATACACCTACCTGAATATAATAATCGGCTTTGATCGCCTTTGATGTTTTGGCGGAGGCCTGACCTACATCCTGATCTTGAACGGCGAATGAGGCTTCGAGTTCTAAAGATGGGCCAGCAGAGGGGAATTGCTCCCGGTATTGCTGATACATTTTTTGGGCTTTATCGGGTTTATTGGCTCTGGAATAGGCGCTGGCCAGGCCGAGATAAGCAAACGGCAGCGATGGTATATCCAATCCCTCATCGATAATTGCCTTGTAGCCCTCGATAGCAATATCGACTCTACCCTCGGCCAGGGCGCAATCAGAAATTCCTAGCCGCGCCCACTCCGCGATAGATGAATCGGAATCGGCCAAAAGAGATCCATAGAGATCGATAGCGGAGCCATACTCACCAATCTGCTGGCGATAAAACGCGAGTCGGTATAGATCATCGCTTTGGTAATCGCTGATCATCGGTGATTCGGGATAGAGTCTACCGGCCGTGATATTCAAGCCTTGCGCCGAGTAATAATCAGCCAGATGGCGACGGACCTGTTCGATATGGGGGCCGTTGGGATACTGCTGCATATACTCTTTGAGATATGGCGACAGGCTTTTCCCCGATTGAGCGGTAATGCCCAGAAGATAAAGCGATTGTTCGCTATCGGCGGCAACTGTTGAGGAGCCCAGGATATATTCGTACGCCTGTTCGTATTTTCCGGAATCGAGAAGTGTCTGAGTTCTTTTATCTAATGCATAGATACTCAAAGGATATAGCAATAGNACAATGATGATTTTTTTCAATTGAAAAACCCCACAGCGCCGCAATACTGGCAGATCGGGAGCGGTCTCGANGCTCCNTTGCCACAATTGCGACATTTGAATTCCAAATTTCGNAGGTGAATTTTATCGGCTACGTTAGAAAGGATATTGAGCCCGTCATCTACTCTGTCGCGTGAGGCCATAATATCGACCAGNCGCAAGGCGGCCACCATATTAGCGGGGTCGTTTTCGAGGACCGATTTTAGCAGGCTTTCGGCCGAGGATAACTCGCCTTTCTTTTCCAGAATACCCGCCAAGGCAACCTTAGCCGGGATGTTGGCGGAATCCTTATTCATGATATTGCGATAGATATCCTCGATCTCGCCGAATTTGCCAAGTTGGAATAACGTTTCCTCGAGTATGGGAAAAGCCAGGTAAGCGTAGCGCGGCGATTCATCGCAAAGGCGGCGAAGAAAAGTAAGGCCGTCCTCTACCCTTTTTTCCTCGAGATACGATTCAGCGATATATAAATATGGCAGCGGATTAGAGCGATTTAAGGAAAGCGCCTCTTTATAAACCAGACGGGCTTTATGGAATTCCTCCAACTGGTGAAGCTCTCTACCCCACATCAGTTTCAGCGATGCCAGCATAGTGCCATCGTTACCGCGAGCCGATTTCTTCAATACGTCCTCATAAATATCGCAGGCCTCGTTCCATTTCCTGTCTTTTATGCATAAATCGAGAAGACGTTCCGCGGCCCAGAGACGGGTGGTGCTGTCTTTTATGAGTTGTTGCAGGATTTCCTCGGCTTTATCGGTCATTCCGGCTTTGATATAATCCTGCGCCAGGCTTTTATCGATCTCATTGAGGATTTCGAGCGAGAGATCTGGGCGGACAGTCAATTCATGATGAATCTGCAAAGCTTTATCGGTGAATCCGCGATTGCGAAAGATATCGCCCATTTTGAGGTAAGCATCGACATTGCCGGTATCCTGATCGACTGCTTGACGAAATTTGATAAAGGCAGTTTGCTCATCTCCGGCGGTAAGGTACTTAAGGCCATCNACATAAGATTCCATGGCCTTCTCGTCNGGCCGGAATCTTCGCCGGTAGAACGCCACTACGGTCAAAAACGCGACCACAAGAATCGGGATTAGCAGCAGCCAGTANGATGTCATAGGAATTTATCCTGCCTGTTCTCTCGATTCAGATCTTGCGGGGTTATCTCCTCCAANGGTAGATTGCGCAGGGCTTTTATCTCCTCGAGGAGCTGCCGGTTCTTGCGCTTTAAATCGGCAATCTGGCTGGTAGACCTGAGATATTGAAAGATGGAAACGACAAACCAGAAAATCACTCCAATGGCAAAAGCCACATACAAAACCACAATAAGCGGAACGGAATTGTACTGAGTGCTTGCGATATTGACGGTGGTGACCTGGTACGCGTTCTGAAATGAGAAACCGAGAAATGCCAGAAACACTATCACCAAAAGCGCAGATTTAAGTATCCACATAGCTCCTCCTGAGTCACAGGCGGAATCATAAAAAATAAAGGTCGTACAGTCAACTAAAACATGCTCCAAAGGGTTGATAGAAGACAAAATAGGTAAAGAACCCCCGGGTTGAATAAAAAAACGCTTCCCGGCGTCTATAACGGGGAAGCGTTTCAATTATTCGTTAAGAGGGCAGCTTAAAAGGCCATTTTAGAAGCTATGTTTTCGAATTCCTCCATATTTTCCGCACGGTAGAATTCGCGTTCGCAATAGCCCTGATAGACGAAGAGGGTGCTATCCTTTTTAAATATATAAAGTTCGTGAATTTCGTGGTCGTTAATGAACTTTTCAGGTTGCTGAGCGGGATCTGTGGAGCCTCCATAGGCATCTTTAGCCAGGAGACGTTTGTAATTGCGTTTAAGGATAACATGCTTAGCCTTAATGGAATCTATGGTAGCATCACCGGAGGTTACCATTTCGGAATCCATCAGGAGCCCGAGTTTCTGAACAATACTGTTATCGGAACGGTGTTCCTCGAGGCTGGCCTGAAGAATGGAGATAAAATCATCGGGAGAGCCGCTGAATTCCTGGGCGAAAACGACGATTGTGGGAATCGTATAATCGCCACCGTAGGTTTTAACCTCGGGATTAACAGAGTAATTCTTTTTTTCGAGATAGACACGTTCTATGCTTGGTTCGTTGAGACCTTTAACTTTCCAGTTTTTACTGACTGACATCGTATACTTATACTTGGCGTCGGAAATAAGCGTGTCTTTAACTACAACTGTCTTTTCCTTTTTGGCTAATGCGAATTGAGCCATACAAAGCACTAGAATTACTGCAGCTATTATCCTCTTACCCATTAGTCCTCCTATTCTATCTTAGAATACCCCGTTATCCTATTATTGGTTGCAGAAAATTTTCATAATAAGCAAAACCGGCCATATTATAGCAGTTATCCTGAACTTATACAAGCGAAACCGGTCTAAATAGCAGTTTCATGCAATTCTTTCCAGAATCGGCTAGTATACGATATCGATGAGGCACCGACCGCGATTAGAGTTAGAATTACCGCCGGCAGTTTAAGCATATCGAGATCGAAGAGGTAAATTAGCAAGCAGGCGGCCATGATTCCCATCGTGATTTTACCGGTCATATTGGAGACTGGAATTTTACGTTTTCGGCGAATCAATATCAGCCCCAGGCCCATGATTAATAAATCCCTGGCGATCAGCACAACCAGGAGCCAATAGGGAAATCCGCGATAGAATACCATAGATCCGGCGGCGGCCGAGGTGCAGATTTTATCGGCGACCGGATCGATTATCTTGCCGGCCTCGGTGACCGAGTTCCAGGTTCGAGCCAGGTAGCCATCGATATAATCGGATAAGACTATTATGACAGCGATAGCTATTAGTAGCGCGATCCTGTTTTCTGCGATAGCTATGATAAAAGGGATAATAAGCAGCGGTCGGAGCAGGGAGATGAGATTGGGCAGGTATCGCCGGATAGATTTCATAT
>JGI20214J51650_10003377_pt1 | contig 10019 bp, 8 predicted proteins | sample WetSurMetagenome_FD_51650 | JGI IMG/M metagenome (IMG submission 51650)
TTTCGAAAAACTACAATCATGACCCCAAGGCCGCCACCCCCACTTCAATTCATCCCAGAAATGTATTAAATAACCCCGCCCCAGATAAACATACGATCTAGTTAGGGGAGGATTATTTCATGGCATTCGAACCGTACGAACTTGAGCCATCATTTTTAGAGGAGGGCAAATACAAATCCGAGATCACCGAATCGGTGGAAAAGAAATTGGAACTGGGCAAGCTGCTGAGGGAGAAGGTCCTTCGAGAGGACCTCGGAGATTGGACCCCACCGACGAACAGGCGAGATCCTATCGACATCATAATCGAATCCAATGAAGGGAGGCTCGAGGACTACATACCCATCCGTCATGGGAGGATGATGGTGAGCCCGTTCACCTTCCTGAGAGGTTCTGCCGCCGTCATGGCTTATGACCTCTCCAACACTCCCACAACCGGACTGACTGTTCAAGCCTGTGGGGATTGCCATCTAAGCAACTTCGGCCTATTTGCCACGCCAGAACGGAACCTAATATTCGACGTGAACGACTTCGATGAGACCATCCCCGGTCCATGGGAATGGGACATTAAAAGATTGGTCGCCAGCATCTATGTCGGATATACTCAGAGCGGGAAGTCTCCAAAGGAGGCCTATAATCTATCGCTGCTCTGTGCCACTGCCTATAGGAAGGCCATGAGACGTATGGCCGGAATGACGGCTTTGGACATATGGTACTTTCAGCTCGATGTCAATACCTTTACTAAGGCAGCGAAGGCCATGGAAGTGAAGAAGAGGCTCAAGGCAGCGGACGAGGCGGCCCGAAAGAGGGTCCATGAATATGTGTTCCCAAAGATAACGGAGTCCATAGGTGGAATAAGCAAGATCGTTGACGATCCGCCGCTTGTCATGCATATGTCCGATCCACGGATACATGAAGTCTTGGTTGAAGTCTTGAACGAGTACCGAGCATCGATGCCATACAATTTACAGGTCATCCTAGACCGATACAAGTTGAATGACGTGGCTCGGAAAGTGGTCGGTGTCGGAAGTGTGGGGACCCGTTGTTTCTTCACATTGTTGGAGGCTAGGGAGAACGATCCGCTGTTGTTGCAGATCAAAGAGGCTAGGGCCTCTGTCCTCGAACCATACGTCAAGAGAAGTAAATTTAGGAACAACGGTCAACGGGTGGTGGTGGGCCAGAAGATCATGCAATCGGCCAGCGACATGTTCCTCGGTTGGACCAAACATGAGGGTCTGGACTTTTATATCAGGCAGCTGAAGGACATGAAGATCAGCGCCGTCATCGAGAATCAACCGATGGAGATGGCCTCTGCGTATGTTGTAGCTTGTGCCCTCGTTTTGGCAAAGGCCCATGGGAGGTCGGGGGACCCGGCGTTGATCGCTGGATACCTAGGGAAAGGGGATGCTTTCGACTATTCCATGGCAGATTTCGCTAAGAGCTACGCGGTCCAAACCGCCAAGGACCATAAGGCGATGCTAGAGGCCATCGAATCGGGGAGGATAGAGGCCAGGCCCGGATTGTAATGGGGCTCATGGGAGCTATTGCACGGGCGATCTCTCCCGGCAAGTGGGATTGGCCTCTTCATTCAATTTATCCAATAATCCTACAGTCCGTTCAAGCCTATCGGCTGATGATCCCAGGAACATCTCTTCTGGGGCGATTTCTGAATATTTCCTAAAGGCCAGCAGGGTTTCATCGCGCAATGACCATTTGTTTGACATGTTAGACCGTCGGGCCATCAAGGACAATGGCAACAAAGTTCATCGCCTCCTCGCTGAATAATTTGACAGTTATCGTCTTTCTGATCTATTACGGCAATAAAATGGTTCTACTCGAACTTCAAACCGTTAAATCAGGAAATCCTGAGCGATCTCATAGGTGGAACCCGAGAGAGCGCCCCCGTTTCGGGGGCACCACCGTCTGTTTCCAGTGCTTTAATTTATAAACGGTGGAATGAGCAATCTTCACGCTGTCCTCCACGCAATAGTGTGTTCCCGATCAATGAAAGATGATCATGCCATCCATAGCTCTTCCGATACAATGGCCTTATTATCGTCCAATCTAATAATGTCGACAAAAACATATTTTCCATTCGGGATTCCAAGATTTTTCATCTTCTTTTTGACCTCCCTCTTAGAATCCTCATTATTCTCGCATTCGATGTTCCCTTTGGTTATCTCTCCAGCCCAATTTATTACATATTCGTATTTGAACATTTGATCAACCTTTTCAATGCACCATCCGCATCATTTGCATCGGATTTATTTCATTGCATCATTAATATCAAATCATTCGATCTTCGAATTGTCGTGGCCTTATCATCATGAATGCGATGGGCCATTCTCGATATCTTTTCTTCTGGTAGTATATGTGAGCATGCGATTCCATTCCATAATCCAACGTCCATCTGCTCAGCTATTTGCACCCATGTCCATCAAATTCTAACACGAAGTAACGATGGGAACAGTCGATATAGAAGGGACCGGACCGACAACTCGGACCCGTCCAAGGAGGGTTTTTATAGAGAATGCTGCGTTGCGAACCCAGCAACTCAAGTTATCGAGTTCATCGGAGTGTACTTTCATGGCAGCGACCAAATCTAAGGCGAAGAAGAGCTCAAGTGGCGTAAAGAAGAAGAAAGCAGAGCCAAAGCCGAAAAAGGCCGTCGAGGTCGAAGAGATGGAGGAGATCGAAACGGTCGAGGATTCCTGTTCCTGTGGGTGCGAGGGGGAACATGAGCATGACCCCATCTTGAAGAACCCTGCGCGGTCCTATGTGCTAAGGGACATTTGGTTCGAGGGTCTCAGCCAGGTCATCGAAGAGGAAGCGACCCCTGACGATAACAAGCCCGAGATGCTGTTCCTCACCCTCAGCAATGCCCTTCTCGACATGGTCATGGACATCGTCCCAGCGGACGTTGGCGACATCCTCGCCGAGAACATCGATGACTTCCTTTGTATCACCATGGTGAACCGTGAGCACGACCTGGACCTGTTGGCGAAGTTCAAGGAGGACTTCGTGGAGGAGAAGGGCGACACCTTCGAGGACGAGATCGATCTGCAAAATGCCCTGACCGAGTTCGAGGAGTGCTGGTGGAACACGAAGCGAAAGGACTTGGATGATAAGTCTCCCAACGAGGCGATCGCCGACATGGCCCAACGCTTCGACCTCTAAGGTTATATCTGGCGCATTACCTCACCTTTCCCAGGTAGCGCAGAGGTGGTACCACGATCTCGACCTCAGCACCGGGAAAGGTCATCCTTTTAGGGGAGCACGCCGTCGTCTTTGGACAGCCGGCTATATCTTTGGCCATCGACCGGAGGCTGTATCTACAGCTCCGACCCTCTACCCATTTCTCCCTCAACGGTCATACGCTCTCGGATAGGACCCACCCTTACATCTCAGGGTCCATCAGGGAGCATTGGAAAGGAGGGCCATTGGCATTGGAGACATCATCCGAGTTCCCATCAGGTTCCGGATTGGGTTCGTCCGCAGCAGTAACCACAGCCACGCTCGCCGCACTTCAGGTCGCCTCGGGAAAGGAACTGGTCCAGGAAGGTATCGCGAACCAGGCGTTCCTGGTGGAATCGGAGGTTCAGGGTAGGGCCAGCCCCATCGATACATCGACGGTGACCCACGGGGAGGGCATTCTGGTCGATCGCATCCCCGGTCCAGGACTGCTGTGGCACATAAGCAGGGACGTGAGGGAATGGTACATCCACCATTGCGCCGTGCCGAAAATGACCATGGTGGTAGGATTCACTGGTATCTCAGCGTCCACGGGTCCCCTCGTCGCCAAGGTAAAACGATACGTCGATCACAGCGGATTCGCACGCGAGGTCGTGGAAGAGATCGGAGGTCTGACGGTGGAGGGGGTCAGGTGCCTAAGGTCACAGGATTTGGTAGGGCTCGGTGCTCTGATGACCAAGGACCATAGGTTGCTCGCCATACTTGGCGTCTCATGCGGCGCCTTGGACAAGCTTGTGGAGGCGGCCCTGCCTTATTCTTATGGGGCGAAGCTCACGGGCGCGGGAGGGGGCGGCAGCATGATCGCCTTGACCGATCGGCCCAATGATGTCGTCGATGCGATAAGGAAAAAGGGCGGGACGCCATTCATCGTGCATTCTGGCGTGCCGGGTGTTAAAAAAGAACGTTGATGGATGAAAAGGTTTAGAGGAACTCCTCGAACTCCTTGACCAGGTCGGGATGCTTCTCCTTGATGGCCTTGAGCAGGTTGTAGACAGTCACTCTCTCCACCCCTACCTCGTTCAACGTCTCTATGACGTCATCTAAGGTCTTATCGGGCAGGGTGAGGAACTTCTCCTTGGCCATCCAGTTGCGCCAGAGTTTGTTCTCGAGGTCATCGCGCCACAGGGTCTCATACTCCTGAAGTGCCGCCTCTGAGAAGTCCTTGCACTCCACTGCCTTGGCAATGACCTTCCCGGCGTGCATGCCAGTGATCATACCGTTGACGATCCCCCCTCCAGTGATGGGGTCGATGACCCGTGCGGCATCTCCTACCACCAGGAAGCCGTCCCCTATGCACTTGTCCAACGGCGCGCAGACCGAAACGCCACCAGCGATCGCCTCCACCGACTGGCCACATTTCAATCGGTCATCCTTCGCGATGAAACGGTCCAGATATGATTTGACCTCGCCAGGCTTCTTCAGCTTGTTGAGCAGCACACCGATCCCGACGTTGGCCGTATCATCCCCTTTGGGGAAGATCCAGACATACCCTCCAGGGGCCATGGAGCCGATTACGAACTCGCAGAACTCAGGATCGTGCTTGATGTTCACCATTCGGTACTGGAAGCAGGTCGTTATGTCCCCCGCCTTAAGGCTGGTGTCGATACCTGCCCACCTTGCCACCTGGGACTCGAAACCATCGGCGCACACGACACAGTCGGCCTCAATGGTCAATGGCTCCCCGAAACATTTGGCCTTCACACCGGTGACCACGCCACCCTTCTTGATGACGTCGACCGCTGATGTGCGCAACATGATCTCGGCACCCGCCCTTGCGGCCTCGGCGGCCATGGCCTTATCGAAACGATGCCTCTCAAGGACCACTCCCACCTCGTTGCCAGCATGTTTTTCATCGATCTGCAGGACCTTCCCACCGGGGGAGACGATCTTGGCACCGGATACGTCTGCAGAGATCCAGCTATTGTCTACCATTATACCGAGCTTCTTCAGACCCTCCTTGCTGACCCCCTCGGCACAACGCAGAGGAGCCCCGATCTCGGGCTTCTTCTCGATCATCAGGACGCTGGCGCCACCCTTGGCGGCGTGCCGGGCGGTCATGCTTCCCGCCGGGCCTGCACCGACCACGACCACGTCATACTTCAGCTTCATCTCTTCGCCTCCAGCCTGAGCGCACCTACGGGACATGCCTTGACACAACGGCCGCAGCGGTTGCAGAGCTCATTGAACTCGAGGAAGATGTCGTTTAGGAAGATGGCATTCTGAGGGCAGGAACCCACACAGGCACCGCAATGCATGCATTTCTCGACATTTATCAACATATTTCTCCCCCTTCAAGTGTACTGTGACCCGTGCCTCTTACGCCACTCCTCCAAAGGTATGGCGTACTTCTTCTCGACTTCCGTGCGGTAGGTTGGCCCACCGTTGTAGGCACAGAATGGAATGATCCGACCGTCTGGGATGGCGTAATGGATACAGCAGCGCTTGACCCGCTCTATGTCATAGTTATACCCGTCCTGGAAATGCATGCCTCCGATGAACATCATGTTCCAGGAGAACTTGGCCAAGGACTTCTTCGAGGTATCTCCCATGACAGAACCCAACATTTGAAGGAACATCTTGAGGTCGAGGCCATTGGGCATCCTNTCCTCGTGTATGTTTCTCTTCAAGGCGTTATATGCCTTCAATTTGGAGGGGAACTTCACCTTGGACTTCTCNGCCTTAACAGAGATCTCGTAGAGTTCTTGGAAGAGTGGCTCCACATCGACGAATCGCGTAAGTGGCACGACCTCGCCCTTGTCGCTCACNAAGAGGTAGGTGGCGAGACCGCAATGGGGGTGGGCGGTGAAGGCGACCTTCTCCTCACCTAGCAGGGCCGAGGCCAAGGTAGAGATGGGGACCACTGAAGGGACGGGGTACCAATCGTCCTTTGTTATCTGCCCTTCCAATTGTATCTCCATGTCCTTGACCAGGTCGGTCAGGGTGTAGCGCTGCTTCTTGCGATCCTCTTGATTGATGCGGCCAGTGAAGGCGACAGGCTGGAAGTTGATGCCTCTGATCACATCCCGGTTCTTCAAGGCGAAGCGGAAGATCTCTCCCACCTGGTCACTGTTCACTCCCTTGACGACCGTGGGGACGAGGACGATCGAAGGCCTTGGGTCGATGGCTCGGACGTTCTCGATGCATTTCATCTTAGTGGCCAACAGCTTCTTGCCCCGAGCCATCAGGTAGATGCTGTCATCCAATCCGTCGAACTGAAGATAGATCGTGTTCAACCCGGCTTTCGTCGCATCTCTTAGGAATTCGATGTCCTCGGCGAACCTGATACCATTGGTCGCCACTTGGATCTGGGATACCCCAAGCTCCTTGGCCTTGGCAATGACATCCACGAAACGGGGGTAGATGGTGGGCTCGCCTCCTGAGAACTGAACGGCAGGGCAGGGGACAGGTCTCTCGGCCCTCAGCGTCTCGAGCATCCCGGTGATCTCCTCGAAGGTAGGCTCGAAGACGTAACCAGCCTGGTTGGCGTTAGCGAAACAAATCGGGCATTTGAGGTTGCAGCGGTTGGTGAGGTCCACATTCGCGAGCGAGGTGTGACTGAGATGTAATTGGCACAACCCACATTCATTAGGGCAGACCGTGGCATTGGGAATGGCCGGGTTGGTTACTCCCACACCATCGAAGGCGAACCTCTCTGCCTTCAAGTACATGTCTACGTCCGACCAGTATATGTCCGTGATCTTTCCATGCTCCGGGCATTCCTTTTCCATCAGGACCTGCCCCTCTGACTCAAATATGGTCGCGGGTATGATACGCTTGCACTCGGGACAGAGGGACTCGGTCTTCTTAGGAAGGCCCTTAGGCAATGCACTTTCTTTTGCAATCATGGATGCATCCCTTCGAACTCTGTAGTTTCAAGATAAGATATAAAAATATTGTAGCATTATCAACTACAAAGATTGACATGAACGTTATTGACATCCTCCGCCTGGATATGAAGGAGCTTGAAAATGAGTACCGCAAGGTCGCAGCTGTCCTCGCTAAATTGGGCCTATCCGACTACGAAGCCAGGATATTCACCGCAGCGGTGGCGAAAGGCCATGGGACCGCAGATGACCTTGCTGAGATGGCCATGGTGCCCCGAACCAGCGCCTACAAGATCCTGCAATCCTTGCAGACAAAGGGTTTCATCACTTCCAGCCCCGGAAGGCCCACCGTCTACCACCCGACCGACCTGGAGAAACTGCGTAAACAGATCATATCGGAGATAGAGGAGACATTTGACAAATTATCAACGGTGCGTGGCCTGCTTTCTGAGAAGGGCACACCGCAGTTGATCTACACCATCACAGGGAGGGAGAGGGTGATGGCTAAGATCGGAGAGATGTTGGACGGCTCAAAATATCGGTTCCTCATATCCAGTCCGGTCATCAGGGAGATCAGGGCAGAACATGGTCAGCGTTTCAAGGAGGCCATGAATAGAGGGGTGGAGATCGTCATCATCACCCTTCCTATGGTCAAGGTCCCCGAGGCCAGCACGGTCCATCGTAAGAAAGAGCTCATGGCAACAGACATCATCTCAGATGTCAAGAGCGCCATGATCGCATCGCCCAATCTGGACCTATGCGGCTTCTCGGACAATCCTTTCATAGCGGAACATTTTGAGAACTTTTTCCTCATGTCGATATCCGGGACGGAATGATCTGGTAGACTGATTGTAGTTGGACTGGTTATCATCCCTCCAATCCTACCATTTCCATATGACCAGAAGACATTCGACCGCGGGGGGCCGAAGTGCTCGTTCCAATGCCATATGGACCAAGCCAGGACATCTGGCCCAGATGTCTTTCTCTATGGCAGCTGTCCTAATTCTCTTGGTCTCGAGCTTTGCGGCTGTGATGGTTAGCCAGGCACGAACGGGTTCTGAAGGTTCAGTATCATCCTCATCATTGCGATACATGCAATCCCTATCAGATCAGGCATTGGTCGATCTCGAGGAGACCGCATATTCATGTGCTATCTCTCTTGTCATGGAAAATGAAGCTGATGTTGTCCAAATCCAGTCATCCTACGGTGGTGCACTTGAGGATACACTGTCAGGCACATATCCCAGGGAGATAGGTGGTTATGAGGTATCCGCGGATTGTTCCGATGTATGCCTGGTCCTCCTGACAATGCCATCAGGGAACTTCTTCGACGGCTCCCAAACCGGTCGTGAACTTGGGGGTGAAGCCTCCCTTCCAGCCTATTTCACTATCATCGGGAAGATATTAGTCAACATATCCCACTCATCTCAATATCTGGTAAGGGTCCTCGACATCGACAGAGAGGTCTATCTTCCCATTCCGCTCATCAGTGACAGGCTCGATAGGTTCCAACAGCTCAATGAGGGTGGGTCTTCATTGCTCTGGAGGACCGTTCATTATGAGCTTTCAGCGTTGGTCCAATTCCGCCTCATGGGATCCGATTCGATCGGACCGGTTGTATGCCAAGGCATTCTCACTGAAGATGACATCAGGAACGCCTATATCCTGGCATCGATCCTTATCCAGATCGCTAGCTTCCATTCATACGATCCACTCCTGTTAGAATGTTTCAAAGCCTTGGGGCACGAAAAACTGGATGTTGTGGGATTGATTGATGGTCTGGAAAAATCCTCAGGCGATACGGACCCTGCCGACCTGTTTTTACTACTATACGGTTACGACCATCTCGATCCCTCCTTGATCCTCGCGCAGAGCCTTTACGCGTCAGCCGACATGCTTGCTCTTCGGTGGTTGGACTATCTTCGCATCACCGACGCACTATCTACAATAGAGTCCGTATATGAGACCGGCCAGATATCTGCCGAGACCTTATTGGGGAAGTTGATGGGGCGCGATCTGTCCGGGGAAAAGGCCAAGGATTGGTTGGAAGGATTGATGTCGGATGCTGCAATCGACGAACTCGACTATCGATATCTTTGTGAATCAGATCCAGACCATCAGGTCTTGATCGAAGAGCCAGGCCTAATTCTGAGGAACGATTCTGGAAATTTTGTTAACGTACCGATATGTGCCTACTTCCCGATCGACCTGGGTCCGACAGACATCTTTGATAACATCGATTGGTCTGACTTCTATGACGATTATCGAAGGTCCTCGTCCCAACTATTACAATGGATAACCATTTTCGTGAAAAGATTGGCGACGAGCATCTCGAACGGTGCTCTCGCCCCCATCGATCTGGACCTCGACCCCAACGATGATATTGGGTTCATGGGGGAGATCGACCACGATCTCCGAATATTGTTACGTGACGATGGATGGTGTCAGTTCACAACAGGGGCAGGATCACAGTGCCTCATATCGGACCCTATGGGGGAGGCCTTCATCGAGTACCTCCAATCCCGATCCGATCGGATTTTCCTTCCCAACGAAACCGTGGAGCGAGCGATCTGTAAGCTTGCGGTCAACATCTATGATCAGACGGAGGTCGCTCATTCCGATATCAGTGGTTCGTTCCGCGAAGAGAACATCGCGATGATCGAGGATGCCATGGGGGTAGGATGTGCTTCCGGGATGTTCGAGACCATTTCGTCGATGTATCAGGACGACATGGCATCGATGCTCGATCGATACTTGATCTGGATGAACAGTACTGAGGGATTGGGAAAAACATTCATGGAATCAATGCTGACCTCAATGGCGAAGGGGCTCATAGATACCGTTCCCGGTGTCGAGGAGTGGGTCCATGGGAGGGTGATCGACACCCTTGTCGAACTTAACTTGACCTCACAGATGCAAGGGGAAAGGATCACCCTGCCACTTCAG
>JGI20214J51650_10003381_pt1 | contig 10016 bp, 11 predicted proteins | sample WetSurMetagenome_FD_51650 | JGI IMG/M metagenome (IMG submission 51650)
ATGGAACTCGAAAAATTTTCTGTCAGGGAACTTACCACCCAGGAACAATTAATGGTCAACGGTGGTGGAAAACTTGGTGAATTCTTTGCTGCAGTGTGGGATGGAATAAAAGATGCTGCGGAATGGATTTGGGATAATGTCAAAATGACATTTACCATTAAAATAAATAGCGCTGTTAGTTGTAGCCTAAGTAACAAATCTTAACTAACTAGATTGAGAGGGCTAAAAAATCCAGCCCTCTCAATTTCATTAGGAATAAAAGAAATAGAAATGTTTAGTTTTAAATTTAAAATTGCTCTTACTATCTTTTCTAATTGCATCTTATTATCATCAGGCTTTTGTCAAATAAATGTTTGGTACCAAGTAATTGATTCTAAGCATAAGACCCCGGTCCCGTATGTTTATGTTAAAATCCTCCATAGAAACATTATTGAAATTGCTGATGAGCAAGGAAGATTTTCGTTATCTCAACTTCGAAAAGAAGATACTATTCAAATCTCCCAGGTTGCTTATCAGTCAGTAAATATTCTTGCCTCCAATCTACCCCAAAACAAAGCTATTTTATTAAAAGAGGTTACTCAACAAATTAAAGAAGTTACAATTGGTGCAAAAGACACAAGAAAAATAATAGATATTGCAATTAAGAATAATTACGATGCACTAAAATCTTTAAAATATATCCATTGTTATCGACATGATATTGTTCAATTCAGAGACACAATAGTGGCAGAAGCTTTTGCAGATATTGCAGTTGAAATCAGAGATTTAATGAGGCCAAGTCATTGGGGAATCCTTAAACCGTATCTCTTAAATATCATTGTTAATAAGAATCCAAAATTTACTAGTATAGTTATTCCATTAATGAATATGGAGGCGGGGTTTATTCCAATTAATATATTCTTTATAGGTTCATCAAATGATTCAGAAAAATACGTATACTTTAGTAAGCAAGCGTCTGAAGATTCTTTGCTTATACTTAATATTATACCAAGGCTCGACTATGATCCAAGTAAAAAATACGTGATAAAGAACGGCAAGTGTATAATTAATAAAAACACTGGAAAAATCTTTCGAGTTGATACCTATTTAAGTTCTGAAATGCTGGAAATTTCCAGAACCGAAAAATACAGAGAAAAAAGGGCGCAGAAATATTTATATTATTATTCATTTTCCATTTTATTTAATCAAAGTGGAATTCCTTTTAAAGTATTTTGGGATTATAAGTATTCCTTTTTAGAGAATGATCCTGATAGTATTTGGACAAACAAGTCTGAATTATTGTTCTTTAATGAATCACATGCACCAATTCTTACAGAATCCATTTGTGTCCTCAAGAAGGACACTACGTTGGTTCAAATGAAATCGAAATATAATCCCGACTTTGGTGTTGCAATTACAAAAATATTTAAATAGTCTTTTGATAAATTTTCATTTTAAAATCCTTTTTTTCCGAACGCAAGCATTTTATATTTAAATCTTTATAATCCAGCTATGTGTCTAAATTTAAAAGCCAAAATTATGGAACTTACTAATTTTAATGTTACAGAACTCTCTACGCAAGAGATGATAACCACAAATGGTGGGGGTAAAATTGGAAATGCACTAAAAGCTGCCTGGGAAGCTGTTTGTAATGCTGTGGAATGGGTAATATATAAAATTGAGGAATGGTACTATTTAAAGCGGCAAGAAATGTCTTATGTTAATGATTTAAATTACATAAGTGATCCAAATGACTTTGAATAACAACTATAGCAAAAGGGAATACTATCATATTACCAAATATCGATTAGGATAATCAGATAGTTATCTATTCCTGTAGCTAATTTTTTTCAGGGGCTGCATTCTTCGTGCTATTCAGGGTGAAATTCAGGTTCAATGCCCCCTGCTTTTCCCCGGGCTTACTTGCCTTCCCATCCCCATCGGAATGAAGCCCGGGGATTCTTTTTGACTGTATTATGCCCCTTTGGAGCTTGATTTCCTTAGCGCCCTCAAACCCCCGCCTCAGACTGCCCCGCAGCCATCTGCCGCTTTACCCGCTGCCAGTAGTAGTATGTCTTACTCCCCGAACCATTCCAGCTCCGGGCTATCTTCTCGGGATTATAAGGGCCAGCCTGAGCTGCATAATAAAGGAAGATCTCCTCCGAAACCTTGTAACGGTAAAGATCCTTCATGGTATAATGACTGCCTGTCCTCTCGTTATAGTCCTGTAATCTTATCGGCCTTATCTGGAAAATACCGACAGCCTGCTCCACCTCATTGTAGGCCAGCGTGTCGCCCTTTGTCTCCACAAAAGCTATTGCTTTCATAATACCGGTGTAGGGCATCACCTTTTCTTCCAGATTAACAAGGGTCAGGGTATCTTTTACCGGAGCCATGAGTTTGAATGAAATTAAAGCCAGGCTCACTAAAAGAATTGACTTTCTAAATGTTCTCATGCGATGTTAAACACCGGGCGACGGTGAATTGTTTAAGCTTAATGTGGAAAACCATATTTCCGNAAAAATACATCCCTTTGTCCGGATATGTCAATTTTAGTTATAAACAAGTAATAACCAGATGGCTGTATACNAGATATATAGCCAATCAGGTTTACATTAAAAAGATCCCATTCTATTATTTTTAGATATATTTGCCACATAAGCCCGCTATATGAAAAGGATCCTTTTATTCTCTTTTGCCAGCCTGTTAATACTCTCTTCGTGCGGCAACCGCGAAGTAAGCCATGCCAGGCTCATCGAGTTCTATAACAACGGCACCCAGAACACCCTGACAGGATATGTAAAAAGGTACTCAGTTTATAAAAACAGCATAAAAAAAGGAAACCTCTGGCACATTTACGACAAATCGGGTAACTTCAATATATGGGCCCGCGATACCACCATGGAGAAACTCCAGTATAACTTTCCTGAGTTCAGCGCCTCAATGGCAGTGTCAGGTATCGGAAGCCCTGCAAGGCTCTATTCGGCCACTAACGGCAGGTTCCGCATGCTGGGACTGATGGAGGCCGATATAACCGGCGAATTTTATTTTAGATTGAAGAACGGCACCGATTCAATGGAAATAACAAACGGCTATTTCAGAGTCTTTCTTGAATTTGCCGACACCACTCTCACAAAATGACAGGCAGCTTACCTGTCTGCAAGCTTTTTCTTTAAAATTTCTCCCGAAAAAGGCAGCTTCTGCCTTATACAGTCCCTTAGCGCGAGACTGCATATTTTATTGGCGCCTTTTACCGAAAGATGGGTATCATCCTTCCTTCCCTGCGGATACTTTTTATCAGGAGCCGTCCAGAGCCAGTACTCCTTCGAAGGCTCATCGCCCAGCCGGCTGACCCACTTTTCACTAAGGTCAAGCAGGTCGACAAAGGCAACATTCTGCTCCCTGGCCACTTCCCTCACAGCTGCAGGGTATTGTCCGTGAGTATCGGTGAGACGGCCCTGTTCATCAAACTTTCTCCTGACAATGGGTGTGAATAAAACCGGGGTGGCTCCCTTTGCCCTTGCTTCAATTATGAATCTTTCGAGATTCTTTTTATATGCACCAAAGGGCGCAGCATATCTTGTGGTGTCATTCTCCTTTTCGTCGTTGTGGCCAAACTGGATGAAGACATAATCACCAGCCTTCAGGCTGTCGAGAACAGCCTGCCACCTCTTCTCATTTATAAAGCTTTTTGTGCTCCGCCCGTTAACCGCATGGTTACTGACTTTCACCCCTTCCTTAAAATAATCCTGCAGCACCATGCACCATCCGGTTTCAGGATACACATCCTTGCTTTTATTGGCCATCGTGGAGTCGCCAATGGTGTATATGGTATAGCTCGGAATTTTGAAAGTGAAACTCTCAAACATGGTGAAAACAAGAATTATTGAAACGAGTCTGAAGTATTTCATTTTGTAAAAAGATTTACCTGCTTTGAGTACATCGAATAGTATTTTCCGTGCTTTTTCATCAGCTCGTCATGAGTCCCCGACTCTTCAACCGAGCCGTTTTCAAGAACGATGATCCTGTCGGCGAGGCTCACATTGGTAAACCTGTGGCTGATGAGAATGGAAGTTCTGCCCTTTACTATCTCGCGGAAATGACTGAAAATCTCATGCTCGGTATCAGCATCCATAGAGCTTGAAGGCTCGTCGAGAATAAGGATCGGTGCATCCCTGTAGAGAGCCCTTGCAAGGGCAAGCTTCTGCCACTCACCCCAGCTCAGCTCACGGCTGTCGTCAAACATGTTTCCGATAGGGGCNGAGTAGCCTCCGGGGAGTGAACTTATCATTTTGTCGATGCCCGAAGCCATGGCGGCAGATGTGATCCTCTCCTGGTTATATGAGGCGTCGGGATTTCCCAGCCTGATGTTTTCGCCGGCCTCCATATTGTAGAGCATGAAATCCTGGAACACCACAGAAAGCAGCTTCCTGTACTTCTCGGGATCGATGTGCCTGATATCGGCGCCATCGATCATAACTGCGCCACTGTCGGGATCATAGAGACGGCAGATGAGCCTGGCAAGTGTGCTTTTCCCTGCGCCGTTTGGTCCGACCAGTGCAACCACTTCTCCCTTTTTTATCTCGAAGCTTACATTGCTTATGGTAGTGGTGCTGTTTCCCGGATATGTGAATGAGAGGTTCCCGACAGACAGGGATCTGTCTATTCCATTAATTTCAATTTCGGGCTGAATGGCAACTATGTTTTCCTTCAGGTTAAGAAATTCAAAAATGTCGCCAATGAAAAGGGAATCTTCGTATAATCCACCTACCGAGCCCAGCATCTCGCGGATATAGACCATCCCCTGCCTGAAGGCAACAAGGAACATCGCCATTTTGCCAAAGGAGATATGCCCGGTTATTGTCTCCCGTGCNATGAAGAGAATTGTCACCAGCACTGCCGNCGCCTTGAANATGTCGGAGACCATTTCGATGAGGGTTCTTTTTNTTATNATGTTCAGCTCTTCTTCCTTAGTCTTCAGGAACGATTTGCTGAAGAGTATCCTGAAATAGTTCCCAAGACCGAACAGCCTGAGTTCGCGCGAAGGCCTGTCGCCAGTCAGAAGCCAGTTGAAGTAAACGGTTTTGCGTGCTTCCGGCGTTTGCTTGCGCTGGAAATTATACAGTACGGATGAATAATAGAATCTGAGCCATACTCCGGGAATGTTAACCACGATAAGCAGGAGGGCAAGCTTCCAGTTGAGGGTTGTGAGCACCCCGGTCATCAGTACGAGCGACACAAGCCCCCGAAGGAGTGAAACCATGTTATTCAGGATACTGTTTGGGCGCCATGGCGCTTCCCTGGAAGCCCTGGCAAGAGTGTCGAAATAGGCGGGATGTTCAAAATTGATCAGGTCGAGACGGATAGCCTTTGCATGGATAAGTCCGTACATGAATGCCTCGAGGCGTGTTGACTGCCTTTTTCTTACAAGGCTGCTGATATCGTCGAAAGCTTCGTCGGCAAACCAGACCAGCACTACGGCAATTATGGGCCACATCAGGTTTTCGATGGGAGCTCCCGGCCTGGCCTGGGCNGCAGTGGTAATACCGTCAATAACCCCTTTAAGCAGAAGGAGAAGCAACAGGGGAAGTACACTGCGTATCAGCGATATAATTATATTGGCAAGTGTCCATCCTGGTGCAGATTGCCATACAAGCCTGATTGCCTCGGCGAAATATCTGAGTTTATTTTTCATTTTTCCTTCGCAGCCCAAAGATGGTCAATAATCTTCTCATTTTGAAAAGGAGCCATATTCTAAGACTGTTGCAGGTATAACAGGGCCTGGCAATCAGATGGTCACCGCTCCTGGTTCTGCCATTCCTGTCTTCAACTGATATAACCTTGCCGGAGATAACCGCTCTTTGTACAGGCATATCCTCGCTTAGGCAAGAATCGCCGCGGGTGATGAAGAGATTTCCCTTATCGCTTCTCACTATTGAGATAAGCCTGTGAAGGACAAATCCCGATTCCCTTTTCCATGCAATTATCTCGCCGGGCGCCAAAACTGTTTCGTCAGTCACAGGAGCAAGCAAAATCATCGATCCCGGCCTTATGAAAGGATACATGCTGTATCCGTCGGCTCTTGCCTTCAGAATATTTCCTTCGGCAAGAAGTGACGAGCTTATCTCGGTGAGTACGGTATATGTGCCCTGCTTATTCATTTCTGAGAATATGACGGGTTACACTTTTATCGGGAAAAAATGCCAGCTTCTTCACCTGAACTCCTGAACACAATTCAGCAACTGTTCCGATAAGCCGGCTGACAATATTTTTATCCCAGTTATGCTGGATGCAGTTTGCCATAACCATGCTTACTGCAGCCGCGCCATTTACCGGGGTAAGGACATTTTCCTTCCCATGTTCAATGAGGAAGATGGCATCGAGAGGAGATTCAGATGGTGCATCATTGTTATAAACCGGTGTGTTGAAGAAACTGAATCCACGGATTCCCTTTCGTATGATAAGTCTGTCGTCGTGGATAACCCTTGCGCCCTCGTGGTCCCAGAGGCGGGCCATGGTGCTTTTACCCTTTCCCGATACTCCGCTGAAAAGATACCCCTTGCCATTAGTGTTTATTCCTGAGGCATGGATCATTATATCATTGTTGATTGCGGTAAGGTAGTAAAGAATGAGTCCGTCGAGCGGGTACCCCATCGGGTCAATTGATGATATGTTATCGCCGGCCCACAGATCCCAGCAATTGCCGCTGAGCGAAAACCTGAGTATTGCCTTCCTTGTGAATTCAGTGTTTGGGAAGAAGGTTTGAATGAAAAGTTCCTCTCCCTTCCTGTGGATGCTCCAGAACTCATCATTCTTCTTTACCGGGATACCGTCTGTTTCCTCAACATAGGGGGCATTAAATACCATTTCAGTGCCGGCCTGAAGCAAAAATGACCCACCACGAACTTTAATCAGCACATCATGATGATCCTGTCCGGTAATGAACCCTGTAAATCGTGGCGAGGGTACCAGGTCAGGACCCCCGTCACTGGTTTCAAACCTGATTAAGTAACCTGCAATATTTAGTGTGTATTGGTTCATTTATCTATGTACGCTTATGCCGCGCCTTTAAAATCGATTATTCAAAATCCTTTATGATCAGGTATTTTTTCATTTCACCCACAAATGACAGAACATCTTCTTCTGAGGTTTTTTCGTCAGTTTCGAATTCATTAATAAGTGCAGCGATGATTTCTCCAACATTTCTTTTGCCATCGATCTGTTCCCAGATAAAAGCGCCGGTTTCATTGAGAGTGTAAACCGAGTTCATGTCGGCAATGTTGTTTGCAACAGGAACCAGAACATATTCATTGCCGGTTTTTCGTGTTACAATTGATGGAGAATGAGAATAAATGGAATTCAGGTTAGTCATATATAATCCGGGTTACTTCAAAATTATTAAAATTCCACATACATGAGTCGCAGGCGGGGTAGAATCTTGCTTAACTGTATTATATTCAGGATCGGTAAAATAGTTTAAATTTGAATGATCATAATGTAGTGTTATTGTATTATGATGTATGACTTTACACCACTTTGCCTGGTAAGGTTTATCTCCGGGATACTTGCTATAGCCCTTTTCTTTATACTCTGGAACAGAAGGAAGGCTGCCGGGGCTTTTTATCTGATTCTGTTTGAGTTGTTTGCTGCTATATGGGCTGTCAGTGACGGCTTTGAAGCTGCCGCCACAACAGTGCAGCTGAAACTGCTGTGGTCAGCAATTGGCTATATAGGAATAACGAACAGCGCAGTGATGTTTTTTCTATTCAGCCTGGGCTATACTCAAAGCTACAGGGTTCCCCGTTCAAGGGTTAAGTATCTTTTATTTCTGATTCCCGTTATTACAATTCTGCTGGCTTTTACAAATCAACTGCACAGGTTAGTCTGGTCCGATATAGTTATATTACCCGGAACAAATCAGAGTGTGTATTATTATGGAGCATGGTTCTGGGTAAATATTACTTACCAGTATACACTCCTGGTCTCCGGTATGATTATATTATTAATCGGTACATTTCGTACTTTTTCAATTTTCCGGATCCAGATGTGGCTCCTTCTTTTAAGCGTACTCCTGCCTTTCCTCACCAGTATATCATATGTATTCAAGTTATTGCCTGTAAAGGGAATCGATTTTACCCCGATAGCTTTTATTTTCACAGGCATTATTATCGGGTTGAGTGTTTTTCGTTTAGGATTTTTCGATCTTATCCCAATAGCGCAGAAACAGGCTATTGACAACCTTCAGGATGGCCTGCTGGTTATTGACCATGGAAATACCATAGTCAATTGCAACTCTGCATTTTTGGGAATCCCCGGAATTAAAAACAGGCAAATTATCGGAACGGATATCGATGAAGTTCTGTCGCAGCTTAACCTTAAAATTTCTGATTTCAGCGACAAAACTGAATTCATGGTCCTTTTTTCTGTTGAAAATGAGGGTGAAATGAGACATTATGAAGCCAGGCTTCAACAACTGAAGGACAACAGGAATAATATTATAGGGAGCATGCTGATCGTTCATGATGTTACCCTTAATAAGATGATCCTTGATACAATTGCCGATTCAAATAACAGTAAAAAGACCGAGCTCGAAGAAAAGCAGAAACTGATAATGGACCTTGAAGCCTATGCAAGATCTGTAGCACATGATCTGAAAAATCCGGTCAGTTCAATTATCAGCCTGGCGGAACTTCTCAGGATCAGTCTTGCAGAAAACGATTATAAAGAAACCGGCGCCATTGTGGAAATGATACAATCACAGGGTGAAACAGCAAATACTATTATCCAGGATCTCCTTATTTTATCACGGATACGAAAAGAAGATATCAAAGTTGTCCCGATTGATATTGGAAAAGCAATTGATGGGGCTGTCTCCAGGCTCACAGATCTTATAAAAAAAACCGGGGCAACAATTGAAAAACCCGGGATATGGCCTTCAGTTTATGGCCATCCTCAATGGGTTGAACAGATATGGATTAACCTTATAAGCAATGCACTTAAGTATGGTGGCAGACCTCCCATAATAAAAATTGATTTTGAACAGGCTTCAGAGAATATTGTTAAATTTCTTATTAAAGATAATGGTGCGGGTCTTCCCCCGGCATCCCTGGCAAAGCTATTCAACGATTTCGAACGTCTTGATAAAAAAGATATCGACGGCCACGGACTCGGTCTTTCGATTATAAAAAGAATTCTTAATAAGCTAGGAGGAGAGATAAATGTTGAAAGCACCAACAAGCCGGGAGAAGGCTGCACTTTCAGCTTTACTCTTAAAAATGCCTGAAAATAAAATCGTGCTGCAATTGTTGATTCCCGGGTAACTTCATCCGGGCTAATCTTGTTTCATTTACTACCTTTGTTAAAATCAAAAAATTATGAGTAAACAAGGAAGGAAAGGCAGGAAGAATACAGGCTTCACCTGGGATGCGGCATTAAGCCAGATACAGGGTGTCCTTTCAGAAAATCCACAGCAGGGATTCAATTATAAACAAATAGCAAAGCGTCTGAATATTTCTGACCCTGGCGACAGGAAAGTCATTTATGATGTAATGAAGGATCTCGCCTCAAGGGGAGTGATAAGGGAGGTTTACCAGGGAAAATTCCAGGCAAAGGAAAGCCGGGGTTATGTCATTGGCACTGTCGATATGACCAGGATGGGATATGGCTTTGTCAGCACTGACGACCTTGAAGATGATGTCTTTGTTTCCGCCAAAAACCTTCGCACTGCGCTTCATGGCGATAAGGTGAAGGTGTGGCTGTTTGCAAGAAAGAAAGGGGCAAGGCCTGAGGGTGAAGTTGTCGAAATTATCGAAAGGTGGAGAACCTCATTTGTAGGCACCATTGAACTTATGCCAAACTTTGCATTCCTCATTCCTGATAACAAGAACATGCCCTTCGACCTCTTCATCCCCCTGTCAAAGCTGAATGGGGCAAAACAGGGTATGAAGGCAGTGGCTAAAGTTGTCGACTGGGATCCAAAATCCAAGAATCCTGTTGCTGAAATCATTAATGTGCTGGGATATCCGGGTGTTAATGAA
>JGI20214J51650_10003382_pt1 | contig 10012 bp, 4 predicted proteins | sample WetSurMetagenome_FD_51650 | JGI IMG/M metagenome (IMG submission 51650)
ATCATGCTTCGCCAACCCCGCTGCTACAAACACTCCTGACTTAAACTCACTCATGATACTGGAGAAGTTCCACGGTTGGACAGGTGGCGCTTGTAGCATCGCAGTAATCATTGCCGGTATCGCATTGTTCGTTGTTGCTCGCAAATACGTCAAATGGAAAATCACTCTCGCTTACTTCGCGTCTATCGCTGTGATGTCTCTGATATTTGCCACTGCTTACGCAGACACAGACCTGACGACAAGGTTGCTCTTTGAAATATTCATCGGCAGCTCAATCTTCTTGGGCTTCTTTATGGCAACTGACCCGGCAACAACGCCACTTACAAACATAGGACAAATCATATTCGGCGTCGGCTTAGGCATACTGACCATCCTGATACAAACCTATATGAACTTCTTTGGAGGCGCATTGTTAGCATTGCTAATCATGAACTTGACTGTACCACTCCTTGACCGTGTAGGTATCCACAAACCCTTTGGGAGATGAAAAAAATGACAAACCTCGTTGAAATAAAAGAACACAAAGATAAAGCAAGAATGACCCCTATCGAAGTTTTCCCTGACCCTAAAACCGCCTTGGTTCTAACCTACCAACACACTGGGGCGACAAACACCCCATTGGTTTCTGTTGGTGACACTGTAGTTATAGGGCAGAAAATTGCAGACTCAAAAGAACGCGTCAGTGCTCCAGTCCACAGCCCAATCTCTGGAAAAGTTGTAAAAATCGGTGACATATACAATAGTTGCTACGCCGAATGCTCTGAAGCTATCTGGATTGAAAACGATGGAAAAAAGACCAAAGACAAAACGCTAACACCCATATCCGAATCAGAACTCAGTACCACTTCAAACGATGTCCTGCTTAAACGAATCCGTGAGGCAGGAATCATCGGTTTAGGCGGTGCAGGTTTCCCAACAAGCGTTAAACTTTCAGTGCCAAAAGATAAACCCATAAAAAATCTTATTGTAAACGCTGCAGAAGGCGAACCGTACGATACCGCAGACGAGCGACTAATGATTGAGAAAACCGAGAACTTGGTACGAGGCGTTAGAGTTATACGCAAAATCTTAGGGAACCCAAAAGTTATCGTTGCAACAAAAATCAGCAAAGTTGAAGCCGCACTTAAACTGCAAGAAGCCTTTGGCAAAGAACCAGACACAGAAGTCGTCATTAAACACCTCACTTACCAGCAAGGTGACGCAAGTGTACTTCAAAAAGCAATCCTAAAGTATGAAACACCGCCAGGCAAACGCTCATACGAAATGGGCACCATAGTGCAAAATGTTGCAACCATAAATGCCATTGCAAACGCCGTCTACGATGGCGAACCATTAATATCCAGAGTCACAACTCTCAACGGCGACGTCCCTGAACCAAAGAACCTGCTTGTTAAAATCGGCACTCCAATAAGCAACATACTCACCCAATACAACATTGACACAAACGACATCCGACAAGTAATAGTTGGCGGAGTCATGATGGGAAACGCTATCCAAACAATCGAAGCTCCAGTAACCAAGAGGACTTCTAGCCTTATCGTTTTATCCAAAAGCAAATACAAACCTGATCAACCAACAACACCCTGCATTCATTGCTCCAAATGTATCTCCTCATGCCCAGTACGCCTGCACCCCATACTGATTTACAACGCCATTATGAAAGGCGATATTGCGAAAGCCGAAAAACTCTGGGTCAAAGACTGCATCGCCTGCGGAACATGCTCATATGTCTGCCCATCAAGACTGCCCCTAAGCGGCATCATCTGCGCCTCACGCCACTGAATTCAAAAGCAGCAGTAAAACTTCAATCCCTCAACCCTTTTCTTTTATTATCATTTTTACGCTGTAAACTCTTATAACTAATTTTCTTCATGTGGTTATAGTGCTGAATCTTTAACACTCTAAATTCTTGCATACCCAGCTTGTAAGCATTAAGCTTATAAATATGCCACCACGTAAAATAAGTCAAGGGATAAAAATTGACAGAACCGGGAAAAGTTAAACTTAGTACCATTCTTTGGGGCATAATTATACCATTGATAATCGGAATAGTAATAGTGATTTTCCCAGCAGTACTTAGACCAATACTTGATTCAGCTTTCCCACCTCCATCGATGGATTCAGCTGGCTCGCCATATGCCTTTCTGACAGTAATATTCACACACGGCCTTGCTCTGATGGTAGTGCTTGGAGTTCCGCTCTTCTTAGGCTTGACTTGGAATAAATATGCCGGTGGAGCCGCAGGATTCATTATGGGTACATTGTACTACGTTGCCAATGCTGGATACAACATTCAATACTCTATTATAAACTACGGTTCATCACTGAATATGTATGCTGACCCTAGCTTCATTGGTGGTTATATTGTAGGCGGCATTCTAATAGGATACATGGCAGGCTCCTTAAATGAAAAGTCGATGCGCATTAAGAGAATGCTTGGTGCAGCTTTGACGGCTTCAATCGCAGTAGGCGTATTTCAGTTCATCCTTAACTACACAGTTGCATTCGGTGCCTGGATGACGCAGAGTGACCCATTGAACGCACTATGGCAGACGATGTTACCGTTGGTACTTCTAGGTATAATAATACCCTTCATCGCCAGAATTAGTGGCGCTTCTGAATTGGGCTACCACCCATAGCCACTTCCCCTTTTTATTTTTAAGAGCTAAAAGTTAGCGAATATATTTAACAGTATCAGTTCAATTTCACTATTAGTTAGATAAGAGAACTTTTTGTTCTCTATTTAAAATCCAGTGCGCCGCATTGTTGACTCTCGTATCGCTAGCTGGTTGTTTTTTGGGCGAATTCCCACGCTATGTTGCCTTTCCAGACCTCGCCCTGCTTGGTAATTCTGACTTCCTTGTCATCTATCTCAATCAGCCCTTTGGTTTTAAGATTTTTAAGTTGATCTGGAAAAACATCTTCTGGTAACTTGCCGAATTTCTCCATAAATTCCTTCTTGCTTACGGGCAAACGCAAGTAAAGCCTGCTCATCTCTCTTCTCATCATTTCATCATCGGTAGACTTTGAAAGTTTCTGTATTGGAAGTTTTCCAGCGCTAACTGTCTTCATGTATTCATCAATGTTTTCGATGTTGCTGTAGCTAAACCGCTGTAAATAACCCATAAAGCAACCTGCGCCAGTAGTGAGAATTCCCCCCCACGGCCACCCGTTCAAGCAGTTTTCACGCATATGCCATTCTACGCGGCTATACCGGTCATGACCTACTGCTTTGTAACCTGCTTCAGTTAACATATTGTAAGCTGCTAGATACATTTGCTTTTCAAACTCTGCATTTCCCACAGGGGGCGATTTTCCTGTCTTAATCATCTTCTCAAGCAGCGTGCCTGCGTCTACATGGAGCGAGTATGCGTCGATTTCCACATCTAACTCGATGGCTTTTTTTAGCGTGTCTATCCAACTCTCCATTGTCTGCCCTGGGAGATTATACATGAGGTCTACACAGACGCATAAGCCCAGTTTCCGTGCATGGCGGATGGCTTTTTCTACATCTGCAGCACTATCAGGTAAACACAACATCTTCCTGATTTTATCGTCGAAAGTTTGTGCGCCCATATCCATTTGGTAAACGCCGTAAGCGGCGAGTTTGTCAATTTTTGGCAACGCCAAAGTTTTTGAGGATCCTGTGACTTTGATGAAGTACTCTTTGTTTGTGTTGAATCGTTCCTTACAGAAGTCTATGAGGTCAATCATCTGCTCTGCTGTCAAAACGCTGGGAGTTCCGCCTCCTAGAACTATTTCATCAAATATGCTTGTCTTCACATACTTGGTTTTTGCGTACATGTCCAATTCTTTTTTGAGCAGTTCAAGATAACGCTCTATCTGCACCTTGTTTGTTGGAGCGGTTGGAAAATAGCAAAAAGCACATTTCGAATCGCAAACAGATATCCACGGCTGTAACTCCATTAGTCTTCCTGAAGTATTTTCAGTGTTTAAGAATTCTAGGAAGGCTTCGTAGGTTTCCGGTTTTATGGCTGGGTAATCTCTGTATGTGTATGGCGGCCAGTTTTCCCGTGATTCGTAAGCGTCTGATTTGCTTTTTTCATGGGCAGTTGCTGTTGTCATTTATTATCTCTCTTCGAATGTATGGTGTAAAAATCGTTCGATGACATAATAAAGTTTCCGTAAAGAAGCCATAATTGAGTCGCATCAGCGAATGTGGTATATTTGAAACTTACAAGAGGTTGGACTTTGCTGTTGCCTTAAGAGTGGTATTTTAATTTTTCTCATTTTTTATCTTATTTGCCTTTTTGCCAAAAATGTTTTAAACGAAATGGCGTATCATATTTAACGGTTTGACAAAAGACTATGCTAAACATATCTTGTCAAACGCAAAAAATAGAGGAAAAGAAAAATGCAAAAAATATTAAATAAAAATAAGACTATTTCGATCGCTTTAATTGTAATATTGATGACTTCTCTTGCAGTAATATTAACAATGCAAACTGCTACCGCGAATTATCCTCCAATAAACTATGCTACATACACCTATGTCTTTCCTGGCCAGCCCGTAGTAGGTATTGGCCAACAAGTGCTAATTGAAATGTATCTCAACGCAAATCCGCCAACGGCAACTGGATCTATGGGTGACAGATGGACCTTCTATCTAACAATCACATCACCTAGTGGAGTCAACGAAACAAAAGGACCAATAACGTCTGACCCAGTAGGCGGTGCCTATATTACATATGTGCCTCTGGAAACCGGAATATACACTATTCAGGCTAGATTCCCCGGAGCAACTCTAACAGGTGCGCCTGGCAACACAAACAATGCCGCTGTCAATAACACTTATGCAGCCAGCATGAGCAAACCAAATACTTTCACCGTACAGCAAGACCCAATATCCTCATATCAAGGAACTCCGCTCCCAACAGACTACTGGACTCGGCCAGTATACGATACTAACAGAGGCTGGGGCAACGTCGCAATGGGACAATGGCTAGGTGGGGCCTCCTATGAATCGCTGAGAGCAAGCGGAATTCCCAACACTCAAGGCGTAGAAAGCAGCCACATCTTATGGACCACATCATACTGGACCGGCGGTGTCATGGGTGGATATGATGATACCGCATACTACAATGGCATAGCATACGAAGGCTTCTCTAGTCCATTGGTAGTCCTCGAAGGCAAAGCCTACTATTCTGTACAGAACCCTCCAAGATACGGCTACTACTGCATCGATCTATACACAGGCGAAACCATCTACTACGAAAACGGCACTTTGACTGGAGCTACTATGCCGACAATGGGTCAAGTCCTTAACTATGACTCGCCTAACCAGCATGGAGGCTTCTCATACTTATGGCGAACCTCCGGAGTCACCGTACCAGCAGGGACCACAAGTTCTTCAACTTGGGAAATGCTTGACGCATTCACTGGAAAAACTATCTGCAAAATAGCCAACGTAACCGAACCTTTGATTGTCAATGGACAGCCTGTTTACACTATGTTCTATTTTGGGTCGTTTGCGTTTCCCATGCAGGTAAATACGGGTGCATCGGGCACACAATTTAGAGACTCAATCGGAAGTATATGCTACCTCAACTTTGTGAATTTCGGAACCGACGCTAATCCAAAATACTATATGCAGATTTGGAACTCTACACAAGCTATATGGTGGCGACCCTCCTACGGAATCGCCTATCCTGCAACACTTCGTAATGGCGTTACAAACGTACCTAACACTGACACAGCTGACAATGCATATTGGTTCTGGCGACCTGGATCTGTAACGCCAGGCATGTCATCAACCGATATTGGTGCAATCTATGATGGTTCAAATGGGTACACAATGAACATATCAGTAGCAAGCTTATTAGGTCCAAGAAACGCAATTGTCAACCAAACCGCAACCGTTCAAGAACTTGTTACCGACCAGTACGTAGCAGTAGCAACAGCAGGACAAAACGACGCTAGAGGAAACGCTCCAGGCTTAGTAAGAGTTTATAGCTTGAAAGCAGGCGAGTGGGGAACTGTTATAACTGACACGACCTTCAACGCACCAAAAGCATCCGACGACTATCCTAACCTAACAAATGGTGGTGGTGTATCATTAGGAGGCGTATCTGTAAAAGACAATGTCTTCTGGTTCACTGAAAAAGTAACTGGAAAAATCTGGGTCTACAGCCTCACAACAGGACATGAACTATGGACATACACAGAGCCTAACCAATTTGCATTCTATGGAATGTCGCTTAATGTCCATAACGGCAAAGCCTACACCCTGGGCTCTTACGGAATAATGGACTGCTTCGACGCTACTACAGGAGACCTATTATGGAACTTTACAGCTCCATCAGTGGGCAACCTTGAAACACAGGGACTAGAATATACACCGCTTAGCCTAGCATTCTTCACAGACAATAATGCAACTGGACGACATCTGATATACCTGCACGGATCAACAGGATGGGCAGGAGAAACTTCTCCGATTAGACGCGATGGAGCCATCTTCTGCGTAGATGCAGACACCGGCGCATTAGTCTGGCGACTAACTGCGTACCCCAACACAGCTAACAATGCGCTCTCAAAAGTCGTAATCTCTGACAATCGCATCCTCTACCTTGACAACCATGACAACCAAATCTACTGCCTCGGCAAAGGGTCAAGCGCTACTACAGTTTCTGCACCACAGGTTGCTCCAACACTAGGATCCCAGGTGACAATCACCGGAACAGTGACAGATCAATCTCCGTCCGGCAGGCACAATATCAATGGTGATTTAGATGTTGCTCTCAAGGGTACTCCGGCTATTTCTGATGTTTCTATGGATGCTTGGATGGAATATATGTTCCATCAAAGACCAAAGCCAACAAATGCTACCGGTGTTGAAGTTAGCTTAACCGCTATAGATCCCAACGGCAACTACATCCAAATCGGCAATGCTACCAGCGATATGTATGGTAACTATGGTTTACCGTATACTCCTGAAGTTCCGGGTACATACCAAATCATCGCTACCTTTGGAGGCTCTAACTCTTACGGTCCATCTGCTTCAACAACTTACTTGACAGTCAGTGAAGGTCCAACTTCTACTCCTGCACCAACCGCCGCGCCAGAATCAGTTGCTGACATGTACATCGTACCAGGAATAATCGGTATAATCATTGCAATAATCGTAGTCGGCATTGCAAACGTATTGCTACTTAGAAAACGACCATAAGCAACCTGTAACAAACATAACAAACTTCCTTTTTTATTTTTTTATAATTTTTTATTGCTAGCCTAGCCACACGCTGAATTCCCGGATGAATGTACTGCCATTGATTCGTAGACAGCTTAGTTAGTGCGAATCAAATTCTTGTTCGTTTTAAGAAGCGAGAAAAGGGCTCCTTTATGTTAGAAACGTGGCCTAACTCGCCGATTTCACGAGGTTCTAACTATTGTCTGACTGAAACATTTGGGAACAAATGCCCATAAAATTTAATAAGGCTACTGTTATTAGGGTGCGGTTATCTGGGTGAGGGCTAACCCTAAAAGGCTTTTCTTCGCTCAGAAAAATAAAAATAAAAGGAAAGAAAAATATATGAAAATATTCAAAACTAAAACTTTGTTTTCTTTGATTGCGATAACTCTAATGTTAACAATTGCTTTCTCTATAGCTTTCTCGCCAACAGCTGATGCAGCTCTACGAGACTACAAAGACATGGCATATGTAGCGCTTGCGCCAAACACAATTGGTGCAGGTCAAGACGTCATTATCACTTTCTGGTGCGACAAACTTCCACCAACAGCAACAGGCGATTACGGTGATCGCTTTTATTTCGATGTCAACATCATTAAACCAGATGGAACAAATGATACAATTACAAACATTGAATCTGACCCCGTAGGCGCAGGCTATACTACATATAAGCCACTTGAGCCTGGAACATATGTTGTCCAAGCTATCATGTTGGAACACATCATCGACGGTGGCGCCAGTAGAGGCAAGCTTTCCCCGAGTGGTATTGGTTGGTGGCCTTCCGGTCAACCAAACGTCAATGTTCCTAACCCAGTCGGTATTGTCTTCGAAAGCGCTCTCAGCCAAATGGAAATTTTGACTGTCACTTCAGAGCCAGTGCAACGCTACGCCGAAACTCCGCTCCCAACAGACTACTGGACTCGACCAGTCTATGATACTAATAGAGGTTGGGGATCTGCAGTTATGGGACAATGGTTAGGTGCTAGTGAACTTACACAATACGGCAACAACGGCGTATACGACCCCTACACTACTGGTCCAGCAAGCTCACACATTCTGTGGACCCATCCGTTCTTTAACGGCGGACTCGCAGGCGGTGTTTCAACTGTTAACGGATCAAGTTCTGACAATTCATACTACAGCGGACAATCATACGAAAGCTACGGTGGTCCATCAATTATTCTAAATGGCAAAATCTACTACACTGTAGGAACTAACCCCCATGAAGGCTTTTACTGCGTTGACTTGTACAGCGGAAACACAATATACTTCCGCAATACAACCGGCGGAGTGCAAGGCGCAGGCGGAATGTTCGGAAGTGTAGGTAGCATACCCAACGGTGTACCAGCATTTGGCCAAGTCCTAACATATGACTCTCCTAACCAGCACGGTACTATAAGCTACTACTGGGTCACCTCTACAGGAAAGTCTAACACTTGGGACATGTACGATGACTTCAGCGGCAATTACATCTGCAGTATAGGCAACATTCCATCATGGGCTCAAAGCACTGGGTTCTCCTTCTTCGGTCCAGCAGCAGCTGTAGCTGCGGTTGGTACTGATGGAAGTATACTCCGATACACACTTGCCAACTTAGGAACACTAACATCACCTAACTGGTATCTGCAATGCTGGAACACTTCACAGGCAATAATGAAACCCAGCTACATAACTTCAGGACTTACCGGTAGCAACATCAACTGGATGTGGCGACCAATCTTAAACAACACCTATGACGGCGCACTCGGTTATTCAGCCAACGCAAGCATACCAAGCCTTACACTACAAGCCGCCCAACTAACCATTCGCCAAGTGATTCCTGACGACCAACTTGTCATAGTCTATGCTGGCACTAACAACGGTACGTTGATTGTTCCAGGCAGCGTTATCAACATAAGCCTCAAACCAGGCTCTGTCGGAACAGTGAACTACAGCTATAACTTTACATCTCCAGCAGGCTTAGGTAACATATACGGTCAAACAGAACAATTCATGCCCAACGACGCAGCTTACGGCGGCGTTAACATACAGGCAGGCATCTTCTGGTACACAAACCCACTGGTTAGAGAATACTACATCTTTGACCTTAAGACTGGAACCCCTCTATGGACAGCACCCCAAGCAGCACAATTCGCATACTATGGCATGGGTACCGCGATAGTCTATAAAGGTCAATTCATCGACTGCGGTGGATACGCAGGAGTAGTCAGAGCATTTGACGCAAGGACAGGAGACTTCCTATGGAATTGGACTGCCCCCAGCGTAGGCTTAGACGAAACCGCATACCCATACACACCAACATACCTAGGCGCCCTTTCAGGTGACGGACAACTATACCTATATTCAAACGAGCACTCAATCAACAACCCAATCCGACGCGATGCAATGATCTGGGACATAAACGCAACTAACGGTCATGAACTCTGGCAGCTTACTGATTGGCCAAGCGCAGCACCAATCCTAGCAGACGGACGACTCGTAGTGGTTGATAGCCACGATGAGGAAATCTACTGCTTCGGCAGAGGCGACAGCGCAACCACAGTTTCAGCACCACAGATCATCCCAGCTTTAGGAACCAGCGTTATGCTCACAGGCACAGTGACAGATCAATCTCAATACGGCCACCGTGACATCAACAGCAACATAGACGTTGCACTCAAAGGCACTCCAGCAATCGCAGATGCTTCTATGGATGCTTGGATGGAATATATGTTCCATCAAAAAGCAAAGCCAACAAATGCTACCGGTGTTGAAGTTACGTTGTCTGCTATTGACCCCAACGGTAACTTGGTCCCTGTCGGCACA
>JGI20214J51650_10003384_pt1 | contig 10010 bp, 9 predicted proteins | sample WetSurMetagenome_FD_51650 | JGI IMG/M metagenome (IMG submission 51650)
AGTCGGTTTTGTAACCGAACTAGTCTCCGCAACGTTTTTCGTTTTAGCCGCATGGGCGCTTTATGTGTTGTTAAAACCTGTTAACAAAAACCTGGCTTTGCTGTTCTTGTTATTAAACTTGGGCGGCGTCGCCGTGGAGTGTCTTAATGCGCTAAATCTATTTGCCGCCCTTCAATTTTTGAGCGACGCTAATTACCTAAGCGTATTTCAAACAGGTCAGCTGCAAGCCATGGCAATGTCATCTCTTAATCTATACACAAATGGGTTCCTAATCGCACAGATTTTTTTCAGCGTTTGGCTACTTCCTCTTGGTTACTTAGTTTACAAATCCCGCTCCCTTCCTAGGCTTTTGGGCTTATTGTTGATCCTTGATTTCTTCGGCAACATGAGTTGGTTTTTACAGGGTTTCCTTCTTCCCGATTACAAAATATTAGCCTATCCAGGAAATGCAATTAGCTTCATTGCGGAAATTTCTCTTACTGCATGGCTTTTGATTATGGCAGTTAAGGAACAAAAATAGAATGACTATGATTAAGTAAAGAGGGAAAAAAGATGGCCCAATTAAAAGATATCTGGAGAAAGATAGCAGTATTGGCGGTCGTGGGCGGATTAGCCTTCTGGGCAATTTCCATCGCAACTTCCCTGCTTCCCATCGCAGCGGATTATAGAGTTGCGCGATGGAGCGCGGAAACAGTTTGGGTCGGTTCTTTGCCTGCTGGGCTGCTTATCGGATTCTTAATGAGCTTTTTCCTGGTTCGTTTCTTTGACAAGATTCCGACAAAGAACCCAATTCTAAAATCCGTAATACTAAGCATCATTGCCCTAGTCATTGGCACAATCCTACTGGAAGCCCCCACAAGTTTTGGGACGAGTGATGCCCTTTATTACTTCCTCTTCGGCACAATGCTAAATGTACCAAGGTTTCTCTTTGTTGGAATAGTTATTGGCTATCTATATAAAAGGCTGTACGGATCAGAAGTGGCCAAGAAATGAAAGGAAAAGTGAGTTTGCTATGAAGTCTTTGGTAATTGTGTATTCTTATCATCACAAGAACACCCACACTGTAGCTGAAGTTATNGCAAAAGTGCTTGATGCACCAGTGAAGTCTCCGCAAGAAACCAGTTCGGATGAACTAAAAGAATACGACCTAATAGGTTTTGGTTCAGGGATAGATAGTGGAAAACACTACAGAGAACTACTTGACTTTGCCGATGCACTGCCGCAAGTCGCCGATAAGAAAGCATTCATTTTCTCAACCAGCGGAATCACAGGAGAAAAAAAACGCACCAAAGACCACTCGGCACTTAGAGAAAAATTGCAATCTAAAGGTTACTTTATTGTTGATGAATTTCAATGCAAAGGTTTCAACACCAATAGTTTTCTCAAATATTTTGGTGGAATAAACAAAGGTAGACCTAATGAAGAAGACCTCAAACATGCTAAAGCGTTCGCTGAGAAGCTGAAAGTTTAAAACAAAATAATCAATATTTTACTTTATTTAGCAAAGGAGCCAAGCGCGGGATGTTAAATTTATATCCACGTTTAAATTCCATACGAAAGCTTGGATAATTGGAATTTTGTTGGAACCGCCAGGATACTCAAAACACGACTCCGTACAGCAGCCTAATGCATCCAGCATAAGCGAAGATTTAGCTGAAAGGGTTTTTGTTTGAGCAGCTGAAATTGGCGATACACTGCACACCGCGGACGCTGCGTAGTAAACCCTTTTCAATTTTTTGTTGGCTTTTTTTATTGGGCTTTTTCAAATTGTTTTTATTTAAGATTGCCCTAGTTACAAGTGGTGTTTTTGAATGGTTGAAGATTTTGAACAAGATGATTTTGACATAATTGATCCATCAGCTAAAAGAGTTCTTGTTGCCCTTTCCCAATTTGAGAAAGGTCTCTTGGTGACGGTGGACCTCTTACACAAAAAAACAGGTTTGATGCCTGAAGCCCTAAACGACGCAGTTCGGCACCTGACAAAATCCAAGCTTATCGACATACCTGATCCGACAAAAAGACATGGCCCCTACGATTTTGAAACCGTTGAAATAACCGACTTCGGAAGGCAAGTGCTAGCGAAATTCGGATAAAACTTTAAAACTAATCCCTCATCTTAACTAGCACCGATATTTTTCCTTTTTTTAAGAATAAACAAATTTTAGAGATAACCCTTACCGCTCTGTCTGGAATGTTTGGATGTTTCCGCGGTGTAATCTTAATTTTGAGCGATACAGCAGGGTGGTTAATTTTATATGCACTCTGAGAAGTTATTGTTGATTGGGCAAAGCATTTGAAAACCCCTCACCTTTCACCGTACCACATCGCGTTGTTCGTGATCTTTTTAGTATTTGGTCTAAGTCTTCCAGCACTCTCTGGTTTGCTTATTTTTCCCTTCTCATTAATACCTACTAGTCTGTGGCAAATTTACTCAATAATTCTCTCAATATTCTTTCTAACACTAACAATACTTTTTCACAGAAACGGGCAATACAAGAAGTATTGGCAAACCTTGCTAGCTTTTTTCATCGCTTCTTTCGCTCTCAATTTGCAGGCAATTAGTGGGTTGATAGGTTTTCAAACTACAACAATGAATGGATTAGTTTTAGCTATGCTGTCGAGCACTGCGTTAGTAGTTGCTTCAATTATTGTACTGACGCGTCTTTCAGGCGGCAGTATGTACTCGATCTTTTTGGCTAAGGGAAAAATAAAACTGGGGCTTATAGTTGGTTTAATCGGTTTTCTTGTGTTTGTTGCATTATCTATTCCAGGAGCTAATTTCCTGTTTCAGGGCCAAAACCTCACGATGGCAAAATTGTTTTCTTGGATGCCTTGGATACTGCCAATTGTTTTAGCTAATGGTTTGAGAGAGGAATTGTTGTATCGAGGGCTGTTCTTAAGAAAGTTTGAGAGGTTAATTGGAAATGGCCCATCTATTCTTTTGCAGGCGCTGATTTTCTCTCTTAGCCACTCGGTAGCTGGAATAGGCATAACACAATACACACCTTATATCTCAGTGCTCATGGTCGCTACATTTCTTCTTGGCCTGGTTCTAGGTTATGTTATGCATAGAACCGACAGCATAGTCGGACCAATTCTAATACATGCAGGAACCGACATACCTATCTTCATTGGAATTTTCTCAAACCTCTAACAGAAATTCAGGGTCGTCGAAAAACGCTTCTTGTATATTGCTTTGCTTGTTAAGTCAACAGATGGCTCATTAAAAAATTCTCTTTTTGGTTGATAAATTCTTAAAAAAGAAAAATGGAAATTTTTTCCTTTTTGCTTGACAGTTTTTGGCAATAAAGGGGTTGCTGTTATGTTTGGGAGGTTATGTTTCCTGAGATCTAATTCTGAAGAAGGCAATTGCTAAGATCAGCANGCTAATCCACATCAGAATTATCCCTAACCCGACAATGATCAACACTGCACCTATCAATAGTAATGTTCCTGCTGTTGAGAATAGTCCCACGTTTGTTTTTGCTGAAAGTTGCACAAGTGAGCGTCTAACGAATAAGGCTGCTATTATGCCAAATACCCAAAGTGTGGCGATTACCAATATTGCCGCTGTGATGAATGGTATAATGTCTCCAAAGCCGATGTTGCTTGTGTTTGGAATCATTCCTGAAAGAGAAGAAAGGGTTTGCCAGTCGCCGTTCCAGCTTGGAAATACTTTCAACAGGAAATCTGTGATGTTTGGCAGGACTACTGCAATTCCAATTACTGCAGCCAATACCACGCCAACTATGCCAGTGATTATGCTGTAGAGTGCATTGTCGAAGATTCCTCTTTCTTTGTAGACATGGGCGAAGCCATACAATTCAACCAAAACAAGTATACCGCCAATAAGTTCGATGATGCCCAATTGGCTAATGTATGGAAGACCGCCTATTACCATCAATATTGCGCCTATGCGCCTAAGGTCTTACTTGATTTAAGATTCATTTTCTTTTTCTCCTCTAAGTTTCACCATCAGTGAGGCAGACTTGTTGAAGCCCTTGATAGCCATCCAGAGACCTANTGCTAGCTCCCAATAGAAGATCGGTGCAACCGCTATCCCTTGCCATATTGTGTTGTTAATTCCGAATATCGTTAAAATGGCTGCAGAGAGTTGCAACGGAAAACCTATGAGTCCAGCAAATGAAATAAAGCGGGGAACCAGCCGAGATCTGTACATTAAGGTTCCCAACAGCAGAGCATTCAGAGCCGGCATCAGACTGGGACCGATTGTGAATGTCCAATTACGAACTGCGACAAGGCCCTGTCCGACGGCAACCAGAGCAGCTGAGTCAGTTCCGACACCAACAGTTTGTCGAAGAGTCACGAGCGCAAGAATACACACAACGCCGATAATGACTGTTGTGCCTTCAACAATACGCGTTGCGACAAAGCCGAGTGCGAAGCTCTCNTTCTGGCGCTTGACAACCCAGAACAATGCAACGGCTGTGCCTATAGCCGCTAAAGCGTTTACCAGATCGAGAGATATGCCGCAAATTACCTGAAAGTCGGCTCCGGCGCTTATAATGTAGTTTGGGTTGTTCAACACCGGGGCGAGCAGCATGACCGCCGGGATCGAGCTGATGAAGGTGACTAGGTATAATATGCCAGCAACTAACGAGGTCTTCCTCGTCGGGTCAAGTTTTCTGTTAGCGTTCATTTTTTATCTCCTTTTTAAAATTCAATAAAAATCTAGTTCCATTTGATAAATTCATCTAAAAAACTCCATTAATTTGAAATAGTGCCTCTCCTCTCATTTAACATGATGCCGTAAGTATTCCAGCTAGCAGTCGAAAGTTTATATTTTTAAAAAACAATTATTAGTTAACCATGATTTTTCCGTCAAAATTCGATTACATGTTCAGTNATAGGGAAATTAATTCTCTGGGAGATTTGGGCCTCACTTCATCGCAGGTAAAGGTTTACTTGGCTCTTTTGAATGTAGGATGCTCAGATGCTAGAACAGCTTCCAAGTTTTCAGGAGTAGTACGTCAGGACATATACCGAGTACTAAACGAGCTTATTGCTAAGGGATTGGTGGCCAAAACTCTGGATGTGCCATCCAAATTTGATCCTGTCAACTTAGAAGATGGATTGGCTATTTTGTACGATCACAAGAAAACTGAAGTAGTAAATATGCAAAAGAGAGTTGCCGAGCTATTGAAGAATTTCAAGGGTATAAAAAAATTTGCAACCCTTGACAAAGAGCCTCTTTTTGAAATTCAAGCTTTAAATGTGGCTGGCGAATTTTGCGGAAAAGCGATAATAGATGCGGCAAAATTTAGTTTAAAGACGATTCTTCCATGGGAAATGTTTGTAANTTTATCAACTATTCACGGCAAGAGGCAAAAGAGAGCCCTTAGAAGATGCGTAAATATTCGAGTACTGACAGAAAAACCTGTAGGCAAGTCGCTTGAAGAGTTAGGTAAAGCTAACGCAATAGACCCTCTTTTGGAAATCAGGTATGTTCCCCAGATTTCAGNCTTATTTTCTATTGTTGATGATCAAACTGTGTTTATTAAAACCGAAACAGAAGATAATTGCTTTGAAGGAAAGGTCTTAATAGCCAACAATCCTTCACTTGTGGCAATAATCAAGGATTATTACGAAGTAATTTGGGAAAAAGCGACAGAAACACCTATTAAAAAATGGTGGAAAAAAACCTTACCCCAAAAATCATGAGCATTTACTGATAAATCGTTTTTTAAGATTGAATTTTTTTTCCATATTGGTCAGAACAATTTTGTTCTTGAAGCTAAGCATTGAATAGAAAAAGAATGGTTACCAATTTTGCATCCACAAACCCAAAAGAGGATTTTTATATGATTTAACACTAAAATAGAATATATGAAAATGAAAGCGATCGTACACACAAAATATGGGTCTCCGGATGTTCTTCAACTCAAAGAAGTAGAAAGACCAACTCCCAAAGATAATGAAGTGCTGATTAAGGTTCAGGCAGTATCCGTTAATAGATCTGACTGGGAGAATTTGACAGGCTCACCGTTGTACGCGCGCTTCGGGGGTCTTCTAAGACCACGGAACCAGATACTTGGATCCGATATAGCCGGGCGTGTTGAGGTGGTTGGTAGAAACGTCTTGCGATTTCAACCAGGGGATGCGGTCTTCGGGGACGTTTCGGTGCGTATGGGTGGTTTTGCTGAGTATGCCTGCGCTCTTGAAAAAACCTTGGCGCTAAAACCAGCCGGTCTGACATTCGAGGAAGCTGCGGCCATCCCGCAAGGGGCAATGATCGCATTGCAAGGGATTCGCGATAAAGGAAAAGTCCAACCTGGACAAAAGGTTTTGATTAATGGAGCCGGCGGCGGCGCCGGTATATTTGCAGTACAGCTTGCCAAGCTATACGGGGCTGAGGTTACCGGCGTGGATAACACCGGCAAGCTGGACTTTTTACGCTCGCTTGGCGCAGACCACATCATTGATTACACCCGGGAAGACTTCACCAAAAACCGGCAGCAGTATGATCTGATACTTGATGTTGTTGCGAATCGTTCTGCTTTCTCCTACAAGAGGGCGCTAAGTCCCAATGGAAGCTATTTTGCTGTTGGAGGTTCTGTATCTACACTTTTCCAGATTTTGCTTCTGGGACCATGGATTAGAAGAAAGTCGGGCAAGAAAATTCGCATTCTGGCAGTTCAACCAAATCTGGAAGATTTAGTTCATGTAACGGAGCTTTGTGGAGCCGGCAAAGTCGTTCCGTTCATTGATAGACGGTTTTCGTTAAGTGAAGTTCCTGATGCGCTCAGATATCTGGGAGGAGGATTCGTTAAAGGAAAAGTTGTCATAATTATTGACACAAACAACCATGCTCAGCAAGCGTAAGTCAAAGTCATCTTGTCGGAAATTCAGGAAACCGATTAAAATATCAAAGAACCGATAATTAGACCATTTTACACTCATTTAGCATAAAATCTAAAAAGAGAAGCGCATAATCTAGATTATTGAGTTTTAATTGTCTACTGAGAAAAAAGAATTATTGAATATGCTCAGAGTTATGTGGAGAAAAGGAGACTCANCTCTTCGCCGGATTTATCCTTCCTGGGAAGAGTTAGAAGCAAACTTAGATATCATAGTAAAGACGCAAAAACCAAAACCAGCACACGTATACAGGTCTTGCCCTAACTGTGGTGCAACCCAGAAGATAACAAAACCCTTAGACGAACTCTTTCCTTACGAAAAATGCCAATCATGCAAACGCCCGTTTCACGTTAACAACGATTTGACTGTTAGAAAATTAACAGAAGAAGAAAAAGACGAAATGCCTGCAGAATGGATAAGAATTCTCGAAGATTTAGACAAGAAAAAGTTAGCATTAGTTTTCAGATTAGAATAGAATTTCTATTAATGCTTGCGACCTTTGGCTTGTAGAGGTTTTTTGTAGTGGAGAGGATGGCGTTTGACTTGTTTGGCGGCAAGGTTTACATTTACTTATGGGAGCTGAGTACTTAAGTTTGCTAAGTTCCACTCTGCGCTAAGAGTTTGCTAACTAACTTTCAGAAATATTTCTTTATTAAAATTTAATTGAAGTTTGTGGTGGGCCGAGCCGGACTCGGACCGGCGACCTTTGGCTCGTAAAGCCAACGTCCTAACCAGGCTAGACGACCGGCCCACACAGGTGTTTGATAAAAGGACTACATTGGTTAATATTAGAATTATGTTTCCTGAAGAGTTACCTACTTGAATTTGCTAAAAATAAAATGATTTAGCAATGGACCANATGTTTTCAATTCAAATGCAACCCATCTATGCAGACAGCGTCGACATCAAGATCGATTAAGAATGAAGCTTTGGAAGATAATAATGCTGGTGATGATACGTTTACTTAAAATTTTGATTGGGTGTTATCAATCAGATATAAACCCAAAATGCAAGTTTAGCCTTCAAACTTGCAGCCGCCAAGTCAACGCCACTAAGAGCACGCTAATGGAAACATTAACAATAAAGTGTGTGGGAGAAGATGCAACTGATGCTGCTGATGCAACACCATTTTGCACAACTGCTGCATCTACAAGAAACAAAACTTTATCCACCAAAAAGACAACATTGCCTTTTGTGGAGAAGTTGTTGCGACACATGGATGCTGCACTTTTTTGCAACAATTAAAAAGGTCAAACATTGGTGCTCTGGTTAGATCAGGTTTCAAAGCGGTTAGACAGGACATCGGTGCATAAAAGCCAGTTGAAGGCTTTTTCTAAGATGCTGTCGAGTTCGCCGGTGGCTTGTTCAGCGTGGAAGTTTAGGTGCAATACTCGACCTTTGCCGAAGTTGTTAGCAACTAATGCGGGGAATTTTGCAAGGTTGTTTGCGTTGTTGTTTTGGTAGATATATTCGGTTAGGGGTTTTGCCGTGGTTGGGGTAGAGATACAGTAGTTGCCTGTACATTTTTGCAGATTAACTTCTTCTCTAGGTGCGAATCCGAAGTCTGCAACTGAAGGGTCGGCAGAGAACTTTAGCTGACCTGCGCCGTATTGGAAGGGCTCATACTTTAATGTTTCATAGCCGAGCAGTTCCGCCATACGCTGAGCCGACGTGGGGTTTTGACCTGGGACTACTTTGTCGATGACTAACAAGGACTGACTGTTCTTTACGTAGGAAGAGAGGTTATGGACCCATTTGTCAGCTAGTTTGATTTCTGGTGCGAGAACTATTAGGTCGTATTGGCTCAGGGTGCCGCGTAGGTCGTCGGCGTTTTGGAGTTCAGTGAAGCTGTAGCCTTTCTTTTGCATCCATGCGCGGAGCGGGTCGCCGTAGGCAGTTGTGTCAGGNTTAGACAGCAAGCCAATTTTGAAGTTACGGAACAGGCAGATGACGTCGGGGCTATTATCTTGTGCGCAGCCTGCACGGAAAAACAGTCGGTAAACGCCTCGGCGGGTTTGGAGACCTAAATCGAACGATTCAACGAGAGTCACAGATTTACCTGCGGCAAGGGTGAAGGGCTTTGTAGGGGCTTCGACAAGCGTTACGCCCGTGTCCGTGGAAGACATAAGCGCTACTCCTTTAGCTTCGTTGCCACCAGTGTTCTTGACCGTGAGCCGAGCTGCATCATGTAAAGGGCCAAAAACCGCAATAGGCGCTAACGCCTCCAACTCCAAGTGTGGCTTATCTTCTCGGCGCTTCTTTTGCTTCTTCTTTTTCTCTTCTTCCTGCCGGGTTTTCTCCTTTTTGAACTTCTCTCGAAATTCCTGGTTAAATCGGGCAGAGCTGGGCAGATTATTGAAGAAATAGGTGGTACCGACTATAGCTGAGCCCGCTATGACAGCTGTTACAGTAACAACTGCGACAGTTGTGGTATCCACAGCAGGCGGCAAATTAGCTACAACTTCTAACTTAATCGTTTTGGGACTAGACCAGACACCTGCGTTGTCGCGAACTGTAAAACTGATAGTATGGTTACCCTTCGAGAGAATGCTTGTCGAAAAGCTACTGGAGTCACTTAGGTGGCCATCCAGATCGGAATCCCAAGAGTAAGCCACCACTACACCATCCGAATCGGTTCCTGAACCTGAGAAGTTGACCGTTAGGCCATTCTGCACTTTGGCAGGCGTTACTGAATGGTTCACGGAAGCAACTGGCGGAAGATCAGGCGGAGTCACAATAAGCCTTATGGTAGCAGGCGGAGACCAATTCTGAGTTGCAGTTTGAACCTTAAACGAAATCTGATGAGTACCTGACGAAAGAGTTGATGTTGAGAAGGAAGCAGACGAACTGAGGAACCCATCAAGGCTGCTTGTCCATTGGTAATTCGTTATAGCCCCGTTTGCTTTAATACCGTGCCCATTAAAATTGATCTTCTGACCTCCCCCTGCCGGATTGGGTGAAACTGAATCAATCACCGCCGCAAGATTCTCATCGTTACCGCCTTGAGGAACGGTCAACTGCTGCGTGGTGACATTAGACCAAATTCCCTGGCTGTTTTGCACCTTGAAAGAAATAGTGTAAACGCCTACTGGCAGTGTAGCTGTGGTAAATGTGCTGGCGGTTCCTAAGGT
>JGI20214J51650_10003385_pt1 | contig 10009 bp, 4 predicted proteins | sample WetSurMetagenome_FD_51650 | JGI IMG/M metagenome (IMG submission 51650)
GTTCCATTCGAGCCTGTCGCGCAGCTCCGTGGAGCTGCTGAGCAGGTCGAGGACCTTCAGGGTTGCGCCGACGACCATCGGAGCCACGGTGTTCGAGAACAGATAGGGCCTGGAGACCTGGCGCAGCCACTCGATCATCACTGAGCGACCGCTGGTGCAGCCGCCGCTGGCACCGCCGAGGGCCTTGCCGAAGGTGGTGGTGATGAGGTCGACCTTGTCCATGACTCCGAAGTACTCATGGGTGCCGCGGCCGGTCTTGCCGACGAAGCCCGTGGAATGGCTGTCGTCGACCATGACGAGAGCGTCGTACTTCTCGGCCAGGGCACAGATCCTGTCCAGGGGCGCGAGATCGCCGTTCATGCTGAACACGCCGTCTGTGGCTATCATGCGGTACTTGCAGTTGCGGACTTCCTCGCTGGCGAGCACCCCCTCGAGTCCCTGGAGGTCCTTGCCGTCGAACTTGTAGGTATCCGGACCCATCTGGATGTGCGAATAGACATATCGCTTGGCCTTGCACAGCCTCACTCCGTCGATGATCGAGGCGTGGTTCAGCTGGTCGGCGATGATGGCGCAGTCCTGGTCCAGGAATGGCTCGAAGACGCCTCCGTTGGCGTCGAAGCAGGCCGCGTAGAGGATGGTGTCCTCCGTGCCGAGGAACTCGCTGACCTTCTTCTCCAGCTGCTTGTGGATGTCCTGCGTGCCACAGATGAAACGGACGCTGGACATGCCGTAGCCGCGGTAGTCGACGGCGTCCTTGGCCGCCTGGAGGACGGCGGGATGGCTCGAGAGGCCGAGGTAGTTGTTGGCGCAGAAGTTGAGTACCTTCCTGCCGCCTACGACTATCTCGGCTCCCTGGTGCGACTCGATGATGCGCTCTTCCTTGTACAGCCCGTCCCTCTTCTTGCTCGCGATCTGCTCCGCAAGGTCTCCGAAGATCTTCCTGGACATCTCATCTGCCTTTCGCTGCACGGGACGTTGAAAAGCCGCCCGAGGGCGGCCGTGAAACGCTGCCTGTCTTCCGGGATTCGCTAATCTAAACTGAAGCCGGTCTCCGGAGGGAGTGCCCCGGACGGTCAGGGGCCGCACGGCACCGAGGATGCAGTGCCTGCCGACAGGACCGAGCCCGAAGGCGAGACCAGGGCGAAGGCGTAGATCCCCTCCGGACATCCTTCGACAACCTGTCCGGGCAGCCAGCCATCTGATTCCGTGACTGGCTCGCGTTTCACGAGCCTGCCTGCCATATCGAACACGAGGAGCGTCCAGGCGGAAGCCCGCAGGGAGCTTCCCCCGCTGGCCGCCCCCTGGTCCTCGCCACAGGGTGCAGCGGGGAAGTCGGGGACCTGGATCGAAGGGAATCCAATGTCGAACTCGATGCTGTGGCTCCCCCCTTCCAGCTGCGGCAGCACCGCGAACACCCTCCGGTCGCGCTCGTCCCACGGAATCGGCGCTCCATCGAGCATGACGGCCTCGGGGAATGATCCTTCGGGAAGCAGGGCGACGAATGTCTGTCCGGAGGTGGCCTGTCCCGAGAAGTCGGCCCTGAAGCCGTCCGGCGCAAGGCGAACCGACTCGAACGAGATCCTGGAAGTCTCTTCGAGGAACTCCCCGTAGTCCTCCGGGAAGATCCAGGCGAAGTGCCGCCTGGCCTCCAGCGAGGCGCAGATGCTGTCCATCCTCGCCCAGGCCCGTCTGTCCCCATCCCCCCACATGGCTCCCGGGTGGCACCCTATCAGCGCGTGCTTCCCCCTGTCGAGGACGGTGGTCAGGAAGGTTGTGGACATCTGCCACGAGTAGTCGGCCCACCAGCAGCTGTTCGTCCCCCAGATGACGGCGCCGGGGAAGGCGTAGCGGGAGAGGTACTGGTCCTTGTAGACCTGTCCGCCCATGGTCTCCGACCACCGGGAGCCGTTGCAGTAGATGACGATTCCAGCCGTGGCTGCAGCCTGGAGTCCGCTCTGGCTGGTCTGGAGCCCCGGGAAGCGCAGCGCCCTCATCCCCTCCACGTCGAGACCGATCAGAGCCCAGTCGGACTCGATGACCGAGAACCTCTCATCATGTTCCTCCGGATCGTACTGGATGAACTCGCTGAAGGGATCCCAGGCCGAATCAGGTGAAGCCGTATGATGATAGCCGTGGCAGCCCAGTCTCACCTGACTCGCCCACGGGTACTCCCCATCCTGAATCGCAGCAAGCCACGCGCGGTAATCGAGAGGCGATCTCGTGGCGATCCGCCACGGCCCGTGCCAGTGCGACCAGCTCCCTTCCATGCCCGGTTCCGGGGACATCGAGTCGCAGTTCACCCCGAAGATCGCATCCGCAAGGATGAGCCAGTCCATGCGGAGAGAGGGATGAGCCTCGAGAAGGGCGATCAGCCATGCGCTCACGTATTCACCGCCGAGGGCGCTCGTCGAGTACGCCCAGACGGTCGTGTCCGGGGGATGTCTGAAGGGGATGTCGTCGATCATCCAGGATGCGCTGCATTCCAGTCCCATGGGATGCGCGGAGAGGAAGAGAGCCGGGATCCTCCCGAGGATCGTGCACTGGACGTGCACCGAGTCCCTGAAGCCACCGTCGATCCTGGAATGCAGGAAGGGGCCCGAGGCGCCTCCCCTGGGCGGCTCGGTGTCGAGGAGCCTGAGGAACATGGGGTGATATCCGCCCGGCAGGTCCGACAGGACGAGGATGCTCCGGGACGGATCCGGGAACACGAACGAGACGGGCTGCCCGTGCCCTTCGGGGAACAGGTCCACGAGCTGGTCCGTGGAGATGCGGAGGACCCCGTGGGTACCGTTCAGCGTGACGTCCCAGTCGTCACCGGCCTGGTTCGAGAAGACGGCCCTGCCACGTCCGGGTATCGAGAACTCGACTTCGAGAGGCATTGTGACATCCACCGCCGGGTCTGCGCCGGTCAGGCCGAAGTCCATCTCGAGACCCCCCCCGGCCAGCCTGAACCGTCCGGTGACCTGGACGGGGAGGATGGCACTCCCGGATCCGCTCCTCAGGCCTGGAGCGGTGAAAACGGCCTCCGAGTCGGAAACGACGTCTATCGAGCCGTCGTACGGGACCAGGCTGCCGCAGCGGAAGGAGCCGAAGTCCCCCCCGCAGAGGAGGTCTTCGCCGCTCGAGCAGATGACGAGAGAGATGACGGAGCCCGCTCTGGTCTCCCCGCAGGCCGAAGCGGCCATCGTCGCTTCGAGCACACCGTTCGAGATCGTCACATCGGAGGGATGGCGGACCGCCTGCGGGGATGGAGCAGACATCGCCGACGACAGGCATGCGACCAGCCATGCGGGCGTGCGGATGCAGGAGCCCATATCAATCCGATCCGATGCACGGAGAGATATCCGACTGCACTGCCGCGATACGAGGCGGTCCGGCCGCCGTCCATGTGAGATGGCGGAAGCGCCTCCGGGGTCCGCGGCGGAGATGCCGGCCGGCCCGGCTAGTAGTGCCTCCAGTCGATGGTCCCGTATCCGGCCGTCGCCTCGAATGCAGCCTGCTGGATGCAGAGCCTCCCGGCGGCCGGAAGCGCCGGGTCGCAGCAGTACCCGACCCCCTCGGGACTCCTGCCTGTCATCGCGGCATACATCGTGCAGACGACGAGATAGGTGCCGGCAAGGTTGGGGTGGCTGCCGTCTTCCTCGTACAGGTCGAGCTCCGGCATGGCGCTGCGGACCGCCGCCCAGGCGAGCCCCACGGGCGACACCATGCCGTCCACCAGGGCGCCGGCGTGCGAGTATGCCTCCGCAAGAGGCTCCGTCATCGACGGATCGTACTCTCTGGCCCAGGTCATGAAGAAACCCGGCCGGGAGCCGGCCTCCTCTATCTCGTCTGCCAGCAGTGAAGCGTATTCCCACATCAGCTCGGGATTCTCCACGGGCAGGGTGCTCTGCTCCTGGAGGACGACGATATCCCAGCCCCCGTTCCTTATNAGCGCCAGGCACTGCGGATCGGAGTACAGGTCCTGGAGCGTGTACCCCCCGACCGCGTACATCTCCGTCCCGGGTGCGGCCCCCGGGTCGGCGGACTCGCAGAACGCTGCGTAGATGCTGTCCAACCCTCCATTGGCGAATGTGTAGCTGTTCCCCAGGAACAGGATCGAATCCGGGGGGTCGGGAGTCTCGATGCCGCCGGGTTCCATCTCGATNTCATAGGTGGATGTCGAGCGCGAGAAGCGAGCCCGGAGGCCGACCAGGGTCGTATCCCCCCCGGACAGGGTCAGTCCCCCCCACCCTTCCGCAAGCGGGCCCTCCGAAGTGGATTCCTCGTAGATCGCCGTCTCGAGCGTCGGACTCCCCGGGGTGAATCCGTCGAAGACGGCTGTGGTGACAAGGCCGTCCAGCGGCATGTCGAAGCCGTCGAATTCATACCCGTAGAACAGGATGCCTTGACAGGTGCCCGACTGCTGGCCGAGCGCGGCCAGGGATCTCACGGAGACCACGGCCTCGATGGATGCGAAACCGGGCTCCTCCGGATTCGAGCCGCACGCAACCATGGCGGCCAGGCAGGACGACGCAAGGAGTCTCTTCACTTCGACCTCCCATCTCCGACCGGAAGCTGGAGACGGGGCATATCGAAGTCAATCCCCGTCCAGCACTTGACGATCAGCACAGAAGTAGGCAGAACGCGGGTCATGATCACTGCGAAGGGAGCCTGGAGCGGTCTCGCAGCGGCTCTTGCCGTCGCTGCAGCTTCCGTCGCCTTCGTTCTGGCCTCGCACGCGGTCCCGCCCATGGACGACACGTACATCCACCTCGCATACGGAAGATCGCTGGCTTCCGGACATCTCCCCGAGTTCAACGCGGGGGAGCCTTCCTCCGGCTTCACCAGTCCGCTCTGGCTCATCCCGTCGGCCCTGGCGTCGACGAGGGGCGATGGCGCAGCTTCGGTCCTCATGCTTTCGTCGACCGCCTGCGCCTGCCTTGCCGTAGCTCTCTGCGGAGTTCCTGCCGCCGCTGTCGCGGTGCTCACGGGTCCGCTGCTGTTCCACTCCTCCAGCGGGATGGAGACCGCCCTCGCGTGTCTGTTCGCTGTCCTCCTGTGGAGGAGCCTCGGAGGCCGCTCCTCCCCCCTCGGGGACGGGCTGCTCCTCTGTGGCGCCATCCTGACGCGGCCCGAGTTCTCGGTGCTCGCACCCGTGCTGCTGATCCGCCATCGCGGAGGAGGCATCCGCTCCTGGTCTGCGGTCCTCGCCCCGTCCCTCGGTGCCGCAGCCCTCTGGGCGGCCTGGAACCTGCACTGCACCGGGCTGCTCCTGCCCTCCACATTCTATGCCAAGCAGGCCGCGTTTCCTCCGGACGCCCTCCTTCTGCTTTCCCTGGCCTGGCGGCTGGCGATATCGGCGCCTCTCGTCCTGCCCGCAGCAGCCGCCGGAGTGATCCTGCTGATACGCAGCCGCAGCCCGAAGGCCTTCATCGCACCGCTCCTGCTGCTGTCGGCCCTCGCGACGCANCCCGATCCGTGGTTCCAGCTCAGGTACTACGTTCCAGCACTCTTCGTCGCGGGTCTNACCGCATCGGAGTGGCTCGATTCTCTTGCGCCGCGCAGGAGGGTCNCCGCTGCGGCAATCGTGCTCGGCGCCTCCATCCCCGGCATGATCTGGTTCGGAAGGCTGCGGGTCCAGGCCTCCGCCGACGTGCGGGCCATCGACGTGGAGCCCGCNCTCTTCGTCGCAGAGGCCTCNTCGCCTGGGGATGTCGTCGCAGCGGCTGACATCGGAGCCATGAAATGGCTGACCNACCTGCATGTGATNGACCTCGACGGCCTNGTCACGATCGAGCGGCTGCCGGGCGCCGGCAGGGCCGGCTGGGGCTGGCTGGGGCAGAGAGCCGACTGGCTGGTGGCGTTCCCGGCTCAATACCGGGATCTCGTGACCGAGGCGGATGGCGATCTGGAACGGATGGCGCTGTTCGAGAGCCCCTCCAGCGTCATCTGCGGCGAGGCCTCGGTGGCGGTCTGGAAGGTCAGCGACCGCCCAGCACGCTCTCCGACAGGCTCAGGGGTGCCGTGAAGGCTGGCAGGCACATCGCGGCATAGCCCGGATAGAGCTGCCTGTAGGCCTGGTAGTTGTTGTAGACCTTCTCCACGTACTCCCGGGTCTCGTTGAAGGTTATCCTGCAGAAGAACAGGTCGTCCGCGAGGCTGGACGCCCCCCATCTCCCCTGCGCGTTGTGAGGACCTCCGTTGTAGGAGGCAAGCGTCTGCAGCACACCCCCCGCACCCCCGGCAGTCGAGGCGAGGTAGCTGACGCCGTATCGCAGGGAGACTTCGGGCTGGAAGAGCAGGTCCGGCGAATAGTCGTCCCACCCGTTCTCGAGAGCCACGTATTCCGAGGTGCTGGGGATCATCTGTATAAGCCCCCTCGCGCCCGCCGGGGAGCTGCACCTGGGCTGGAACATGCTCTCCTGCCTCATTATGGCCCAGACCAGCACGGGGTCGAATCCGAAGCGCCCGCTCGTCCCGGTGACCAGCTCGGGCCATGCGGCCGGGTAACGGAGCTCCCAGACTTCGGTGGGGAGCGAGCCCGAGCCCAGCGCGGCCATCCGCCACCCGGCATTCGGCATCCTCTCCCACACGCCGTCGCGCAGGTAGAGCCATGCAAGACGGCCTCCGCCGCCGACCTCCTGCTCGGCCTCCTTGAACTCCCCGGTCGCCCACTCCCTCAGGCCGGCCCGGAAGAGCACCTCGCCCCGCCGCGCCGAAGGTGACGGCTCAGCGAAGGCCGCTCCCACGGTGGCCATCCATTCCTCGAGAAACCCCGACCTGGCGTCGAGCTGCGGCTGAGGAAGGCCCAGGACCTGCCTTGCGAAGCGTGCAGGGAGGCAGTCGGGCGTGTCGGAGATGAGCCTTCTCAGAGAATCCGCGCCTGCCGGGTCGTTGGCCTCCTCCAGAAGCAGCCTGCCGAGGAGATATCGGGCGGAAGGGCGGTAGACGCTCGAACCCCATCTGTCGATGAAGGCGACGAGTTCGGCGCGGGCATCGGAAGCCCTGCCGGCCCGAAGGAGGCCCAGACAGAGGTAGAAGTGGGAATCGTCCGCCGTCACGTTTGCAGGGAAGTCCCGCACGGATATCCTGAACTGGTCCATGGCGGAGTCCCAGTGCCCCGACTCAGCGAGGATGCTGCCCCTGTACCACGGGAGGTTCCCCAGCCTGGGGCTCGCCGGATACGCCGATTCCAGCCTGTCGAACAGCGCGAGACTCGAATCGACCAGTCCCATCCTGCCGGCATCGAGGGCGAGGTTCGTCAGGGCCGCCTCGGCGTCCGGACCCGAGGGCCACCTCCTCAGGTAGAGGTCGAGCAGTCCGCAGGCTTCGGAGTAGAAGCCGAGCCGGTCGCGGGTGCGCCCGGCCATGTAGACAGCCTGGGCGGGCGGGTTCGGGGAGTTGACGGCGATGTCGTAGAGCTCGTTCCAGAGACCGCCCTCGTAGAGCGACGCCGCTGCCTGCGAGGCGAGCGCCGAGTCGGCGAGAAGGTCGCTCCTCAAGGCCTCCCAGGCACGGGCATGGATGTATCCGGCGGGCCAGAGCCGGATGGACTGGATCAGGGCGTCCTGCCAGCCCGCGGCTCCTCTGCTCCTCCTCCAGAGTCCGAGGGCTCCGAGCATCCTCGAGTTGGTGACGGAATCGCGCAGCGAGGCCTGTCGCAAGGCGGTGGCCGAGTCGAGATCCCCGGTCCCGAGCAGCGAGGAGTACAGGAGGACGAGGCGGTCGGCCTCGGCTGTCGCGCAGAGGGTGTCGCCGGCGCCCAGCCTGATGGCTTCGAGCGCGCCCGCGCAATCCCCGTGGGCAAGGAGTGTATCGGCAAGCATCAGAGATAGATAACCACCCAGTGGCAGGCCGCCGTCCCCGAGCGCAGCCGCCAGATCCGGGCATATGCCGAAGCCGCCCACCTGCAGGGCGGTGAACGGAGCGGCGGAATCGCTGCATGTCATCACGAGCCGCGCCAGTGACGGAGAACGCGGAGCGCCATCGAGAGAGGCGGCAGAGAGGCCGGCGGACATCCTCGAGTCGCTGCCCGCAGGGGTCTGGGCCGCAGCCTCGAGATAGCACTGCATGGCTTCGGCGGGTCTTCCCTCGGTCCTGTACCGCCCGGCGAGGTCCATGAGCCCGTCGAAGCCGGGCCGGGAATCGGACTGCCCGGGCTCGTTGCCCGGCGTCACAGTCCCGCAGCAGCAGAGTATTGCCAGCAGGGCCGCAAATGCGGCCCCGGACCTCAATTCCGCTCCATGTACTTGGCCAGCTCGGCCTCGAGATCGGCATTGCCCGGAGCGGCCGAAGAGGCCTTTCTGAGAAGGGTCACGGCGTCGGCATGCCTGCCCGAGGCGGCCAGGGCCCTGCTGTACGCCACTGCTATCCCAGGAGATGCGGCATCCTCTTCGAGGAACCTCTGGAGGAACTCGAGCGTCTCCCTGGGCCTGCCTGCCCTGACGAGGAGAACCCCCAGGCCCGAGAGCGCTGGCTCCATCTCCGGATCGAGAGCAAGGGCCTTCCTGAAACATTCCTCCGACTCGGCGAGGTTCCCGGAAGCGGCTCGGACATGAGCCAGGTTCGACCAGAGTTCGGCCCTGGCAGGATCGATCTGGACCGCTTTCTCGAGCGAGGAGGCGGCCTGCTGCAGCATGCCCTCGTTCAGCTCGTGGATGGCCTCGTTGTTCAGATCCTCGACCTCGCTGCGCAGGAGGGAATCCCTGTGCACCTTCAGCAGGTCGGTCATCCTCCCGAGGCTGTCCTTCTGCTCGGCGACGGATTCCCCGGATGCCTGCCTGACGGCCTCCAGAGCAGCTCCCGAAGCCTCGAGCGAGGTTTTCACGCCCTGCAGAGTCTCGTCGGCGGAGCGCGTGAACTCGGACAGCTGTCCGGAAAGTGTTTCTCTCATCCCCGACAAGACATCCGGCAGCGGCGAGAGCACGGTGGCAAGAGAGTCGATCTTCGCGGTCACGGCCGCGGCGTTCTCCCTGCTCGCCGAGAGCACCGCCTCACCGAGTGCGGCCGATATCTCGTCGATCTTCGTCCTGGCCGATTCCAGCGAGGCGACGACCTCGGACGCTGCGGACGGTTGCTCCGCCTTGGCGGCCAGGGAGTCTATCCCCGCGGCTATCGCAGTCGAGCACTCCCTGCCGGATGTCGACACCGCATCGCAGACGGCCTCGGAGATTGTGTTGATCCTGCCGGTCATGGAATCCATCTCGGCCTTGAGGGAAGGTGGCAGCTCCACCCATGCCAGCTCGTCGGCGATGGAGGAGACCTGTCCGGCCAGGACAACCACNGAGGCGCCGAGAGCATCCAGCTTCTCGATCATCGAGAAGTTGCCCTCGTTCATGGACTGCCCGAGGGTGTCCACGCCGGAGGAGACGGCCTCGACGAGAGCGGCGGGCATCGTGGCGCCCAGAGACGCTATCTCGGTGCGCACCTCGGCCAGCGAGGAAAGCACTCCCGACATGTCGAGAGGCGCGACCGGGGCCTGGAGCTTCCCGGCCATATCCGACAGGCTCGTCCTGATCTCGTCCAGGATGCCGGTGACGGGTGACAGGTCCATGACGCCGGATGCGCCGTCGGAGAGAGCTTTCGCAGATGAAATGGACTCCGAGAGGCCGGAGATCCGCTCGAGGACCGGCGATAGATCCAGGCGCGCGAGACCCGCGTCCACGGTCGACTGGAACGACGCGAAATCGGACGATCTGACGAGCGGCTGGAGGGAATCGAAGGTCTGTCCCAGCCTCGTGTCGATCGAGTCGAGCTTCGTGCCCAGAGGGCCTGAAGCCTCCGCCCACGAGGTCGAGATCCTTCCCGCCGCTTCGGTCATCGACGCATTCAGCAGGTCGAGCTTGCCGGCAAGGGCGGCCAACTGCTCGGAGATCACCGACATCGACTCGGCGGAAGGCACCTGGACTCCCTCCGCCATAGCCGGGAGGGCTCCGCCCGCGACCTCCACCCTGAGGGTCTTGTCGAGACCGGCGGCGATGAGGTCGAGCTTCGCGGCAAGGCCGCTCTGGAGGAGTGCTTCCATCGA
>JGI20214J51650_10003386_pt1 | contig 10009 bp, 9 predicted proteins | sample WetSurMetagenome_FD_51650 | JGI IMG/M metagenome (IMG submission 51650)
TATACAGTCACTTCAATATCGCGGGGCGGGTATTTCTTGAATAGAGCAATATGCTTTTTATTAACCAGAGTGGCATTGGTGAAAACAGAAACGAGTAATCCTTTGCGTTTGAGCAACAAATAAATTTCTTCAAAATCCGGGCGTAAGAGTGGTTCTCCACCGGTGATCAAGCACCATACTGTTCCCATTTTAACAGCTTCGTCAGCGATCTTGCTAATTTCGGCCGGGGAGAGTTCGAGTATTTTTGCATCTTTATCACCTGCCTGTAAATTGATATAACAATGTCGGCAGTTATTGTTGCAACGAGCGGTGATCTCGATATCAAATGAAAATATGGCTCCCTTACTTTTCATTTTGTCCCAGAGAGCTAGATCTTGTATTTCAATGGTAGATGTATTTGTCATTAATGCTTCCTATTAAATACCGTTAACCGTATGTACTATTTTACCCCGATTAATTTTGATGCATAATCCTATGTTCATAAACTGTAAACTCAGTATGAAAAAAATGGTGTCAATGACACCATTTTTTATAATCAGAACATTATTTATTAAGTTTGTTATTTATTATTTATTAAAGAAGAAAAAAACCATAAATACTTAAAAATTCAAAAATCAACAATGATTATTAACTCAACTCATTTTAGGATACATTTAATTTGTTGCATCCACAACAACAAAATTCATCAGGTTCACAAAATACGGGGCGAGTCTTGCAACCAATATCTGATGTCTGAGGAGCTGCTGGGATTGAACCTTCTTTGCACGTAGCTAACACACTTTCTTCAGGTGTATTTCTCACAAGAATTGTTAATTCTGGTCTTTGCCATATTTTTTTATTTTGTGCAACCACTTTTCACCATCCCATAATGACAATAATAATCACATTTTGAAATATTATAAATCAATAAATATTAAATTACAAACGATTTCGCTATGGGATTTCACTTAATTTTGAAAGTGTAATGAAATATCCTACCATGGCTTCTAATCACTGTAATCTATGACATCACACGAATCATAATCATTGACCTTTAAGATTATAGATTTTTATCAAGCATATTTTTTATCTCTTGTGTGATCGCTCCGCTTTTATCAAAACGCATCACATAAAAAGGTACTTCCCTCGTGCATTTTTCTATGTGATCTATGGTTTTCTGCCACCAATCTGCAGTGGCCATGGGCTTGATCACGTGGGACATCATTCGGCTATAGATGTCTTTTTTGTCGAGTAAAGGCTGGATTATGTTTTCCTCAGCCTGTTGTATAAAACAAATGGCATTCAATGGGGCAGAGGAGGGTGACACATCAGGTATGTCACCATGACTCCATGACCCATAAATATGCCAACCATCTTCCCTTCGCCGCAGAATATTGCGATCGTCGCATAAAATCTCAACTTGCATAGTAGGATCACTTTTTCCAATTCTTCCTGCATCCATCAGCATCTTTGTTGTTGTTGATTTTCCGGCTTCCGAATGCCCAACAAATAACACACCTTTACCATTGATGATTGCCCCAGCCGAGTGTAAGAAAAAACCTTCCCGATCAGCAAGTAATTGCGCAATTAGTATTTGATCAGTGGTAAACATGAGTAAAGAATTCCAATTTCCCAATGAAAAATCAGTTCCATCCCTATGGTAAATCTGACCATTGGAATGATTTTGGTTAAAATGGGCAATCTTATGGAGAGATTTATCACCTTCAATTGAGGAGATTCCAAGGTAATACCAGGACTTTGTATCCCGGTAAATAGCCCATGGTGCTTTTCTGTAAATCTCCTTCCCTAAATCCTTGCCCGACAGATCAGGAAACAAAAAATGGTGTTCAATTTTCACAAGATCTTCCCCGGGTGTGCTCACCTGGAATTTATTGACAGCAGCCGAAAACGTAGAATCATGAATCGGTAGATCACTGTCTATTTGCAAGGTGATATCCCCGATCTTGTAATAGCGGCGATGGTTTTCATTCCAGTTTCTCTTAAAGATTTGTACCTCATCTGCCACATCACATAAATACTTTATCGGAGCAGAGTATCTTCCATGCTCCAGGTAACTGTATACACCACACCAACGGCAATTCGGTAGTTTATCGCAGCTGCCGCAATTTTCATTGAACTCTAAACCCCCACGAACTTTATTTTTTATTGATGGTAAGAAAATTTCCCAGGCATCCTGGAATGTTCCTGTATGAAGATCATAGAGCAATTCCGGGTCTTTAATAAAGGAACAAAAAGTCATTTTTCCATAGGCATCAATGTGAAACTCACGACGATTATCAATACAACCTGCGAAAATTCGATCATCACCTTCAATAACTTGGAATTCATGTCCCTGTCCAGTATTATTTGTTGTATCGGGTTTATCCAATTCCACAGCAATTCGCGGATCCAGTCTTTGGCGTTCAATTTCATTATTTCGATTTTTTTCACCATCTGCGCATTTGTATAACCAGGCTGCACCAACACGCCATTGATCACTCAGGGATAATGCAAGTTCCTGCATTTGTTCCCATTCATGGTAGTTGTCTTTCATGGGTATCAATTGAACTATAAAACCTGCACCAGCCTCCTGCATATAACGAAATCCTTGCATGGCCATTTCAAATCCACCCGGATGGCGGGTGATATGGTCATATGTTTCCGCAGTTGCTCCATAAAGCGCAATCATTTTTGTTCCCTTGCGCTTGAGTTGGCTGGCTAACTTGGGAGTGATCAGGGTACCATTTGTGTTAATTGAATAAGTTACAGCTTTGCTGGTGATATAGTCGAAAATTTCCGGAAAATCTGCCCGTAACATGGGTTCGCCGCCGGAAATGGACCAGGTTTGCGTGCCCATTCTGCGGGCTTGATCGACAATATCACATATTTCATTAAAGGATAATTCATTTTCCTGGTCTGGAGAATTTACCGGTTTCCATAGCCAACAATGGCGGCAGTTATTATTGCATCGGTATGTCAGATCAATAGATCCGCTTAATGGCAGACGAGGTAGCTTTACAATGTTTTTCGTTGTTAAATAATCTGACATTCATTCCTTAAAAAATTTATATTTAATTTCTAAGCGTTATTTAGCTCAAGTAATTGTTAATAATAATTATGTCCCTGAATAAGAAAAATATTATACCTTATGCGAAAATACTTATTAATATATATAGCTTATTTACCCCAACTTGAGGGTTCGATAAATTACTAAAAGGTTATTTTATCAATTGGCTAACACTTTTCAAAATAGATAGTAACCTTCGGCTAAAAGCAATTAACGGCATAAGCCAGCCGTTTACAGACAGGAAGGCAATGAATATCCGTTCGGGTCCTAACCCAATTTGGATTATTTTTGATCGTCTTTCGACATTTGTAACACTCCCCAAAATTTCTTTCCGATTGAACCACCCATCAATTGTCGGGTTGCTGTCTCCTTGAAGTAGAAACTTATCTCCACTTATTTTCACAACCCGGTGAAGGAAAAGATGTTTTTTTGAATCGAATATTGCTACAACCTCACCAAAATTAATATTTCCAGAGATTGGAGAAATTGTAACAACATCCCCACTTTGGATGAATGGGGACATACTGTATCCTTTTGCCTGGAAACGAAACAGTTTATCTTTCGATAATACCGCAGCAATCAATTCAGCGAAATGATCGTTAGGCATTGATTTGGACTTCGCATCATTTACAACATATTCATTTGTCACAAAATTACCAGGGTTTCTAAATAATTAAGAGTTTGCTATTATTCATTAAGTAAAAGCATTTTTCGTTTTAATAACTCGTTAACCAAACCAATAACATCCACTTCTATTTCATTTCTATCCACATCGTATTCAGCGATGAGTTCATTAACAATATTCGATAATGATCTTTTGCCATCTAAACGGTCCCAAATCGCTTTTCCGCTATCATTCAAGGTATAAAGTTCATCTTCCATATCACCAATTCCGGAGGTGAGTGGAACAATGACTAATTCTCCCTCGATTTCCCGGGCTACGACATCTTCTGATGGAACGCATTTACTATCTAATGTGACAATTGAGGTCATTACTTTCTCCTTGGATTGATTTAACAACCCTAATCAAGTTGATTATATTTAACCATTTACAACCCGGTCAATTCGTTCCTGGAATTCTTCAGGATTAATTAACCATCCTTTTTCACCACTTGAAAGTAATCCCAAATAATATGCCTGGGTATGGGCAATTTCGCATAGATATTCTACCGGTGTATCCAATGTTCCATACTCAGCCCAAGATTTTGCCGGACATTGTTCACATAACCCTTTAATGAAGCAATGAGCACAGCGGGATAAATATTCAGGATTAGTTGCTCTAATCTCTTTTAGTTGTTTGAATTTTACTAACGAATCAGCTAAAGTGGTACCTAGTTTATGGACTAATTCGGGATCTCGTAATCCCATGCAGGGTTGAAATCTTCCATAAGCATCTATACACAGACTTTGTCCTGCACCACAAGCAAATAATTGGTCTCCGACAGGTCCTATAAATTTTTGTGAAAACTGCTTCATTGTATGCAAATAATTCTCTTTATCCCTGGATAGTATTTCCATGCCTTCATCTGGCGTTATGCGAAGTTTCTTGATCAGGCTGTTTTTTGTTTCATCATCTCTTCTGTTGCGAAGATCGAAAAACATGGCATAACCTGGATTGGAATTATTCCCTGGGAGTGTCTTTGCCCATGTTTCAAACTCAATCAATTCCTTCTTATTGGAGGGCAAGATAGCCGATTTAACAATAAATGGTATTTTGTGCTCAAGTAATAAATCCACCCCACGCCAAAATTGGTTGAAGGAACCTGGAGATCTGGTAATAGCTTCATAAGAAGATTGATGCATGCCATAGACAGTTATCTCAATAGGGATCATTGGAGGAATTTTGACCAATAACTCTGTAAATGATTTTGTGATTAACCTGGCATTTGTGAATATCAGGACTTTCATTCCTAATTTTCGGGTGAATATGTAGATCTCTTCAAAATCGTTTCGTAAAAGTGGTTCTCCTCCAGTAAAACGTACTGCCATGCATCCCAGGCTGGCAGCTTGAAGTAAATACTCTTTTATCTGGTCGGTTGTCATTTCTTTGTGAAATGAGATGTCATCATTTTCGGGCAGATTAATACAACAGTGGATACAGTTATTGTTACACCTTTCAGTTAACTCAATATCTAATTGGTAAATATGTGATTTTATCGGTTTCGGTAGCTGAGTTTCTTTCCGCACATATTCGCTCATTTGTTCTTACCTTTATATCCCCATTAAATTGAAAATTAGCTAGTAGATGATTTATTTTACCAACCATTTTGATTATCTTTATTTGAAAATAAATATTTTACTTCGATGGCGTGGATTGGTATTTCCTTTAATTTATTCGGTGTAACTATCGGATTTCTTTTATCGGGAAAATTCTATCAAAATTATCAAGAATTGGGAGGAAAAATTGTAATAAGGTTGTATTGTGATTCCTGACCAGATAACAAATCAGCTATTTACACGAACCATTTAATATTAATAATTCCTACTTTATAACTAATAATTTCCTTTTTTATTATACAAACTTGGCATCCACGCAAATAATTAATTAGCTTGAATTATGTCTACTACAGCCATTTCCGTTGTAATCGGAGCATAATTTTCCTGCCGGACCAGGAGTATGTCCCGTTGAAGTCTTACAACTATCAAGAACGCTTTCTTCCGGCTGATTCCTTATTAATATGATCAGTTCTGGTTTTTGCCACTTTTTAATAATCTTCTTTTCCACTTTTATTGTCCTATTATGATAATAATTATCAATATTAACACAGGTTATTCTAACGAGCAATGCGGCACATATTAACAGTTTGTTACATTATTCTTTTGCAATATAAATGCCATACTAAAAATTACTTTACTTGTCACTTGACGCAGTAAGTAAAGGTGAGTAATATACCTGTAATCTACAACCATTATCGGACGTTTTGGAAGTTTCTAAACAATATGATGGAAGCAATACATACGGCAGGTCTTCTGGTTTGAGGGGAAACAAAATGGCATTAACCTGGTATGTACTGCATAGCAAACCAAATAAAGAAGAATTTATTCGTCAGCAATTAAAGAATATTCAGATCGATCACTTTTATCCTTGTGTGATGGTGACCCCGGTCAATCCACGCAGCAGAAGGATCAGACCATATTTTCCGGGATATCTCTTTGTTCACCTGGATCTGGAAGAGGGTGATAAATCACCAGCCCTGCAATGGATGCCAGGCGCGGTAGGTTTGGTGTCTTTTGATGGAAAAGCTGCTGCAGTCCCGGATGAGTTGATCGCTGCTCTAAAACTGCACATGGGGGAAAAATCGATCTTGCGAAAGCAAGAACACAATTTCAAGCCCGGAGATCATATAAAAGTATTGACTGGTCCGTTTGATGGATATGAAGGAATCCTCGATACGACCCTAAGTGGGTCTGAACGGGTTCGAATCTTGATCGAATTAGTTCGCGGTCATGCGATCAGAGTCGATTTGCCGGTGAACACCATAAAAAAAAGTTAATCAGGATGATTTTCTAAAATTTTTGATCTAAATGAGCATTTCTTCAATCTGAAAGATAACCATTATCATTTCAAATTGACGATGGTGCAATTTTTATATTCTTGGGACTCACCTTGCTTGACAAAAAGACATCGTCCTTGTAGAATGAGAAATTGGACAAACCAATTATCCATTTCTAATTCCACAAGGAACGATTATGGAAGCTAATTTTTTTCCCATTGGATTTGATAAGGAAAAACTCATCCAACAAATGAAGTTTAATAATCTGGATGGTGTTTTGCTCACATCACCAGAAAGCATATCTTACGTTACCGGATATCCTTGTTTACCATCCAGTGGAAATCCCATTTTATTTGCCATACGCAATCACTATCCTTTTTATGTATTTATAAGCGATGTTGGCGAAACATTCCTGGTTGCCTGGGAGTATTCTTTATTGGATATAAAATTGGGAGTTGATCACCTCATCAAACATGTCAATGCTGACCAGGCGATGGATTGTTTAAGTAATTTATTGCAGAAAGAATTAGGAATAGGTAAAAATCTGGGGATAGAATCAACGTGTCCGTACCAGATTTCATCGTTCATTCAAAATTGGGTCTCACCTGGAAAATTATCCATTGTTGATGAAATCTTCGATAAAATTAGGCTCATAAAAAAACCTGCAGAATTGTTCCACCTGAAGAAAAGCTGCGAGATAGTTGAAAAGACTTTATCAGGGCTCTTTCCTTTAGTAAAACCAGGATTACACCGAAGTGATTTGATCACTGCGGCAAAAGAAGGAATGATCCACAATGGCGCAAGCGGCATTGGGCACTGCACAATTTCCTTCGGTGCATCAAACCCGGAAGTGGAAATCAATGAAGTACTTGAAAAAGATCGCCTCGTGATCATTGACCTGGGTGCCATGTATTATGGATATGCATCTGATATACGCAGAATGCTTTACACAGGCATAATTCCAGAAAAAATGGGTCAACTTCATTCCACTATGTGTGAAATTGTAGCAACAATCGGGAATGCACTTGTTCCAGGCGCTGTGGTGAAGGATCTTTGTACTTTGGCAGAAACACTATATGTTCGTAATTCGCTCGAGCCAAATTTCACACATCTGGGCCATACTATCGGCTTACAAACCGAAGAAGTATGGTGTGATCGAAAGAATGTGATGAAACTGGAACCGGGTATGGTTGTTAATGTTGAGCTATATTCGATGATGTCGAGTGGCGAAAATATAGGGGATGAAGAAACCTACATTGTTGCATCTGGTGAACCAGAACGCATGAATCGACTACCAAAAGAAATTCGAAAAGTACTTAGCTGAATATCGAATAGGTGACCATATGGATAATAAGCTGCGCATAGGTATTATCGGGTTGGGAATAATTTCAACTGCGCATGAAGTAGGTCTGGATAATGTTAAGGATAAGGCCGAAATAGTTGCGATCTGTGACATTAATAAAGAGCGGGCTATGGAACGGGCAGCAAAGTACAATGCCAGGGTCTATACACGATATGAAGATATTCTGGCTGATAAAAATGTTGATGTAGTCGATATTATTCTCCCCCATGATTTACATTATCCAGTATGTAAAGCAGCTTTACTGGCCGGGAAGCACGTCATTATGGAAAAACCAATGACGATATATCCAAATCATAGCCGAGAACTGATTGAAATATCCCAACAAAAAGGTGTCAAGTTTATGGTTGCTGAAAACACCCGCTTTGTTCGAGCATATCTTGAAGTTCAATCCATGTTAGAGGGTGGAAAACTGGGTGATATTTACCTGATCAAAACCTTTATTGCTGGTACAGAAATTTATCGCATGGTTGACCCCAATAATTGGAAAGGCAGAAAAATAGGTTCGGGTGGGGGAGTGATCATGGATGCCGCACCCCATTCTTTTTACCTTCTTCGGTGGTTGTTCGGTGATATAGCTGAGTTGCGGGCTTATGCAAATCAGATCGTTCCGGGAAGTGAAGTTGAAGATAATGCTGTCATTGTCGGTAAATTGAAAAGTGGTGCGCAGTTTACTCTAGAATTCAGCTTTACAGTTCAGGCACCCTGGACGGAGCGTTTGGAAGTATATGGCAGCAAAGGATCTGTGATCATAGATCAAATCTTGAATCCGCCATCAGTGTACTTTAAAAACGCTGATGATTATCACCCACAAGAGCTGCCGGGGATTCTATATAATCCGATTCAATGGAAAACTGATTCAATCGCCATGGGTGTGAGTCAGTTTATTGATTCAATAATAAAGAATACAGAACCACCAGTAAAATTAATTGATACTTATTATGCGATAAAGGCATGTGCAAGTGCCTATAAATCTATTAAATCCAATAAACTGGAACCAGTTGTAGCCCAATAATCTAACAGGAGAATTAAATGGATCCCTTAATAATTATTGCAACACCAAATATCTGCTGGTTGAATCCCCACAATGTCGATTATCCCAAAACACCTGAGGCGATCGCTGATGAAGCAAAGCTGTGTCGTCAAGCTGGAGCGTCAGTATTGCACACCCATGCAGAATCGCTCTGGAAAGAAACCATCTCTGCAGTCCAATCGAAGACTGATATCGTCATTCAACTAGGCATGTCAAGCCTTCCAATCCCGGATAGAGATGAGGTATTTCAATACCACGGTGAAATGATCTCGATCATCCTGAACCATCATGATGAAGCTTTTGCAGAAACCGACTGCAATGTTTTACACACAAAACAGGAGTATGAGGAGTATGCGCATCTCTGCCGCAAGTTTGGAGTTGCCCCGGAATTTGAGGTTTGGCACACGGGATCAATATGGAATTTGAATTATTTAATCAATAAAGGATTGCTGGATAAACCCTATATTACCACCTTGTTCTTCGGCTGGCCGGGTGGAACATGGTCTCCACCAACCATCGAAGAATATCTGTACCGTCGTAAATATATGCCCGATGGTTGTGCAATAAATGTAAGTATTATGGGAAAAGAACAATTGGATATCGCAACCGCAGCCATATTAATGGGGGATAATGTTCGTGTCGGGACAGAAGATTATCCTTATAACCATAAAGGCGATATTGCTACCTGTCATGAATTGGTAGCAGAGCTGGCTGAAATATCTCGAGCATTGGGTAGGCCGATTGCAACACCGGATCAGGCAAGAAAGTTACTTGATATCCCGCGAGGGAAAAAATGAACGGGAAAAAGGTTGCCATAGTTACAGGTACTGCGACAGGTATCGGCAATGCTTGCGCCAAGCTCTTTGCTGATAAAGGTTATTGCGTCGGAATGCTTGATAATAATGAACTGGAAGGACGAAAAACCGAAAAAGAGATCCTGGATGCGGGAGGTGAAGCACTATTTATTTCCTGTGATGTGGCTGATGAAGAAACAGTCAAGAAATCAGTTGCCCAAATCGAAAAAAAGTACGGTGACGTGGATGTCCTTATTAATAATGCCGGAATTGTATTGGTTC
>JGI20214J51650_10003387_pt1 | contig 10009 bp, 8 predicted proteins | sample WetSurMetagenome_FD_51650 | JGI IMG/M metagenome (IMG submission 51650)
GCTTGTCGAACCGCTCGGGGCCGTGAGGCTTTCGAACGGCTCAGGGTCAACCCCGAGCGAGCCCCGTGCGGAAGCACGGGGGAGTCGATGGGTTGACACGGAAACAGGGGAGGGCTATAAACTGGCTCGCCATGGTATTCTCGTCCCCTCGGAGGACAGCCGGGCCCTGGCTGAGGCTCTGCTTTTTGCGGCCAGGGAAAAATCGTTGATGACGGAGATCGCAGAGCGGGCAAGAAAACACGTGCTGCAGACCTATTCCTTGGAAAGGCTCGTCGGCGATATGGCAGCCCTTTACGAGGAATTGGTCGGAAGCTAGGGGCTCACCAGATCCTTACATGCCCCGACAAGGGCGGGGCGCTCTGGAATTAACAAAATCGGATATCAGACCGATCAACACAAATCTCCCCTTGCCCCTCTTTACAAATGAGGGGTAAACCTCGACACATTCAAGCTTCCCCCTTTGTAAAGGGGGACGGGAGGGGGATTTCCTGAGCAGAGACGTTTTTGCTTTTGTGACTATGGAAAACCTACTGGTNCATAACCTTCTCGCCTTTCTGGGGGCTTTGGTGCTGAGTTTGGGCCTCACCCCCCTGGTGAGAACCTTCGCCCTCCGGACGGGCCGGGTGGCTGTTCCCAAAGACACGCGGTGGCACAAGAAGGAAACCGCGCTGATGGGGGGCGTCGCCATCTTTGTGTCCACCATGGCCGTGTGGCTTGCGGCAGCCTCTCTGCTGGGATGGGGAAGCGTCGGGAAGCCTTACATCCCCATCGCTCTTTGTGCCTCCGGGATGTTCTTGCTGGGNCTGATCGATGACCTGCGCAGCATGGATCCGCAGCACAAGCTCGCCGGCCAGATTGTTCTCACCTCCATTCTGGTCTTCCTCGGTTTCCGGCTCGAGTGGACTTCTTACAAGACCATCGATCTTTTTCTTTCCATTTTGTGGATCGTGGGGATCACCAACGCCTTCAACCTCCTCGACAACATGGATGGGCTTTCGGCAGGTGTTGCCTTCATCGCCGCCCTGTTCACCTTTCTGCTCCATCTGTCGAGCCCCGGCGCCGGGTCTCTGGCGGCGGTTCTTCTCATGACCGCCTGCTACCTCGGCGCTCTCCTGGGATTTCTGGTTTACAACTTCAATCCCGCTTCCATTTTCATGGGCGACGCGGGGAGCCTGTTTATCGGTTTTGTCATGGCGTGCCTCATGACCGCGGGAGGGTCGGTCCACGCCGTGGGAGGGAACGTCGCCAACCTCCTTTCCGTGATCGCCATCCCCATCCTGATCGTTTTCATCCCCATCGTGGACACGGGGTTCGTGAGTTTCATGCGAAAGCTCTTCAGACGGCCTATTTCTCAGGGAGGTAAAGACCATTCCTCACACCGGATGGTGGCGATCGGTCTGTCCGAGAAGAAAGCGGTGTTGGTCCTCTACGCCTTTTCTGTCGCCTCCGGGCTGATCGCCCTTGCAATACAGCACCTCAATATGAGCCTTACTCTCGCGCTGATCGCATTCTACCTTCTGTTCGTCCTTTTCTTCTGGATCTACCTGGGAAGAGTCAAGGTCTACTCAGAGAAATCCATCCTGTCGGAGGAGAGCGCGAGTGTCCTGACTCCCATCCTGGTGCAGATCACCTACCGGAGGCGGCTCTTCGAAGTCCTGCTCGACGTGGTGCTTATCTCTGTGGCTTATTACACCGCCTATCTGCTTCGTTTCGAGGGCCAGGTGAGAGGGGATTTCGATTTCTTCCTCAAGTCCCTGCCCATCATGCTCGCCTGCCAGACCTTCTCCTTCTACATCATGGGAGTTTACCGGGGCATATGGGAAAGCACGGGCATCAAGGACTTGATCGGATATGTCAAGGCCATCACCATCGGAACGGTGATGCCTATGGTCATTCTCCTTTTTATCTATCGGTTCCAGAGCTTTTCCCGTGCCGTCTTCGTCATCTACTGGGGTGTCATGCTCATCCTCTTCTCTTTGTCCAGGCTTTCCTTCCGACTCCTGGACGAGGGAGTCCGCCTTCCGAGCCGGAAGGGAGATCGCGTTCTCATTTATGGAGCCGGAATCGGAGGTCAATTCGCCTTAAAAGAGATTCAGAGCAACGCGGACCTTGGCCTTCAACTGGTCGGTTTTGTCGATGACAACCCCAGACTCCGGGGGAGAAAGATCAGGGGCTATCCTGTCTTTGGCGGCCAGAATGATTTGGAGGACATCATTCGAAGGCACGACATCAAGAAGGTCATTATATCCTTCAGGGAGAAGGGCGATGAAAAGGCGGAGGAGATCAGAACCCTGTGCCGCAGGCAGGGCACTGAGATCGATGTGCAACTGATGAGGCTCACGATCAGTTGATCCTTCAGAGAGAAAATCCTATGAAGACCCATTCTCCAAATGCGGTGACGCAGCCTGNCACGCTCTACGTTCCCGGACCTGTTGAGCGCTTTGGAAGAAAGCTCAAAGTCGAATACCTTGGAATGGCCTCTGTNTATTCGATCATTGCNCTTTTCTTCTTNGGTGATTTTGCTTCCTGGCACAAAATGATCCTGGCCACGGTCGGCGCATTCTTCCTCTTCTTGGGGCTCAAGAAGAAAACGGAAGACCATCTTGTGGGCTCCCTTGTTCTCTTTGCAGCAGTGAGCGTTGCGCAGATTTCGATCCTTGTTTCCGAATGGGTTGTCCCTTACCTGCTTTTCGGGTTGGCTGTCTTCATCATGGAGGGNTACAGGGAGAGGAGGCCTACGCGAATCTATGCCCTGCCTGCATTGNTCTTGGGCTGGTCGATCGCGGATTCCAGCTGGTGGTTGGGCCTGGTGTTCGCCGCGTGGTACCTTGCTTTTCCCCGCACCGAAAAACCGCACCTCAGGCGCCATCTCTGTTACATGGTGATTCTCGGCCTCTTGCTGGGCTTTTCTGCCCATGCCTTATTTTTTGGCTCTATCCGGTCTTCGTTTCCGTTTTTTCCGCAAGGCCAAGTGCCCATCGACTGCAGCACCATGGGGGCGCTGGCGGCCATGGGGATTCCGACGCTCTTGTGTCTCGCGGTGTACTGGAAGAAACTCATGGCGCCTCACCGGTGGAACACCCTTCTTTTTGCCTTCCTGGCTCCGTGGGACGGCCGGCTCGCTGCTCTCTTTGCTATGGTCGCGGCGGTTCTTCTTTGTGCGACCGTGTTCAGGGACAGCGTGGATTCGCCAACCCTGCGCCCCCTTTTCAAACATGTTGAGTGGCACTATTTCTGGTACGTTTTCGTCCTTGCCGTGTGGGCGTATCTGAGCCGGTGGGGAATCACGGCAGGTCTCTAGATGTGCAGAGGAGAGACACGGCCCGGTTTAATGATTGACAATGTTTTTTCGCTTCCTATAAAAGATAAGCAAGCCTCTTGCGTTTCAATGCGTCACCCCGCAAGCCAAAGGTGCGAGTTGGAAGTGTCACAAGGTAAGGTGACTTTAAAATTCCTTAAGCATTGAGGAGACGTCATGGATTACGATCTTTCGATGGAGCAGGAGATCCTCCGAAACAGCGTTCGCCAATTTGCGGAAAAGGAAATCAAACCGGTGGCAAAGGAACTCGATGAGAAAGAAGAGTTTTCCTACGACACCATGAGGAAGATGGGGGAGCTCGGTCTGTTCGGCATGTTCGTATCGGAGAAATACGGCGGCCAGGGCATGGATTACGTCTCCTACATCATCGCTACAGAAGAGGTGGCGCGGGTGGACCAATCTCACGCGGCCACCGTTGCGGCAGGGAATTCCCTGGGGATCGGACCGCTCTATTATTTTGGAAATGAGGAGCAAAAGCAAAAGTATCTTCCCGAATTGTGTACCGGGGAGGCCCTCTGGGGGTTCGGACTGACAGAGCCCAACGCGGGCTCGGATGCGGGAAACAGCCAGACCACGGCCCTTTTGAAGGGTGACAACTGGGTGATCAACGGAAGCAAAATCTTCATCACCAATGCCGCAACGAAAATCACGACGGGTGTCACGGCCCTTTGCAGGACCGGGGCAAAGGCAGACGGCCGTCCCGAGCTTTCCTGTATTCTCGTCGAGGCCGGAACGCCGGGGCTGGTGGCGCAGGAAATGCACGGCAAGATGATGTGGCGCGGTTCGAACACGGCGCAACTCTTCTTTGACGACTGCACGGTTCCGCAGGAAAACCTTCTGGGGCCGCGGGGGCATGGGTTCTACCAGATGATGCAGACCTTGGACGGCGGTCGTTTGTCCATTGCGGCCATGGGGCTCGGCGGGGCGCAAGGCTGTTTTGAAATGGCCATGAAGTACAGCAGGGAGCGGGTCCAATTCGGAAAACCGATCGCCACTTACCAAGTCAATGCATTCAAGCTGGCGGACATGGCCCTTGAAGTCGAGTGCGCCCGCCTGCTCCTTTACAAGGCGTGCTGGCTGAGAGACAAGGACAAACCCTTTCGGAAGGAAGCGGCCATGGCCAAGCTGTACTGCTCGGAGGTGATGTACCGCTGCGCCAATCACGCGGTCCAGCTCCACGGCGGTTATGGGCTGATGAAGGAATATGACGTGGAGAGGTTCTACAGAGANCAGAAGCTGCTGGAAATCGGGGAAGGGACCTCGGAAGTGCAGAGAATCGTCATCTCAAGACTGATCGGAGCGGTGTAGCCGCTCATGCTCAATCGCATCCTAGGCAAAGATCTTGCCCGCTATGTTAGGGCTCACCGTGGCCTGCTGATCATTTCCCTTGTGCTCACGGGGGTGTCGGCCCTTTTCATGGTCATTCCGGTCTATCTCCTTCAGCCTTTCATCGACGAGGGAATGAAAACCGGCACAGACCCNGCCACCTGGAAGATCCCATGGGTGACGATTCATCTTGACGGAGGATTCTCCTGGAAAAAAACGGAGATCGTTCTCCTCGANGGAGTCTCCTCCAGCCGGCTCGTCGCTGTGCTGGGGGCCGTTGCTTTTTTCTTCATGCTGCTCCGATCGTTGCTCAGCTATCTCAGCGAGCTCGCCTCCGCCGCCTTTTCCAACCGAGCCATCCGATCGGTTCGCGTGAATCTCTTCGAAAAATTCGTCTCTCTGCCTCTCGGGTTTTACCATAAACAAAAAGCAGGGGAATTGATTTCAAGGTCCACCGCGGACTTGACGGTCATGCAGGAGAGGATCGCGAACATCGTCGTCGGCCTGGTTCAACATCCGCTGACCGCCCTCGTTTTTCTCACTTATCTCCTGCTTTCCAACTACGAACTGACCCTGCTCGTTTTTCTGGCTATCCCGCTTGTGGTGGGCCCTGTCCGCCTGTTTGGGANAAAGGTCAAGAAGTATTCTTCCAAGGTCCAGGAGGACACATCTTACGTGACGGCCGCCTACCAGGAGACGCTCCTCTGCCTCAAGGTGGTGCAGGGGTTTTTCATGAATCAGCGAGAAGCGGAGAAGTTCCGGGATGTGGCGAACGGGTTGTACAAGAGCGTGATGCGCTGGTGCCGCTGGGATCGCGGCCTCGGTCCCATCCTGGATAGCATGGCTTTCCTGGTCCTGCCGGGGCTTTTCATCGTGGGCAAGGTGTATTTTCATCACACCCTGGGGGAACTCGTCTCCATCATGTACGCCTTTCAAAGGCTCTATGCGCCGGTCAGACTTTTGGCCAAAATGTACAACGAACTTCGCACCCTGCAGGGGGCCACGGAGCGGGTTTTCGGGATCATGAGCACCGCTCCGTCGATCCGCGACAACGAAGGAGCGATTGCACTTCCCAGGCACCGCCGATCCATCGAGTTCAAGAACGTGAGTTTTTCTTACGACGGGGGAGTCCCTGTCCTCCAGGACGTGTCTTTTTTCATCAAGGCGGGCGAGATGGCGGCTTTTGTGGGTTCCACCGGCGCAGGGAAAAGCACGCTCCTTGAACTCATCCCCCGGTTCTACGACGTCACGGCCGGCGCCGTCAGCATCGACGGCACCGATGTCCGCCGGGTGACCCTGGGGTCCCTCCGCAAGCAGATCAGCACGGTCAGCCAGGAAGTGCTGCTGTTTCACGACACCATTGCCAACAACATTCGTTACGCCAGGCCGGATGCAGGCTTGGGGGAAGTGACGCAAGCGGCCAAGGCGGCGCATGCGCACGACTTCATTCTGGCCCAACCTCAGGGGTATGAGTCCGTGGTGGGGGACCGGGGAACGCTGCTCTCCGGCGGGCAGAGACAGCGCATCGCCATTGCCAGGGCCATCCTCGCAGACCCGTCGATACTGATCCTGGATGAAGCGGCATCCGCCCTGGATGCCGAAAGCGAACAGTTGGTGGAGGCATCGATCGATGCCTTGCGAGGAGGAAGGACCATTCTCGTGGCAGCCCACCGGTTGAGCACGATCCGCAAGGCGGATCGCATCTATGTTCTCGAAGGAGGAAGGGTTGTCGAATCCGGAGGCCATGAAGAGTTGATGGCCCTGAACGGCCGCTTCCGTCAGCTGCATGACATTCAGTTCAGAGGGTGAGGGTCTATTTGTCGAGAAGCAGGGCTACGGCTTCAGGGGATAGCCCGCAGATACGGACGGATTTCAACCTGGCATTCCTTCCGGAAACGATTTCGATGCGACGCTTCGGGACATCCAGCTCTTCAGCCAGAAGTTCTATGAGAGCGTCGTTGGCTTTTCCTTCCACGGGAGCAGACGTCACCTTCACCCTGTAGAAATCCTTTTCTTTTCCTGCAATGTGATTTTTCGAGGACCTCGGGGTCACCTTGACCCTGATGAGAGCTTCCGTTTCCATTCCCGCTCTCACTTGAGGCCTGCCGCAGTTTCAACAAGGCTCTGGACGACAAAAGACTGAATGAAGATGATGGCCAGAATGACGACAATGGGCGAGAAGTCCATTCCGCCAAAGAAAAGGGGAAGCCTTTTCCGGATCCGGTACAGCACAGGTTCCGTAACGGAATTCAGAAACCGGACAATGGGGTTGTAGGGGTCGGGATTGACCCATGAGAGGACGGCCCGTGCAATAATGATGTACATGTACAGGCTCAACCCGATGTCCAGGATTCTTGCGATGGCGATCAGAAAATTCGAAACCACGAACATGATCTTCCCTCTTTCATTTCCGGCGATCGACCTGCAGGGCGGTCACAATCCCGTGACACTTGCAGGCCGTTGCCACCAACCACTTCCCTTTCCCTGCCTCTGAGACCTTCCCGAGAAGCTCCTTCAGATCCTTGACTCGATAACCCCCCACCCCAGGAGCCAGTTGGCGGCTCCGGATCACGTGCACGCCAAACCCCCGAGCCTCCACTTCAGACAGGAGCCGGTAGAGAGCCGGTCCCCTTTTTTTGCCCGTAACGGTGCAGCGATTCGCCGGTTCAGGGCAATCGTCCGGGCAGCGGAAATCGGCATGGCTCGCCAGCAACGACCCTTCACTCCCGTCCAATGGGTGAGGAAGGTGAAGGGCATAACCCTTAGGAACCGGTACCTGCTCTACGCTTCCTTTTTTATTTATATAAGTTCTGAGCCATTCGAAAGCAAGGTGTACCGGGACCGCCGGAATGATGAAGGTGGAGGGCGCGAGGTGGGAGAAATGCTTTGCGAGGAAGCGGACACCGTCCTCAGCGATTCTCTTGGCTCCAATGTTCCCGATCTTTTTTAACTTTGCCACGTCGCGATCCACGATCCAGAGAGAGGTGTTGGGCAAGGAGCTTAGGAGCGCGGCGGCTCTTTGTCCAAAATGACCCGCTCCGAGGATAATGATCGCTTTGTTTTTCAGTTTTTCACTCAATGGAGACTCTCATTCTGCATGTTTCCTTTCTGCTTTTGCCTTTCAGGTTAATGCCATAAGGTATGTCAGAGCAGGCCGTAAGCCGGGTTCTGTTTCCCCCGACCCACACAGGGTGAACCGGGGGACAATGACCATTCCTCTAGTCCCGATGTTACCATCGGGATCCAGCGACCTACCCGGGAACTCGGGCGGACCACCCTCGGGCGTTCCCCTATTTGGTCTTGCTCCGGGTGGGGTTTTCCTAGCTCCTGCCGTCGCCGGCAGGACTGGTGAGCTCTTACCTCACCGTTTCACCCTTACCCCGGCGGACCTGCCGACGGGGCGGTTTGCTTTCTGTGGCACTTTCCTTCCCGTTGCCAGGACTGGGAGTTACCCAGCACCCTGTCCTGCGGAGCCCGGACTTTCCTCCCCTCTGCCTGAGGCAGAGCGGCGGTCATTTGTCCTGCTCTGACATACCCCTGCATTATAACGCAGTTGAGGTCTTTTGGAAATCCTGGTCGTCGCCCCAGTAAATGATTCGATTGCAATGGGGGCAGGTCATGAGATCGTTCCCGCGGATCAGCTCATTGAACTTTTGCGGAGGGATTCCCATGTGGCAGGTCTGACAGACCCCTGTCACCACGGAGCTGATGGCCAAGCCCCCCTTGCGCTCCTTCAGGAAGAGGTACTTTTTCAGTAGAGCCTGATCGAAATCGCAGCAGAGCCCGTTTCTCTCCTTTTGCAGAGAGTCGAGGTCCTTTTCCAGTCCGAGGAGTTCCTTCTTAATCGCCTCTTTGTCTTTGTCGAATTGGTCTTTCAAGGTCTTGAGAGTGTCCTTGTGGCCTTTGCATTTCCGCTCCAGCTCTTCTGCGGTTTCCATCATCTGGATGGCTTTTTCCTCTGTCTGAAACTTGATGGCCTTCAGGTCATCAATCTCTTTCAACGCGGCGGTGTATTCCTTGTTGGATTTGATCTGAGTGAGTTTTGTCGAGCTTTTCTCGATCTTGCCGTCCGATTCCTGGATCTCCCGCTCTAGCTGGCGTCGGTCCTTTCTGAGGGCTTCAAGTTGGTCTTCATCGGCCTTGAACTGGCTTTCCAGAGCCCTGAGTTCATCCTCCAGCTTCTGGATTTTCAATGGGGCCTGTTCCTTGGCCTGGAGGGCTTTTGTGATCCTGTTGTCACATTCCTGAAGTTGAATGAGCACCAAAAGTTTGTCTTTCAATGTAACTCTTTTCCACTCCTGTTCCTCGCCATGACCTTGTCATGGGTTAAAGGGTTAAACATAAGCAGTGCCTAAAATGCCTAAAGTGAGCTAAAGTGCCTAAAGTCTTAAAAGCAGTGACAAGTGACAAGAAACGAGTGAGAAGAAAAACACGGTAACATATTACTTGTCGCTTGTGACTCGTTACTCGTCACTGCACGAAGCAATCGGCCACCTGCAGATGGCCAATGAAGCTCCCCGCAGCCTGCTGCGGGGTATCTTCAGCGGAATCCCGCCGAAGCCTTACCCGCCTTCGCTCCGACGAGCTACGGCGCGGTCGCCTCGCCATTCCTCTCTGCAGCAAGCTGCAGAGTATCCTGGCGAAGGCGAATGAACTAAATGGAAAGGGCGCCCCGTTCTGGTGCGCCCTTTCCTATGAAACAGGTCTCCGGTCTGAAACCGGGCTGCTTTTGAGACTCCTTGGTGTGCATCCTGTATCCCGAAAAAAAGTTGGTGGGCCCACCTGGGTTCGAACCAGGGACCAACCGGTTATGAGCCGGTGGCTCTTCCAGCTGAGCTATGGGCCCGATCTCTCCTTCGAGAATTAGCATGCAAATCGATCGCGGTATTGTCAAGCGAATTTCCATTACCATTTTAGACTGCATTTCTTTTACCGGTCGCAGATATAGGATCTCGGACGGGGGGTGTGGTCTCTGGCGAGCCCGCAACCGGAAAGGGACTCATCCCGCCAACCGCCCCCTTGCCTTCGAACCTTCCCCGGAAAAGGGATAAGTAAGCAGTATGCAGTAATCAGTAAGCAGTGAAAAACACGGAAACAGAATTACTGGTGACTGCTTACTCCCTACTGTTTACTGATTTTCTGCGGCTCTAAAGAGACTACACCCCCCGTCCGAGATCAAAAAGGCTCCGGGCACGCCTATTGCTCCAGGAAGCTTCTCAGCCTCTTGCTTCTGCTGGGGTGTCTCAATTTCCGCAGGGCTTTGGCCTCGATCTGCCTGATTCTCTCCCTGGTGACATTGAAATCCCGGCCCACCTCTTCGAGGGTGTGATCGGATTTCTCGCCGATGCCGAATCTCATCCTCAA
>JGI20214J51650_10003389_pt1 | contig 10005 bp, 9 predicted proteins | sample WetSurMetagenome_FD_51650 | JGI IMG/M metagenome (IMG submission 51650)
GCTCCCGATGGGCTTGCCGATGTCAAACACGAATTGAGATGCGTAATTCATGCCTTGGGAGAAAGCTTTTAGCAGCTCGGCTAGATCGTTATCTAGCGAATTAAGTTTCAGGATAATGGTTTTTGTGAGCTGCATGATTAAGTATATTCACCTAATACTATATTAATCTGTTGTAGGTGAAAGTAATCATGTAAGGGGTCCAATTCCTCCCCACCCTAAACACCCATGTGCCTCTGGACAATGGCACATATGAGGCGAATGAAAAACAAGATCTATCGACATCTTAAGTCTCGTTTTTCATGGGAAAGGATGGGGACTCCTTGACCCCTTAACCCCGCGAGTTGAAGTGATCGGATTTGCGTGGCAGAATATCTCCGGCAAAGTATAAATATTTCCCACATCAGAGGATCGACTCCTGGCCTTGGCTCTAGAGCCATGCATTTGGATTTTCATAATGCAACAGCAAAGGTGCCTTAGATATGGACTGCCATCTGGATCCGGAAGAGCTGGAATTTTGGGAGAGCCAGAAGAGGTGCGGAGAGGAGATCGACCTCAAGCTGGCACGCGATCTGCCTGACGATACGCCCGATTTCATATTGAGGATGATGGGCGACTTCGAAGAGGACGCGGCAAGGTTTTGCTTTTCCGGGGCGCACGGCCGGGTGCTTGACGCCGGCTGCGGCAACGGCAACCTGCTCATAAGAGCTCTCAACGAGAGAAGATCCCGGAAAAATAGGTACGGACAGGCCCTTCAGGCCCTGGAGGTCGTGGGCATGGACTTTTCTGCCAACATGCTTGGCAGGGCGGCTGCAAGGGCGAGGGGCGAATGCCGGGCGGATTTTTTGCAGGGGTCGGTGACAGATCTGCCCTTTCAGGACCAGAGCTTTGAGCGGGTGGTGAGCAGCGGCGTTCTGACCTGTCTGCCGAACACCTCCGCAGCGGCAAGTGCATTGCAGGAATTCTACCGGGTGCTCAAGCCGGAGGGGACACTGGCGGTGGACTTCTTCTCCCGCACCTCCCACTATACCATGATCAGAAAGCACCTCTTCCGGGAACCGATTAACCCGCCCGAGTACGTCTCTCCTTCCGAGTTTTATGAAGAGCTGGAAAAAGCAGGCTTTGCGGTCCTTGATTGCCGTGGCTTTGATTTCAAGCCCTGCCAGGGATATCTATTCCTGAGCCCCTGGCGAAGGGTTATCGATCCGGGATTTTTCCAGGAGAGGCTGTCCAACTTTCTGGAGCGAAGGGTGCTGCCCGGAAGGAAAAAGCTCAACCTCCTGGGATACCGGATATACGTAAAATGTATCAAGAAATAGACGGCTATTCCCGGAGTTCGCCCCTTTCCAGCATAATCTTGATCTGATATTTGGTGGATGAAGCAGGGTAGGCGATTATTCTGGCGATCTCACGGCGTGACGGCCTGGGCTGCAGAGACCAGAGATCCTTTATTTTCTGTATCGCTTCCTGGTTATCGGATATCCTTGAGCGCTGCCCGGCTGCCTCATAAGCCTCATGAGCATCTCTATTCAGGTCGGACCCGTCACCAGGAACCGATTCGCTCCGGAGCCGCACGAAATTCAAGGCTTTTGCCGATATGCCATTCAATATCAAATCGGAGGCGAGCTTCTTGAGGGTCTTGCCCTGTAATACCGCCTCCGCCTCAAGGCCCATGTAAGCCTCCTGGGTGATCTCAATTCTCGTGTACCTGGTGCTTGGCATAGCTTGCGCCCTCACAATCCCATCGTCGTGATCCGGCCTTGTGGTTTCGAAGGCATTTAAAATGCGCTGTTTGAATGATGTGCGGTCAGAATTCAGAAAAAAAAGGGAGATAAGATCATCGCCAGTTAGAAATGAAACTCAATGTGGAATGGTATGTAGAAGATCCACACGAAGTATACCGCCATCAGGACAAGGCCCAGAGGAACGCCCAGCTTTGCCCATTCCTTGCTGGAGATGCCCAGCTTTCCGGCGGAGATGATGTTGGGGATGTTGCCGGGGATTAGCATTCCGCCAGCGATAAGCAGACCCATGAGAACCGCCTGAATCTGGACCATGCTCATTGCCGGGCTTATCTCTGCCGCGGTCAGGGTAGCGTTATCCAGGATGGCGGAGATCATGTTCACCCAGTAGAGAATCGCCGGGGATATGCCAAGGATGTACTTGTCTATTACCACCTTCATGCCGCCGCCCAGGAGGAGAAGCGCCATGACGAAGACATAGACCTTAATGGCCCTGATGACTACATCCTTCAGGCCGCCATCATCCTCCTGCGCCGCCATGCATTCCATGGCCTTGGCCTTGCCTGTAAAGAACATGGCAAGCAGGCCCATGGCTATGCATCCGGGTATGATGTAAATGGCCAGCTGGTTGAAGAGGAAGAAGAATCCCGCATTGAAGGGCTCACCCTGCAGCTTGGTGATGGCAATGGTGGAGAGCGGCTCGCCCACGGGAGTGAGCACTGCACCGAGGCCGATGGAGAAGCAGGCAATGATGATCAGATTGATCTTGGTCTGCCGGTCAAAGGGCATGCAGTTCATAAGCTCCACGAGGAGCAGAGAAGCAATAATGGCGGTTATGACGCTTGAGAACAATCCCAGAATGACCACAATCAAGAAGACAATTACCTTGACAGGGACCGTCTTTGTGATGGAGTTCATCGCCTTCTGGACGGAAGCTTTTCCGTAATAGAAGAGCAGGCCTGCTACCAGCACAGCAGGAACTATACCTTTTACCACCGGCTCTTTAATTGCCTCCATTATGATCTCCTGATTCCAGCCTATGAGCTCCGCCTGATGTTCCGTATATCCCAGGGCGGATATCAGCGTCTCTTTGTTGTAGAAGCTGGAGATGGTTACGGCCAAAATCCCCATAACGAACAGAAATACCTCAAGGTTATGCTCGATCTTCTTGACCATGAAAGGTCCTACAAGAACAATTAGCACTATGGCCAAAAGGCCAAGGTCTAGTGGGTCAAACTGCACAATTAATCCCTCCAATATTTATAATATTTCCAATACCTGTGATTACGTCTTCCTTCCCAGCCCAATTGCAGCATCTGATCAGGTGGATCCGATAACGAATCAGATAGCAGTATAACCCATTTCTGGCCTACATGATAGTCCAACAGGGTCAATTGGCCAAAGAAGGCGGCCAGGCAGTCCTGATGACCTGGAGCATGCGCATTACGATCTGCCTGTTTGTCCATAGACTAAAAGGTTTTTAACCTTTTTGGTGAAAATGCAAAAAAGCAATTTGGTTAAAAATGTATTAGTGAATTTGTAAAAAATGCGGTTCATCTCAATCTGATAAGCGCAAAATGGACAATAATCACCGAGCAAAGGCCAAAAGCATTTAATATTGGTAATACATCAGCTTTTCAAACTCTCTGCGGAGAGCGGATGTAGGACTAATTACAACGAGGTGGTCTAATGGTTACAGTACTTGGTGAGGTTGTAACAACAGTAGATATGCTATTGGCAGTTATAGCCCTGCTAGTTTTGATATTCCCATTTAAAGTTAAGATTGTCGAACAGAATTTGGAAGTATTTCTATTTATCATGGGTGCAGCAGCGGTCACAGTGACCAATAAGTGGACTACAGAAGTGATCATGACTGCAGCAGAAGAGCCTGTAATGAAAGGCATTGTGCCCGCAGTCCTGATAGCGGGATTCATATTTCTTTACGGCCAGAAGGCATTCCAGAGCTTCATGGGCGGCCTGGTCAAGAAGATGAACGTGGGCGTCATCATATTTATCTCTACATTCATTCTGGGACTCATATGCTCCGTCATCACCGCCATCATCTCCTCGCTCTTCCTTTGCGAGATCGCCAATACCCTGCCCCTGGACAGAAAGAATAAGATCAACTATGTGATCATTGCCTGCTTTGCCATCGGCCTGGGCGCTGTGCTTACTCCCCTGGGAGAGCCCCTGTCAACCATCGCCATATCCAAGCTGTCGGGACCGGCCCTCTATGAAGGCGGACCCTGTTGTGCAGGCTTCTTCTACTTATTCGACCAGCTCGGCATTCTGATCATCCTGGGTGTTCTGCTATGCTCCCTCTTTGCCATGTACTATGTTAAGACCACAACCGGCAAAGTGGAGAAAATGAGCAGCGGTAGCGGTTCGGATGAGGGCAGCGTCAAGGAGGTCCTTATAAGGACTCTCAAGGTCTATGCCTTCGTGGCTGCCCTCTTCCTTCTGGGCGCAGGAATGGAGGTACTCATTTTCAAGTACTTCACCAAGATTCCGGACTACGTCCTGTTCTGGGTGAACATGATCTCCGCCATTCTGGATAACGCCACCCTGACCGCGGCTGAGATATCCAAGGCTCTGACCCAGAAGCAGATCAATGCTGCTCTCTACGGCCTGCTCATCTCAGGCGGCATGCTCATCCCCGGCAACATCCCCAACATCATCTCCGCCGGGAAGCTGGGCATTACCAGCAGCGAGTGGGCCAAGCTGGGTATACCTCTTGGATTAGTGCTCAACGCCCTGTACTTCGTAGTAGTGTTCGTCCTGGGAATCAACCCATCGCTTGGGCTGTAAACCAAAACTACAGCTCAATATACACTTTTTTAGTTCACAAAATATGTAATCAGTTTTGGAATGGATTCTGACTGCATAACATGGCGATCATCCGCAGCTGATTATCCACAACGGGTCATCAACAGCCAGAGGCCACGCGAAAAAAAGAATGAATAATTTGGTATGCGTTAATGCCGGCGAGCTTGTCAGGGCACAGACTGTAATGCCTGGGTCTGCGTCTGTTCCTCTTTTTCCGCCATCCTGACCCGTCTCCAGAGGAAGTATCCGACCATGCAGACTATAACCCCACCCATCTCCAGGACGACGACGGTTGTGCTGTGGATGTCGGATACCAGCAGGAGCTGCCAGGCTACCAGCATGCTGAGCAGTCCCACCAGCACCATTGCCAATGCTGCAATCTTTTGAACCATGCGGCTATTATTCATATTGGTTCATCTCAGGGCAGGTCGATCGTGCCCACCACTCTGAGCTTGCCGCCCTCTGGATAGGTAAGAACCGCCTTTGCTCCCGGCCGGTAGACGAGCATCTTGTCCAGCTTCAGTTTGAGTTCTGCTTTATGCCAGTCCCCTTCTGCGGATGCCGCCTCAATCCTCGCCGGTACATACTGCATCCAGTGGCCGATATGAAGGACCATCCCTTCCTTCAGGGGCGACGGCCAGTATCTGACGAGCGACGCCCTGGCAGAGATCGATGAGACCTGCTTGATAGTTTTATCATTGGTGAGAATTGTCCCCCGGTCCAGGTCTTCTACCTCGACGCCCTTGAGGGCTATGCCTGTCCTCTCTCCTATGCCCGCTGTATCATAGTCCTCATCATGCTTCTGAATGGAGCGCACCTGGGCGGTCTTCTCTCCCGGCAGGACCATGAGAACGTCGTGCTTCTTGATGCTGCCCTCGGCGATGGAGCCCAAAACCACGGTGCCGATGCCGCGCACATTGAAAAAATGGTCCACCGGCAGCGTTCCCGTTTCTGCGCCCTGCGGCGAATCAATCTTGCTTGCGTCCTCAATAAGCCTCTCGCGCAGAAGGTTTTTGTCGTCCTCCAGCAGCTCATAGCCATCCACAACCGTTCCCTTGATGAATGGCGCGATCTGCTCGCGAGAGAGGTAATTTTTCAGGACCACATATCCCTCTTTTACGCCTATCGAGTCCAGCATGATGACCGACTCGCCGAACGCGGGATTGAGCTGCTCTACAATCAGCAGGGCCTTCTGAGCCATGGAGACTGTGTAGAAGAGCGGCGCCAGCCTCTCGGGATAGCGTGTCGGCTCTATGAAAGTGACTGTGTTCTGTCCTTTTTTCAGGTTGTAAAATGTAAGGTCGCTGGAGGTGCCCTTCTTTCCCAGCTCTTTGCCATAGTCGAGGGACCCCAGTATCGCCACATTGAGATTCGCCATGGATAGTCGAAATCATCCCTGGGATAATAGGTTTTGCGGTACCCGGAAAACGCTACTTTTATAGATCGAGCAGAAAAATCAGTGAGCATGTGCGGCGCGGATTTGTCGGATATCGATGAGCAAAAGCCCGAGGAAAAGGAAAGCAAGGCGAGAAAAAAGGCCGGCCAGAATAGTGAGCAGATTGAACGAAGAACCAGGTGAACCAAGAACCGAGCGAACAAAGAACAGACAGAATACCAAACGCGAACACAAAAAGGAAATCTGCAGCTCCCCGCTTTTCTGCTTTTTTGGGCGACGGGCGTCACTAATTAGCAGTCACCATCGGCCTGCTACAGGCAGCATTTGCTGCTCTTTGATCTACATTGCATAATCTTTAAATACAATGTACTTTTTAACTCAGTATAGTACAAAATTATACATTATATCTGGTGATTACTTTGAGTTACCTTCAAGCTATCTTGGAAGGGCGCGACCTTTCTCAGGAGGAGGCCGAAGCCCTCATGGGCGAGATCTTCAGCAGCGCCACAGACGCCCAGATAGGCGCTCTCCTGGTTGCTTTGCGCATGAAAGGCGAATCCATTTCAGAGATTGCGGGCTTTGCCAGAAAGATGAGAAATTCAGCGATAGGCATCCGCCCCAATGTCAAAGGCACTCTCGTCGATACCTGCGGCACGGGTGGAGACGCCTCCAACTCCATCAACGTGAGCACGGCAGCGGCGATAGTTGCCGCCGCCTGCGGCGTGCCTGTAGCCAAGCACGGAAACTACGCAATGAGCTCGAAATGCGGCAGCGCCAATGTTCTCTTTGAGCTGGGGGTCAACATCAGCCCCAGGCCGGACGCAGTGGCAGAGATGATTGAGATCCTGGGCCTAGGATTCATGCTGGCGCCGGTCTTTCATCCGGCCATGAAGCGCGTAGCACCGATCAGGCGCGAGCTGGGCATGCGCACCGTCTTCAATATCCTGGGTCCGCTCACCAATCCGGCAGGGGCAAAAGCGCAGCTCATGGGTGTCTACGATCCTCTTCTTTGCGAAAAGCTCGCCCGGGTATTTCTGATGCTGGGAGCGGAAAGAGCACTGGTGGTTCACGGCATGGGTATGGATGAGATCACCAACACCGGCGAGACGATTATCTCTGAGCTGAAGGACGGAACTGTGAAAAGCTACCGCCTCATGCCCCAGGATCTTGGCTATCCGCTCTCCAGGCCGCAGGATATCGCCGGAGGCCTTCCAGAGGAGAACGCCAGAAAGCTGGTGGCGGTGATGAAAGGCGAGAGATCACCGGGAAGAGACATCATCGCCATGAACGCGGGAGCGGCCATCTACATCTCCGGAAAGGCCATGAGCCTCAAAGAAGGCGCAAATATGGCAGAAGAGGCAATAGATACCGGAAGGGCATTGAGTCTCCTGGAAAGGATGACTAAGATGAATGGAGAGCCGGAGAAGCTGGAGCGGTTTCTGTGACCAGGGTAAAGGTCTGCGGGATCATGAACGGCACAGAACTCTCTCAGGCAGTGCTCGCAGGAGCTGATGGAGTGGGATTCATTGTGGAGATAGACGATTCAAGGCACCGCCTCTGTGCAGACGACGCCGCGCTTCTAATAAAAAAAGTTCCTCTGTTCACTAAAAGCGTGGCGGTGATCGCACCGGACGGCGTGGAAAAAGCGGTGCAGCTGGCCGAAAAGACCGGTGCGGATATCTTGCAGGTGCATGGGTCCCTGAGCGCCGGGGAGATGGCGGAGCTGAAGGGCAGGGTGTCACAGAAGCTGGTAGCAACCGTCGCCGCGGACTCTAGCCTGAAGGAGATAGCGAAATACGCCGCCAGCGCCGATGCCATTCTGCTGGACACGCTGTGCAACGGAAAGCTGGGGGGAACGGGAGCAGTTCATGATTGGAACCGGAGCGCCGAGATAGTGAGGAGCCTGAATGTGCCGGTGATACTGGCTGGGGGCCTCTCTCCCGCCAACGTGTCTGCGGCCATAAAGACGGTCGGACCCTATGCGGTGGACGCCTCCAGCGGTCTTGAGACCTCTGGCAGGAAGGACCCGGAAAAGATCGTTTCATTCATCAGGGAGGTGAGAGCATGTCCACCTCACCAGTAGAGCCGATCTATGTGGACGTGACCGACAAGGTCAGCGTGGACGCCCCCCTCTCCCTTTACCTGGCTCTGCGAAGCCGGAGGTATCCCTACCTTCTGGAGTCGGTGGAAAAGTCCGGCCAGAAGGCCAGGTTCTCCTTCGTGGGTGCCGATCCTTCCGCGGTCGTCTCTGTAAAGAACCGCTTCCTGCGAATGCAGTTTTACAGCGGCGGCATGGCCCCCATCGAGGAGAGGCTCAGCCGTTGCGTTGATGTGCAGAAGAATGGGTCTATCCTGGAGGGGCCCATCAAGGAGGGCTACGACCTATTTGATGCACTCCGGGCGGCGATTCCCTGCAGCCGGGGCATGCCCAACAGCTTCGGCAGGCAGGTCTTCACCGGAGGAGGAATAGGCTATCTGGCCTACGATCTGGTTAAAGAGCGCCTGGGAAGAAATTCCACGTCCGATGCCCCGGATGCCGAGCTGTGCCTGGCGGAGAGCACCTTCATCTTCGACCACCTCACCCGCAAGGTCTACTTCACCATCGCTCCAATCCTGCCCGGACCCAAGGTGAACCTGATTGAGACCATCGGGGGAATAGATCCCGACTATGATCAGGCCGAGGACCCTAATGTCGCAGGCCGGGTGCTATCCGCGGGCGGAAAGGAGCAGTATGAAGCGGCGGTGCGCAAGGCAAAGGAGCACATCCGGGATGGAGACATCTTCCAGATCGTCCTGGCCCGGTCGACGGAAATAGAGTGCCCTGATTCGGTAAAGCTCTACAGGAAGCTGAGGAGCATCAATCCGAGCCCCTACACCTATCTCTTCGAGTTCGGCGACCTGGCCATCGTTGGAGCCTCGCCTGAGACACTCTTCAACACCTACGACCGCAAGTTGAGGGTCAATCCCATCGCTGGCACCTGCCCGCGGGGAAGGACGAGAGATGAAGACGATCGGTATGCGAGGATAATGCTGGGAGACGAGAAGGAGAGGGCGGAGCACGTCATGCTGGTGGACCTGGGGCGAAACGATGTGCGAAGCGTCTGCCGTTCCGGCACAGTGCAGGTAGACGATTTCATGTCTGTGCTCAAGTACTCCCATGTGCAGCATATTGAGACCACCGTCTCCGGGGAGCTGAGAGAGGAGTGCGACCAGTTTGATGCCGCTAGATCGGTCTTTCCGGCGGGAACTCTCTCCGGGGCGCCCAAGCTGAGGGCGATGGAGATCATCGATGACCTGGAGGGCGCGCCCCGGGGGATCTACGGCGGTGGAATAGGCTACTTCTCCATAGACGGCAGCTCCGACTTTGCCATAGCCATCAGAAGCGTTCTCATCAAGGACAGGGTGGCTACGGTTCAGGCGGGTGCTGGGATCGTGGCGGACTCAGAGCCGGAAAAGGAGTTTATAGAGACGGAAAGGAAGATGGCGGCCATGAAGAGAGCACTGGGGGTAGCAGTATGACAGAAGGCACCGCCCGACCGATCCTGTTTGTGGACAACCAGGACTCTTTTGTCTGGAATCTGGTGGATTATGTCTCCCAGTTTTATGAAGCGACCGAGGTTCGATCCAATCGCATAGCTCTGGCAGAGGTAGCGGCCATGAAGCCCCTGGGGATAGTGATATCTCCGGGACCGGGCCATCCTGCCAACCCGCGGGATATCGGAAGCTGCCTGGAGATAATCAAGCAGTTCGGCACTACTCCCATACTGGGGGTATGCCTCGGCCATCAGGCCATGAACATCGCCTATGGTGGAACCATATCCCACACAAAGCCATTGCACGGCAAGACATCGCTGATCGAGCATGACGGCTTGGGCATATTCCGGGGAGTGGAAAATCCCATCGTCGGAGGGCGGTATCACTCTCTGGCCATTGAAGAGCTGTCTCCGGAGCTTGTGGTCGCCGCCAGGACGGCGGATGGGGTGATCATGAGCGTGAGGCACAGGAATCGGCCCCACTGCGGACTGCAGTTTCATCCCGAGTCGG
>JGI20214J51650_10003391_pt1 | contig 10003 bp, 10 predicted proteins | sample WetSurMetagenome_FD_51650 | JGI IMG/M metagenome (IMG submission 51650)
AAAAAAAAAAGAGATGAGAGTTATGGAAGAGAAAATAATAAAAAAGAAAGTACGGGAAGGATACGCAAAAATCGCCAAACAAGAGTCATCCTGCTGCGGATCGATCGATGTGTGCTGCGGGTCAGCAAACACACCGGAGCAGATTAGTAAAACAATAGGATATACCGATGAACAATTACAATCGGTTCCAGATGGAGCGAACCTTGGACTTGGCTGCGGAAACCCGACAGCGCTTGCTTCGCTACAAAAAGGCGAAGTCGTCCTTGACCTTGGCTCCGGGGCTGGTTTTGATTGTTTTCTTGCGGCAAACAAGGTCGGGAGCAGCGGAAAGGTAATAGGCGTCGACATGACACCAGAGATGCTGAAGAAAGCCAAAGAAAACGCAAAAAAAAGCGGGTATACCAACGTTGAGTTCAGACGCGGGGAAATCGAAAGCCTCCCGGTTGAAGATAACACCGTCGATGTGGTCATCTCAAACTGTGTGATCAACCTTTCTCCTGATAAAAAAAAGGTGTTCCAGGAAGCGTTTAGGGTCCTCAAACCAGGTGGCAGGCTTGCGGTGTCCGATATCGTCCTGCTTAAAGATCTTCCTGAAAAAATAAAAAATTCAATCGAGGCTTACGTTGGATGCATCTCAGGAGCCATCCTCAAAGACCACTATCTCCAATTACTCAAGGATGCAGGCTTTATCGATATCACCGTGACCAATGAGTCATCCTATCAGCTTGATGTCGTGATTACCAAGCCAAGGACACAGGCTCTGATGGATGAGACCGGTATTACGCAAGAAGAGTTCAAGAAATTAGGAGGGTCTTTTGTCAGTATAAAAGTCATGGGGGTAAAACCCCTGGACACCTAGATGGACAGACTGCTCTCTGTTGATGAAAATAAGTCGTAGCAGTCGCAGTCCTACTTTCCACCGAATAATTCAAAAAAAAAAGATAGAGAAGGATGGTACTCGACAGGATTATATCATTTCCCCGATTACTATCTCCTGGTTTTCATCAAGAAGCGTCGAATCAATAGCGCTTTTCACGGTGTCTGGATTTATATCGCCACCAGAATTTGAGGCAGTATTGTCTCCGTTTGTTGACTGATTGAAGTAGGCATAGGAGACGGTCACTGTCACCAAAAGGATCAGCAGGAAAACAAGGGAGATAATTTTTTTATTCATATCATATCACATCCGGCGAGGATTCTCCTATGAGTGTTTCCCATGACCATTTCCGCCCCCATGGTGCTCCATGTCATCCATGGATTCATGTGCNTGGACCTTTTTCTTGATGTTCTCTTCTTTGACTTCAGAGAAAATCATATGCTGTTTTTCCTTGGTCATCTGATTAACAATCTTGTGGAGCTGGATTTTTGTCTGATTTAAGGAGATGGTGCCGTTGAGGTATTCGTTGAGGAGGGAGGTGTTTGTCTCTCCGATGATCCCATATAATCGGTAGAGTTGGTTTCTGTTGAACTGCCTTATCTGATGTCTGAGCTTTTGACTGCAATTCTGCAGCTCAGTGCTGGACATATTTCTGAGCTGTTCTTTTATCATCTTGATCGTCTCCTTGTCAAGTAAAGACTGTATGGTATCTCGGAACTGTTTGGTGAGATTTCTTGTTTCATTCTTTAGCTGAACGAAGATCAGGACCGAGTCATTTGCAGCGGGGTCTGCTGCCCTGACTGCATCAAGGACATCGCTGAGATTTCTAAGGATTGACTCTAGTTTGGTGGTATTCACATCAAGTCCTTTGAGAACCTGCACAGCCATTGCTCCTTTCAGAATGTTAGTGATAAGTGCTTTTTCCAGCTGGAGTAACCGGATATTTGCTCCTAAGGAGTTGTTCATGATTTCGATTTCATGTTCTGTTTCATTATCGAAGGAACCATTGTGTGCTGCTTCTGATTCGTTGTCCTGGTTATGAGTTTCATTCTGTGATCCTGTCTCGTTGTTCTGATCATATGTTCCCTGCTCATCATCAGAGTTTCCCTGGTTATGGTCATCAGCCTTCACTGCTAATGCAAAGGAGACGACAGACGTCATCAGCATCAGCACCAACAATAGATTCATTAATTTCTTCATAATCATAACACCTTTTGTGTGCCATTTCATCATGGCCTTAGACCAGTATGGGATGAAACAGCTTATCTAATCTCACCGGAACAAAGCGGAACAACCCGAGACAGAAACGAAAACAATCATGATTTTTTCAAGCGGATAAGATTAGACATCCCAATAGATTCTTTCTCGATGAGGCCTTTTCGCTCCAGCCCCCGGATGTTCCTGGAGATAGATGCCTTGGGTATCTGCAATTCCTTCTGGATGTCGGTCTGTGTGAGGGGAGTGTTTCTCTCGTGGAGGACCTTCATGATTTGCTTTTGTCGGTGATTCAGACCTTTGATATCATCAAGTGGTTTTGTTGCATCCTCTTTTACCGGAATTCCTTTGATTTTTTTCTCCCTAAGGAAGAGATACAGGAGGAGGATACTTACGATGATGATGGCAGGCAATAAGAAGAGATAGACGATGTTGTCCGCCAGCAGGGAATTTTCCCCTTTTATAGTCTGATATTGGATGAGAATGGACAGCGATTCGTTTTCCCCAAATCCTCTGACGATTAGGCGTCCAAGGTTTTCTTCGATGCGGATGGCCCCTGATGTTTTAATATAATTGATCGAGGAGCCCGCGGGTAACATGAGGCTGTATACGAACCCCGTAAACGTTCCGTTCTTAGAAATGTTTAACGCCCAGATGCTTTGTTGTTTGGAGGTGTACTGCTCAGTGTTTTTTATGGTTAGGTTCGGGTAATTGGTGAGTCCGTCAATGCTGACAAAACCAGAAGAATCCACCGTGATGGTGAGGTCCGCGTAATACTCCACTGCTTGAAGTGCTGGCGCCAGTGATATCNCAATGATTAGTAGTACCATCAAAGGAAAGAATATTCGAAAATATTTTGATTCGTTTCCCATCAAAGCTCCTTTCAGGATATCTCAAAGAAGTGTTTTTTTCCTCATTCCTGAAACGACATGGTTTATTATTAAAGTTTCTTCCAGGGCGGATGTCGGTTGGTCGTTGCCTTAAAAATAACGATGAAAAGCAGCTGGGATCATTACTTACAGGCGAGCAGGTCTTGGTTAATGTCTTCTTGATACGATTGCAGGCTTTTCTGCACCCCTCGTCCGATCCAGCAATACAGGCACAGTCGCTCCTTCGGCAGCCCGATTGCTTTTACCATATCATCGATCAGCTGATATTGCAAAGAGGTGACCCCGAGGTCTTTTGCTATCCATTCCACCATCTTCTTATACTTCTCAGAAATGGGATCCACATATGCTGACACATCCTCGATATCTTTTCCTTCAAGTGCTCGGATGGCTCTTCGGGCGACCAGCTCTTGGATGCTTCGGGTCGATAGATTATACACACACGGGAACATCAAAGGAGGACATGCTGGCCGAACATGGACTTCTTTTGCACCAGCCTGCATCAGCTTTGCAACCGTATAGTTCTTCAGTTGCGTCCCCCGCACAATGGAGTCCTCGCACAGTANGATCTTATTTCCGTGTGCTATGGCATCGTTTGCGATCAACTTCATCAATGCGATGCGGTCTCTCAGCTCCTGGGAGAGTGGCGTATAGCTCCGGCCATACCCTGGAGTGTATTTGATTAACACCCTCCGGTATGGTATCCCTGATTCGATCGCATACCCGATCGCATGGGCGACCCCCGAATCAGGAACCCCTGAAACCAGATCCGCTTTCACCGAATCACGCTTTGCCAAAAACTTCCCACAGCTTTCCCGAACTTTTTCAACGTTAATACCCTCGTATGATGACGCGGGAAAACCAGTGTAGACCCATAAGAATGCACAAATCTTACTGAGATGGCGACCTTTCTTCTTTTCCTCGATTCCTTTCTTGCTGATGAAGACGATTTCCCCCGGCGCTATATATTTTTTAACAGAAAATCCCAGATTGGGAAACGCACAGGTTTCACTGGCGACTGCGACTTCTCCTTCTTTCTGCCCGATCGCCAAGGGCGTGACTCCATTACGATCCCGGGCACAATAGATCCCTTTCTTGGTCAACACCAGCAAAGAAATCGATCCAATAATCTTGTTGTACATCCGTTCGATCCCATAAGATATGCTGTTCCCTTGATTGATCAAATGAGCGACAAGCTCTGTCGTGTTGATGTCGCCCCGATCTATTTCACTGAAGGAGACCCCTTTTTCGATGAGCTCACGAGTCAGGGCTTCTTTGTTTGCGACAAGACCGGCACAGCATATCGCAAACGCACCGAACTTACTTTCAAACGTCAATGGCTGAGGGTCTTTATCAGAAATAACCCCTATCCCCAGATGACTCTTGATCTTATCAGAACCCTCATAGAACTTCGATTTAAATTGAGAATTTTTTATGTCATGGATCTTCTTTACCGGCATCCCATTTTTTTCGATGAATGCAATCCCACCGTATTCTGTCCCTAGATGGGTATGGTAATCGGTCCCATAATACAGGCTAGAGATGCAGTTGTTATTGCTCACGACGCCAAATAATCCACTCATAGTCTCCCCGCGGTGAGGAAACAGTGAATTCTATTTAAGGATTTTTAATGTAAAGCTCCGCCGTGAAATCGACTCATACTTGATGGTAAGATTTTAAAAAAAATATGAACGAATATTTTTATCGTCGTCATTTTATCGTTTTGTAAACATTACTCGATACGTCTTAATACAGGGAATGATAAATAATATTATAGAATTGAAAGGGAGGCTGACGTACTTGTTGTATACGACGAACTACAATGATTCTGCTTTTTTCGCCAGCAAAAAAATTTGCTGTGCATCCTGTTTATTCATCGGGACATTATCCAATCTATTTTTGTTACAAAAGGAAAGGAGAGGACCTTCAACATCTGGGAGGAATAATAAAGCCAGAGAACATATCCTGAAAGAATTCTCAAATGTAGACGCACAAACTACGGGAGAGGCAGAGGAGTAATGAATCGGCAACAACTCACCTATTTTAGAGTCGTTGCCCTCATCATGGCTGGTCTTGTCGCCACACTTACCATCGGGAACCTTTTTACCATTGCCACGAAAGGCATCTCTGTTGATCTTCCCAAAGAAGAAGACATCCATTGGTCCGTTGACCCGCTGCAAAAAGAAATCCTGTTTCGCACCAATTTTTCGGTAAAAAACCAAGGCGTCTACGATATTCGAGATATCGACATCTCCGCGCGATTGGTTAAAGACGACCGCACGCCTCTTTTCTCTTTTGAAAAAAAAGATCTCGTGGTCTTACGGGGTAGCAACACCACCTTTGATCTGCTTATCCCTCTTGATCTTGACAAGATATCAGTCCTTGATTGGTTCAGCCTCATATACAAAAATACGACACTGCACTTACTGCTGGACATCGATGCACTCTACATGTTTGGTCTGATCGAGTTTACCGCGAACGAAGCTATCGATATCCCCTGGTCCCAGCCTCCTCTGAACCTCTCCGATAATTCCACGATTCAGGCTGGGGTACACGGCATCTCTACCATTTTAGACGTCGCATCGAACACATCAAGTGCCACATTTTCCGATATTCTTTCCTTGTTTTCTTTACCACAGATCAACTTTACCACTAAGAACGGGTTTTCGTTTTCCCTTACCATTTCAAATTATTCAGACACCTTAAAAAACATCACCTGTCATGTCATCGTCCCATTACTCGTGATCAAGGGCTGCTTTGAATTCACGGCATCCGTTCTCGTGGGATTTGAAGCAGGAGGTTTCGTGTTTAAAGTTCAGGGGGTCGGAGTCCAGTATGTCAGCTAAGAAACCAAGCATCTCACCAAAAACCCTTCTTGCGTTACTCTTGTATCTCATCATCCCGCTCTGCGCTCTTCTTCTTATTCTGCAGTCATACCCGGAGCTTCCGAAAGACCGGTTCATCATGCGCATCTACTGGATAATTCCAACATCAACGGTCATCGTCATTCTTGCACAACTGAGCGCACGCTATCAGAGAGGAGACCTGAAACGATTTCTTCTCAATATCGGATTTACCGTCGCAACTATGATCTGGATGTTTGGTCTGTTGGGCGGCGGACTGGTGATGACGACACAATGGAATGGATATGACTTCTCCCTACACATGGACAAATATGTACTCCTTATCGCAACGGTCGCTATCCTGAACGTCCTGTATTACACGTTTGAATGGAGGGTGTACCGCAAAGACATGGTTTTACATTCAGAACACACAGAGAAAACATCGGGGACGGTTAGCGAATAAAATAAACATAGTTTTTTTTCTCGATTACTTCCTCTGTTTTTTTGTTGTTTTCTTTTTTGCTGAGGGGGACTTCTGTGGCTCTTCGATCACGTTTACAGAATCATAAGGAATGACCCCCAGGTTCCGCTCTTCCTGCCGTATCTCCTCTATTATCGTAAACAGCTTTTCATGCAGCTCTGCCCTGCGATGCGCCTGTTTGTAGGATAGTCCCCTTGTCTCCATGAGCCCTATTTCAAATTTCTCATGGCCCTGGAGAATCCGCTCCCGTCTTTTGGGGTTCTCATAGACGTCCTTTCGTATCCAGATTTCGTTTTCCGGTATCTTGTGTCGCAGATGGACAGGCAATTCGTTCTCGGGAACCAGACCATGCAAAGCGATGTAGTCACCCATCACGGACCGGGGCTTTACTTTTACAAAAAAAGGGAGTGTTTCCTTTCCCCGCCCGTAGGGATCGTATCGAGAGCGCCAGGCTCCTTTTTTGGTTTTCTTTTCTGCTTCGTCAGGATTTTCTTTTTCGGTCATGGCCAAGATTGTAAGCAGGATTCATATGTATATAATTTTTTATTTCTCACTATAAATTCGCCAGAGAAATAACAATATGGAAAAAAACGAGTATTACAGTTTTTCCGCAAACTTACCAAGCTTTACTTCCCATTTGTCCAGGAGCCTAAACTCACCATGTCCGTCTTTTTCTACCCTGAAGTCTGCTTCTGCAATCTTTTTCATATTGTGTTGGGACAGAAGTTTTTCCATCTTCTCAAGACGGTTTTTAGGACTCCAATGGGTGTTCATAATCCCATATTTTTTCCCGTCCATCCCTGACAGTTCCTTAAGGAATGTCCTCATATTCTGCTGGAGGTTGAATGACTCAGATGCGGCGGAGAATATATACACGTCCGCTGTAGGCATCGCGGTGGGGTCTACTTCATCGGTTGTGAAAATCTGTGTTTCCGATCCTTTATCATTCAACAGTAACGCTAAGGAATCAACCAGTTTTTTGTTGTTCCCGAATCGTGACCAATATACCATGACAACCTTCATTTTCTCACTGAACAGACAATTCGGTTCTCATATAAAAAGATGGTCAAGAGCATATCTTTTTGGAACACCCGAACAAAAAATCGGTACACGTTTTCCTGCATCATAGAACAACGATACCGTAGTTTTTCTCCGGTTGGACATTCAACTGCACATCCACATAAATCTCTCTGCCGTAGATGAACCACCCAATAACCAAAAACCATGATGAAATGATGATGAAATGTTTATATATCGGTCGGACTTTATTACTTCCGTATAGGGGGTTTACTCAATGAAAAAGAACAAAAGAATGAACGTTTTTGTCCTTGCGGTTTGCTTGATTTTACTCCATTCCTTAGCATTTTCATCGATGTTTACTACCCCTGATAATTCCACAAAGGGAGAAATACTCCAAAAGACCGCATCTGCTGCCACGATTCCTCGCGATATTGTACTGATTTCCAAATCGACAGGGCTTGAAACCCCGTCAAAAGAAATAGGAAAAACCGAAATGGAGATGGCTGACCTGAATAACGACGGAAACGTGGACATCATCTCGGTCGGTGATCATGGCTCTCCCTACGTCAATTGTCAAGAACATGGGATCATGGTATGGTTCGGTGATGGCCAGGGCTCCTGGACCGTGCATCAAAACGGGGAGTTTGGGTATGGAGGCATTGCTGCTGGTGACATTAACAATGACGGGATCCTTGATGTCGCCTGGGGCATTCATCATGATTACAGCGGGGTGCCAGGGTGGGGGGATACCTTGATCGGTGCCGCGTTAGGCGATGGGACCGGGTATAATTGGATTCCCTATGCCACTGGTCTTGCGACCGATGATGAATGGTGGGGTATGTTTGCCACTGATTTTGCTGATTTTGACTGCAACGGACTGCTGGACATCGTGTCTCAATCGTTCGGTATGGGCCAGGGCGTGCATGTGTATAAGAACCATGGAGATGGGAACTGGAGTCATGCTTGGAGTGTCGATGGCACGTACTTGTTCTCAGATAATAACCTTGAGACCGGGGATGCAAACGCCGATGGATTTCCAGATATTTTTACTTCAACAGATAGTCAGTATGTATTCCTTGGGAATGGATCGTTCGGGTTCAATCTTAGCCAGAATAATCTTCCCACGGGACAGTACAAAGGGATGGATTGCGGGGATGCGAATTGCGACGGTTGCGATGACATCGTGTTCGGTCTAGAGTCATCTGGTATTCGCTGCTATACGTATGATGTGGATACGAACGGTTGGGTGTCTATCTCAACAGGTCTGCCGACATCCGGGACGTATCACGCCCAGTTCGGGGACATCAACGGTGACGGATTCCTCGATATTGTCTGCTACATCGGCCCGCAAGGTTACATCTATGTTGGTGATGGGACCGGCAATTGGATGCTGAGCGGTTCATGGACGATGCCGTCTCCCGGAGATTATTCAGACTTGCTTGTTGATGGCGATATCGACCATGATGGACGGGAGGATATCGTTGTTCAGGCAACGCAGAGTTCCAACCAGCTGCGGGTGTACTCCCCGTGGGTCGAGCCGATGGATCTTACCGCCCAGGTGACCATACCGCATGGAGGAGAGACATACCGGGTTGGATCCATCCGAACTGTAAAATGGCTCGCGGCTGTACCGCCATCAGAGGGTGCTGCTACGGCCAAGATCCAGTTGTCAGTCCATGGGACGTCAGGTCCTTGGACGACGATTGCTGACGAGCTGCCGAACAACGGGTGCTATCAATGGTTGGTCGATGGGAGCGGATCTGATCNNTGTCGCATGAAGGTCATCGTTTCCACGTCGTCTTCGAGTGCATCTGCCCTGTCATCATCGGATTTCAGCATCCTAGGCTTTTCAGTCGATGCACACGGTCCCTACCAGGGGCTGGTGAACCAGCCTCTCCAATTCACAGGGTCAGCGACAGATGGGACGCCGCCGTACGCATTTTCCTGGGATTTTGGCGATGGTGGGTCGTCTAATGAGCAAAACCCAACACATGCTTATGTAGCGATCGGAAACAATACAGTCGTGTTGACGGTGACTGATCACGACGGTGTCGTCGTCCATGATTCGACCTGGGCGCTGATACAGGAGCAAAACACCCCTCCCTACAAACCTATCATCTCAGGTCCAGCGCAAGGACACATCAACGAAAAATACACCTACTCTGCCAATGCATCTGATCCTGAGGGGGACGACGTTTTCTATTGGTTCGAATGGGGTGACGGGACAAACACGGGGTGGCTTGGACCGGCTGCATCTAATGATATTGTGTATGCGAACCATACATGGTCTACGAAAGGGATGTTTACCATACGCGTGAAAGCAAAAGATACACTCGGTGCTGAAAGTAACTGGTCGGAACTCAATGTCAAGATGCCGACAGCGATACCGTTTAACTTTTTCACATCTCTCCTAGAACGATTCCCGCATGCATTCCCGATACTACGACACCTATTGAAGGTATAGAGCCGAATATTAACCACCTTTTTATTTAGTTATTTTTAATAATAGTATATATTATAATATATATCTTCGTATATCTCTATGATATATGTGCAAAATTAATTTCTGCACATAAATCCCCATATTTGTGTGCAAAGTCTATTTTTATAATCATTAATATGTATATTAAAATAATAGCTGAGAGAGGATCATATTTTTCCCTCGTTTTCTTTTTTTTTT
>JGI20214J51650_10003394_pt1 | contig 9998 bp, 12 predicted proteins | sample WetSurMetagenome_FD_51650 | JGI IMG/M metagenome (IMG submission 51650)
CGCGAATACTCTAAGATCCTCGGAAGGGGTCAGACCGATGCGGACGATAACACCATGGGCGGTTATTGCGAGAGCTGCCGTTCCTATTCCGATGAGCTGCGTATGCTGGACGGTCAACTGCTCTGTCCAGAGTGCAAGGAAGAGCTGGAATGAAGAAAAAATGAGACGCTGACCTGAGGGGTCCTCAGGTCAGCTCTATCTTCTTAAGATTGCCAGATGACTTCTTGGGCTTCCCTTTCTTGTCCATCTCGGCGATCTTGTAGTCAAGCATTGCCCTGACCATGAGGAGGGCTTCCTTCTTGGCGTTCCTATAATGGACCTTGACCTCCTCGGGCATCTTGGACCTAGGGACCGCCTTGTCAAGGACCTGGACCAGCTCCAGTCCCGCCTTTAGCAGATGCTTGCCCGTCTCCTCATCGATGAGCTCGGTGAATATGCTTGAATCGAACGGACCCGAGCTCTCCTCGGACGTTCGCTCCTCATCCTGGCTCGGCTCAGTTTCCTCAACTTTCTTCTTAGCCCTTGGCATCTTTATCTTGCTCCTCGAAGTACACCAGTAAACGACCGTCCTTGAACTCCGCCTTGCTCGTCTGTTTCTTGACCATCGAGTAGGGAAGGATGACCGACCGCTTGTACCAGCCCACCTTGACGATTAANACGTCGCTTGACTTATATAACTCTACCTCGGACTTTTCAGAGAAGGGCAGCTTCAAGGAGATGATNTCCTTCCCATCCTCGCGGTAGATGAGCATGCTCTTCTCCTTGGTGTATATCTGGGAGGGGTCCTCGTCCCCGAATATCATNTCACCAAGCATGTCCAATGACCCTCGCCCGACNATCTCGGTGTTGAACAGGTAGGCCTTGAGCAGCTTCAAGGGGTCGAAAGACTCGTGGATCGACTCCATGTACATCTCCTGTTCCCTGACCTTTTCCTTTGGGTACCTGTCGTACATGTCCTCGGGCAGAAGCCTGTTGACCACCAGCGCCTCCACGGTAAGGTTGTAAAGGCTCAGGTAGGTATAGGCCCTCTTCGTCTCATTTATGACCATCTTCTCTGGGTTCACGACCAGACGGATCGTGGTGACCTCCGGGTCGATGAGGATCTTACGTACCAATTTCATCCTGTCCCGGATCTTCTCGATGTCGTCCAGGAAGGCATTGGANGGCAACGGGGCGTTCAGGAATTTCCCTACCGTGGCACGGGCCAATTTGATCATGTTGCGGAATATCTTGTAGAGCTTCTCGAAATACCAATCCGAGACCTCTGGGAATGATAGAAGGCGCAGGGTGTCGCCGGTCGGGGCGGTGTCCATGACGATCACGTCGTAGCGATCGTCGTTGTAGAACTCCTCGACATAGAACAACGCTGACATGAGCTCCATGCCCGGAAAGACCGTCATCTCCTTGGCATTAATGGGGTCCAGCCCCTGGGCCTCCATGAAATCGGAGAAGTACCGCTCCAGCTCCTTCCAACGATGCTCCATCTCGTACAGCACGTCGATCTCGATGGCGTCCAAGTTCTTCTGTACTGGGCGTATCTCTCCGGACAGCTCCATGTCAATGGAATCGGCGAGCGAGTGCGCCGCGTCCGTGCTCATTGCTATGGTCCTGTATCCCATCCGGGCGCACTTGAGTGCGGTAGCGGCTGAGACCGAGGTCTTGCCGACCCCACCCTTGCCAGTATAAATGATGAGACGCAAGCGTTCACCTTATCGAAGGAACATCAGACTATCTACTTGAACCTGACCATCGAGCAACATAGACCATCATAAAAATTGATGAAAATATATAAAAGGGAGGTGCCGGGGATGGGGTTCGAACCCATGACCTTCGGATTTCTTTGGAGCGAGGGTGGTATTTTCCCTTGATTCCCTATGAGTCCGACGCTCCACCAGGCTGAGCCACCCCGGCAGGGGGAAGNGGTTTTACTTCTCCTCGCCCTCGGCGGAGATCTCCTCTTCCGCGGCCGACTCCTCGGTCGCGGCGGGCTCTTCCACCGTTGGCTCGGCTGGCTGCTCCTCGACCTCGGGCTCAGGCTGAGGTACGATGGAGACGTCCTGTCCGCCCTCACCCATCTCCAGGACCTCGGTCTTGCGGACCTCGACCCTCTTGATGGGGACGATCACCTTGGCGGCGTTGGACAACCTCTTTGACATCTCGCCGGTTATGATGACCTTCACCATGTCGGCCATGGTCATCTCGATGCCCATGTTGGTGACCTCTTTGGTCATGGCATTGCGCACAGCGGTCTCCTGTGACGACTGGATGCGCTTGTCGGTGACGCTCATCGGCTTTATGCGCAGGAGGTATCCGTCCTTGGTGCGGACATCGATCACATGGTCCGTCTTGGTGCGCTTGCGGCGCGTCAGTCGGCGGACATAATCGCTGGTCAGGGTCTGACCGATGAACACGGTGTGGGCGTCGAAGCCCCGCACCTCTTTGACCTTGAAGGTCAGTTTTACATGCATCTTGGAGAAGTCGCCGGTCAGGTCGTGTACTGTGGCCTCGACTATTCGTCCCATCAGGTTGGACGGATCGGAGCTAGGGGTCTCGCCCAAAAGGACCTGGTTGAACATCTTGGGAGCGTATAGCTTGTACCACTCCTTGGCCTTCCATCGGTCCTTGACCTTCTTGGCGGCGGGCTTAGCGGATTTCTTGTTATCAGATGCCATTGACAGCCTCCGTGGTGTTATGCTTCAAGGCAAGTTGGGAAAAGAGTGTCTCTATTAATAGGTTTGGTCGAGGAAGGGAGATATATGCATGCTGAATAGATAATAAGCCAGATACCTCAATAATACGAGAATCGTATTTTATTTAAGGACCGCCCTTATTTAACTTTTCCTGCAAAATGCGGACCAAGGACGTCCGGGACACTTCGTCCAATCTCGCGTCTACATCGAGGAGCTGCCTCTCGACCTCCTCGATCGACATGATGTTGTCGATAAAAATGGGAAAGTAGGAGGTGGTGCCCATGATCTGCAGCATGGCCACCCGTTCCTCCTTTTTGGGGACGTACTTCAGGTGGTAGGCCTGGAACCGGACGAAACCATTCAGCTCCTCCGGCATCTCGCCCACGCCGTATACGCCCACCAGATGTGCGCTCTGCAATGACCCACCCTTAGAGATTGACCGGGGTGGCATGCGCTTCCAGGCCCAGGTCGCTCTTTGGCAGCCCGAAGGCCAGTCCATAGAGCTGGGAAAGGTGGATCACCGGGATGTCATATCCCTTTACGGACTCCTTCTGGGTCCTGTCGAACTGCAGGTGGCAGAACGGACAGACATCNAGGATGAACTGGCCTCCGCCCGCCTTGATGTTCTTCAGCTTCTCCGCGGTGAACTCCGTGGCCAGCTTGGGGTTGCGCGACCTGACNCCTCCNCCGGAGCCGCAGCACATCTGCTTGTCCTTGTAGACCACGCTCTTGGCGCCGGTCCACTCCACCAGCTCGTCCAATATNTGGGGCCTCTCCGGGTCATCGATNTGCTTNATCTTGCTGGGCCTCACGAAGTGGCAGCCATAGTGGACGGCCACGTTCATGTTGGCCAGCGGGTTCTTGACGCTGTTCTTAACCTTCTCGATGCCAACGTCGTTGTAGAGGATCTCGGCGAAGTGCTTCACCTTGGTCTTTCCGCTGTAGTGCAGACCAACCTCCTTGAGGATCTCGTTGACAGCCTTCAGCTTCTCGGGGTGCTCGTGCAGCATGTGGGCCACATCGAACAGGGAGCCGTAGCAGCCATTGCAGATGGTCATGATGTCCACGCCCTGCTTCTCGGCGATGGCGAGGTTCCTGGCACCCAACGCGAGCCAGGTCGGCTCATCGAAGGAGCGGACCACACCGGGGGCGGGGCAGCAGCCTGCGCCGTCCAGGTCAACGAGCTCGTACCCGAGGTGCTTAAAGACCTCGCGGGTGGACTTCTCTATCCCTGGATATCTCAGGGGGGCGACGCAGCCCAGGAAGAATCCATACTTCACGGCCATCTCACGCACCTCCTACCTTCTTGTCGAAATGAGTCTTCATCATGATCTTACGGAAATCATCGGCGGCCTTCTCGTTGCCGGCGGTGGTGGGCGGGTTGGCTGGCAACCCCATCTTGGTGCGCAGTAGCTTCATATCGTCACCGAACGGTACTGTGGCACCGATCTTCATCAAGTTGACGCCGATCTTCTTGTGGGCATCGGCCATGTAGCCCTCTTGCACGGCCATGTTCCTCATGAGCAGGATGATGTCTACGATGTCGACGTCGCGGGGGCAGCGCTCCACACAGGAGTAACAGGTGGTGCACATCCAAAGCTCCTCGGTCGGTAGGATGTCGTTCTTGAGGCCCAGCTGAGCCCGGCGGATCAGCTGCCTGGTCCTGAACGCGGTCAACCGGCCCGATGGGCAGGATGCGGTGCAGGTCCCACACTGGTAGCAGAGGTCCAAGGTCTTGCCACCAGCATCTATGATCTTCTTGGCGAAGGCCATATCTGGCTCTTTGATGTTGGACAATTGGTTCACCTTGTCAGAGGCCATTTCGGACATCCTATATAAATATAGGTGAAAAAAGCCTCGAGTGTTACCTAAATAGGTAATGCTGGTTCACAAGGAACGCCGTGAGAGCTCCCTGACCAGTGCCTGGACCTCCTGCTTGGGCTCCCAATGCATGGCGATGATCTGATGCTTGAAGAGCTCAGGGTCGGTGGCGCTCTTGAGGGCTTGCCCCCTTTTCAAGGCCAAGCTCTCGTTCACGAAGAAGCTCATGTTCGACCGCAGAAGGGATGCAAGGGAGTGCTCCGATCGCTCCACACGGTAGCTGATGTGGTTGGTATCAAGATGCCGGAATCCAAGCCTCTGGGCCCCGAACCTGAACCTTGCATAGGCCGCGCCCCGCTCCACGTGGATCAGACGGTCCTCGGCGACGGGCTCCCATAGCGGACCGTCCGCCTCGAAGGCGTACAACGGGTCGTCCAACACTATCAGGTCCATCATCCTGGCATTGAAGTCCTTCATGTTGCGTTCGTCATCGGATATGATGAGGTCGTAGGCATTTGGGTCGTTCAGCGAGGAAAGGGAGGAGAGCAGCAGGTCCTCGGTGATGATGGTGCATCCGACCACCACACGATCGCTGCGGTCCATGCGCCGCAATAGGGCGATGTATTCCATTGCGATCGCCTCGCCGTCATCGTTCAGGACGGTTCCCTTGGGGGTGGTCTCCACCAACCTCGTACCGGCCTTGGCCTCGATCTGGTGCAGGTAACGGTGAAGAACGGGCGTGGATATTCCCAGTCGAACGGACGCTGCCTTCTGGCTTCCTGTCTCGAATATCGCCCGGATCACCTCCAGCTGGCGGGTGGTCATGCCATGACCGTTCACTTTGAGGTTCACTACGGGGTCCAATCGCATCGGTCCACCATGGACCTCTGACGATATTATCCTTCATGGCCTGCCTATGCTTGCAGGTCGACTTTTGGAAAAACTTATAATGAGAGGCTCCATCGCACAATCCTCATGAAGGCGAGCGTCTTGGTGTTGGGCATCGGAAGTCCAGTGGTCTGCGATGATGCCATAGGTTTCCATGTCATCGATCAATTGAGGAAGAAGGGCCTGCAGGACGTGGACATCGAGGAGGCCTGCACCTCGGGCCTGGACCTGATCGAGATCATGCTCGATTATAAGAAGGTCATCGTGGTGGACGCCATCCTGTCGGGCCAGTTCTCGGCCGGGAAGGTCATGGTATTGGGCGAGGACTCGCTCTCCGCCACGGTGCACGGCGTGAACCCCCACGAGGCCAANGTAGGCACCACCCTGGAACTGGGGCGTTCCCTGGAACCGGACCGCATGCCCAAGGAGGTATGGTTCGTAGCCGTCGAGGTGAACGATGTCTGGACGGTCAGCGATCGCATGACCCCTGAGGTCGAGTCCGCCGTACCGGAAGCGGTCCAGACCGTTATCGACCTCATCGAGGGAAAAGAGGTCTGAGACCTTAAAAATCCAAGCTGGATAGGGACTTGGCGATCTTCTTGCCCTCCCTCTCCGAGGTATGAAGGGCGATGCAGAGCTTCCGGGCCTTGAAAAGGTCCTGGGCGGCGGCCAGCACCTGTTCCTCGGACACCTTCTCGAACTCATCCATCCAACGGGAGATGGGCTGGACCTTCCCGCTGAGGAGATAGTTCTCCCCGAGCCAGTACATGCGATTCTCCGTGCTCTCCAATTGCCGGACGAACATGCCCTTCACCCAGCGCCTGGCACGTTCCAGCTCTCCCTTGATGAGCCCCTCCTCTTTGAAGAGTCGCAATTCCTCGGCTATGAGATGGACCACCTTCTCCGCCTCTCCGACGGAGGATGAGAAATATGTGTCCAACAGCCCGCAGTCGCTGTATGCCTGAGGGAACATGTGGATCTCGTAGACCAATCCTTCCTGTTCCCTTATGCGCTGGTAGAGCCGAGAGCTCGCCCCGGCCCCCAGAATGATGGCTGCCAGGCTGGCTGCCCTGTGCTGAGGGTGCTTGGCCTCGTAGGATGGGAAACCAAGCTCGACGTAGGCCTGGTTCCCCTCCTTTGGGAAAACCGCGATCGTAGAATGGGTCCGTGGGACCCTCCTCTTGATCGGCGATCCTAAGCTTGGAAGGTCATCGAAGTTCTGGGAGGCCCAGTCCATGACCGACCTCTCATTGAGATTGCCGACAGCCACCACATACACATTGGGCTTCACATAGGAGCGGTCATGGAACTCCCGAAGGTCCTCGGCAGAAATACGCTCGACGCACTCTAGCCGCCCAGATTCCGAGTAAGACATGGGATGCCCCTTCCATATGCTCTGGTCGAGAAGGACTCGGGAATAGCTCTCCGGGTCCTCCTCCAGACTGTTGATCTCTTGGGTGACGACCCCCTTTTCGACCTGCACATGCTCCTCATCGATCAATGCATGTCGCATCATGTCGGAGAGTATCTTCTCGGCCACTGACATGGTCTCGTCCAGAGAGAAGACATGGTAGGATGTCATCTCCTTGGTGGTGAACCCGTTCATCTCTCCGCCGGCCCCTTCGATCATATCCGCGATCTGCTTGGCGCTCTGGTCCTTTGTCCCCTTGAACATGACGTGCTCTAGGAGATGGGCAATCCCACAAAGGTCACTCTGCTCATCCCTCGATCCCACCTTAACGTTGACGGAAAGGGCAACGGATCGGAAACCTGGCAACCTCTCGATGATTACAGGGACCCCTCCGGGGGTATGCCTGAGCGAAAGATGGTCCTCCACCATGTCGGGGGCATCGCTGCCCGATGTTATAGAGATTTCAGTGGGTCGGTGGGAAGCGGACATCCAGGCCCGTACCCGCTGGCCTCCCGCACCAATTATATATCGGTCGGGGCGTATTTTCCCCAGGGTTGTTCATTGACGTTTCACATCGAAGAGAATCCAAGTATGTTCATCCATGAGTACAAGGACGTCTACATGTACGATTGCATCCTGGTGGTGGGGTTCCCCAGCGTTGGGCTCATAAGTTCCATTGCGGCCAACTACATCGTCCGTACCCTGAAATTGGAGCGCATGGCTGCCATTGTGTCCGACCAGTTCCCTCCATATACGATCTTGCAGGAGGGTGTGCCATCGCACCCGGTGCGCATATTCTCGGGCAAGAGGGAATGCAAGGATGGTGAGCCCTGTGAACAGCTGGTGGTGATCCTAGCTGAATTCATGCCCAAACCAGAGCTCTTGCGTCCNCTTGCAGAGCTGATCTTGGAATGGNGCAAGCACAAGGGCGTGCGCAACATCGTCACCTTGGAAGGTATCAATCAAAACGAGCAGACCGGGTCCACCATCGGCATAGGGACCACTCCGGCGATGAGGGAGATGCTAGGACGGTACGACGTAAAGGAGATGAGGGAAGGCATGGTCACCGGGCTCTCGGGGATGCTGCTGGCGGAGGGTAACCGCCTCGATCAGAACGTCATCTGCCTATTGGGCCCAGCAAGAGCGGAGATGCCAGATGCCAGAGGTGCGGCCAACCTGATGGAGATCATCGGAAGGATGCTCCCCGAGCTTAAGATAGACCCGGAACCGCTCCTAAAGGAGGCCGAGAGCATCGAGGTGGGCATGAGACAGGCGATGGAAAGCATCAGGCCCCCGAAGAAATCGGATGAGTCCTACCTTTACGGATAGTCGTGGCCAGATGTCGTCGGGATTGATTCCGTTATACCAATCATTAAATATCGCCCATCAAATCTAACTGGCATACATTATGGAGAAGCGGAAGGTCATAAGGAAGGTCAGCCTCTTGGGGGATGGGGCGGTTGGCAAGACCAGTCTTATCCGCCGTTATGTACTGGACGTCTTCTCCGATGAATATCTGACCACCTTCGGGGCGAAGGTCACGAAGAAGGTCCTGGACCTTGAGGATATGGAACTCACCATGATGATCTGGGACATCCTAGGGCAGAAGGGACAGAAGTCTCTCCATGCCTCCTATTATTCCGGGACGAACGGTGCTCTCGTGGTGTGCGACCTGACCAGGCCTGAGACCCTAGAGAGCACCTTGGAGTGGGCCATCGACCTGAGGAAGGTCGCGGGGGACATACCCATCGTCCCGGTCGCGAACAAGATGGACCTACCCTCCCAGGTGACCCATGACGGCATGGAGAGGATGGCCGCCGTGCTCGGTGATGGGTTCATCCTCACCAGCGCCAGGACCGGTGAGGGGGTCCCTGCTGCGTTCGAGCGCTTGGCCGATCGTATGACGGGGGCGAGCTGATGGACCGTCACGCGCGCCCTTTCTTCGTGATGCCTGGAACCGCCCTGAACGACCTGCGTGATGAGCTTGATCTGATCGAGGGGGCGAACGCCACCGAGACCCTGCAGCAGTTCGGCTACCGGGCCGGTGTGGGTCTGGTGCGGACACTAGGGCTTGAGTGCACCGAACTCGAGGAGATGAGGGACGTCGTCAAGCAGATATGGTCCGAGACAGGCCTNGGTCGATTGGAGGTCGACCTGATCACAGAGAACGAGTTGGTGATCTCCTTTTCAGAGTCGGTGGAGGCGGAGGGAGGCCACAGCTGTGACTTCACCAGGGGGTACCTGACCGGGATCGTCTCCTCGCTGACCAAGCGCCGTTTCGATTCCAAGGAGGTATCCTGCCTGGCGGACGGGGCTCATCGCTGCGTGCATGTCCTCACCCCTTCATCATCGTTCCCGGACGCGAAGCCCAAGATCTCCTACCGACCGGACAGCAAGCACGTGCTGGTCGAGGGCAACTCGTACATGATGGAGATGGAGGAATCTGGCCAGGCATACGAGATCTTCTTGGAGCAGGTGTCCCACGGTCGACCGGGGATGATCATCGCCAGGGAATATCCCGAGAAGATCAAGAAGAAGTACGGCATCGACAACATCCCCTTCCTATGGCTTTCGTTCGAGAGAGAGAAGAAGTATACCAGGGAACCCACCAACATACCTTTGATCTACAGTGAGATCAAGAACTTCCTGGACAGCTCGGAGCGGGGCATCGTGCTCATCAGCGGCATCGAGTACCTCATCAATCAGAACAACTTCGTCAAGGTGCTGAAGTTCGTGCAGCTCCTCAACGAGAACGTGTCCATCACCGACTCCATCCTGTTGCTTCCCATAAGCTCGGAGACGCTGAACCAGAAGGAGGTCAAACTTCTGGAACGCGAAATGAGGATGGTTTGAAGGTCCTCCTCCAGCCTTGGGCAAATGCTTAAATCGGACGATAAAATTACATCGTTCATGAATTTAGTCCCTAAGAAGTTCTTCGTATCATCGGGATGCGCAGTGAGCAAGGTCTCGGACCTCAACGCTTTCGACCAAGCACTGAGGAACGCGAAGATCGGTGAGCTCAACCTCGTTTCCGTGTCATCCGTCCTACCTATCGGCGCCAAGAAGGTGGCAGCGCGAGATCTGCCTATGGGCTGCATCACCCATTGCGTGTTGGCCCAGATGAGGGGAGGGGAGGGTGAGATGATCTCCGCAGGCATTTCCTATGCCTTTCGCAAGGATGGGAAGGG
>JGI20214J51650_10003395_pt1 | contig 9997 bp, 9 predicted proteins | sample WetSurMetagenome_FD_51650 | JGI IMG/M metagenome (IMG submission 51650)
ATTGGAGAAGGTGGTGGCCGGGGTCTGCGACGCCATGGGTGCGAGCTATGAGTTTAAGTTCAGCCGCGGCTACCCGCCCACCGTCAACGATGCCGCTGTCGCCGACGTCGTAAGGCGCTGTGCGATTGCGGTGGTCGGGGAAGAACGGGTCGTCGAGCCCGAGCTCACGATGGGCGGCGAGGACATGTCGTTTTTTCTGAAGCGCGCACCGGGGTGTTTCTACTGCATCGGTGTGGGGCGGGAAGGTGCGGCCCCCCTGCACAACGCAAAGTTCGATTTCAACGAAGACCTCATGCTGCTGGGAGTCGAGACCCACTGCCGCGTGGCGATAGATCTGCTCGGCTGAAGCCCGGCAACCATCTGTGCCGGCATGCGAACGGCAGGATGGCTACCCGCCTGGGGTCTGAGGGCGATAGACGCGTGCGATTTACCTTGAAACTTATCCTCGCCGTGGATATTCTCGCTTGTTAGTTCAAAGAGATGACGTCATCCATGAAAACGCAAAGAAGGAGGCTGCGATGTTTAAGAAGGTAGCAATGACAGGCATGATGGTGGGGTTGATCCTGGCTGGCGGAATCGCCGGCTGGCAGCCGGCGCTGGCAGCCGGCGAGGTAAAGATCGGGCTTTCGGCCCCGCTGACCGGCGACTGGGCCGAGTACGGCAATGACTTCAAGCGCTCGGTCACCATGGTGATCGACAAGGTCAACAATGAAGGCGGCATCAACGGCAAGAAGCTTGAACTGGTCGTCGCCGACAGCCGCGGCGACGCCAAGGAGTCGGTCCTGATCGCCGAGAAGTTCGTGGCCGACCCGACGATCATCGCCCAGATCGGCGACTTCAGCAGTTCAAGCACCATGGCGGCCGCTCCGGTCTATGAGCAGGCGAAGATGGTCCAGATCTCTCCCACCGCCTCCCACCAGGACTGGACCAAAAAAGGCGAGTTCATGTTTCGCGTCGTTGCCACCCAGGGCTATGAAGGGCCCTACAATGCCCGCTGGGCGGTCAACGACCTGAAGAAGAAAAAAATCGCCACGATCTATATAAACAACGACTGGGGGGTCGACGCCAACAAGTATTTCGCCGGCGAGGCCAAGAAGCTCGGTGCGGAGATCGTCGCCGAGGAAGCGTTCACCCCTGGCGAAAAGGACTTCAACGCCATTATTTCCAAACTGAAGCGTCTGGAGCCGGACCTGGTGTACATGCCGACTTTCTATGCCGATTTCACGGCCATCATGAACCAGGCCGAGCGCGCGCGCTTCAAACCGACCGTACTGGCCAACAGCTCGCTTTTCTCCGTCAAGACTCTGGAGATGGGCGGCAAGGCCGTCGAGGGGACCATGATCCCCGTGAACTACTTCGGCAGCGACCCGCGGCCGGCAGCCCAGAACTTCACGAAGGAGTACAAGGCGCTTTACGGATCAGAGCCCAACCAGTTCGCGGCCTTGGCCTATGACGCGGCCGGGGTGCTGGTCGCGGCGCTCAAGGCGGTGGGCACCGACAGCCGCGCCAAGGTGCGCGAGGGCCTGATCGGCCTGAAGGGCTACGAAGGCGCCACCGGCCCCATCTCCTATGCCGAGGGCCGGGACCCGGCCAAGCTGCTGGTGCGGATCATGATCAAGGATGGGCAGTGGGTGATCTATAAACCGTAAGCCGACTCTGCCTGCGCTGGGGCTGTCGGATCGTGGTGATATGATCTCAGCCGGGATTTTTCCGAAAGGGTTCGAGGGTCCAAGTGAAAAGGGAGTTCGTCTTTCCGCTTGACCCCTCGACCCCTTGAACCCTTGAACCCTCCAGCTCTTATGCCCTCATTTCTTTTCGAGCAATTCATCAACGGCCTGACCCAGGGCAGCGTCTATGCGCTGCTGGCCCTGGGCTTCACCCTGATCTTCGGCACCCTGCGCATGGTGACCTTCGCCCACGGCGAGGTCTACATGATGGGGGCCTACATGGGCTTCGAGATCATCCGGATGCTCTACCCCAGTTTTCTGCTCGCCCTGCTGGTGGCGCTGGCGGCCACGGCCGTGCTGGGAATCGTGGTGGAACTGCTCGCGTTTCACTTCCTGCGAAACGCTCCCCACGCAACGTCGCTGCTGGTGACCATCGGTCTCTCGATCCTGCTCGTCAACCTGGCCCAGAAGATCTGGGGACCGGAGACCCAGTCGATTCCCTTCGGGCTCATCGATCGGCTCGGCAATTATGAATTTGAAATCGCCGGTGTCTACATCACCTTCCTGCAGATCGCGGTGCTGGGCGTCACCGTCCTGCTCATGCTGGCGCTTTATTTCGTNATCAACCGCACCAAGCTGGGGATGGTCATCCGCGCCACGGCCCAGGACTACGAGGCGGCCTATGCCATGGGGGTCAACGTCAACGTGATCTACATGGCGGCCTTCGCCATCGGGTCGATGCTCGGCGGGGTAGCGGGCGTATTGGTGGGGGTATACTACAACATGTTCTACCCCACCATGGGCGGACTCTACGGGCTTAAGGCCTTCAGCGCCAGTGTCGTCGGCGGGCTCACGAGCCTGCCGGGAGCGGTGGTGGCCGGATTGCTGATCGGGCTGGTCGAAACGTTTTCGGTCGAGTTCGGCGCGTCGAGTTTCCGCCATGTTTTTTCCTTCGTTTTCATGATCCTGATCCTGCTGCTGCGGCCNGGTGGGCTCTTCGGCGGAAAAGAGATGGCGCACACGCGGGGGGACTGACGATGNTTGTTTTGAAAGCCCAGCATTGCGGGACGTACGTTTAGTGTGCGGAAATCCGCCTGTGGCGGAACGGGCACACCGCAGCGCGGAGGTTGGGCTTTCTAAAAAATCATAATAAGAGGGTTGCGTTTTGCGAGGTCGTAATTGAGCTTTATCAAATCCACATTGGCGCATTCGCCGGTTCTTTTGATCATCGCGGTCTTTGCGGCGGTGCCGCCTTTTATCACCAACATGTACTACATCCAGGTGCTGGTGTTCATCGGCATCTACGCCATCCTGGCGCTCAGCCTCAACCTGCTCAATGGCTACGTGGGGCTTTTGTCCATCGGGCATGCCGCCTTCTACGCCATCGGCGCCTATGCCTCGGCCAAGCTGTCCATGGAGCTGGGGCTGCCGTGGGTGCTGGCCCTGGCCGGGGCCGGGGCCATCGCAGGCTTTTTTGGCTTACTCATCGCCAAGCCCACGCTGCGGCTTTCGGGCATCTACCTGACGCTCGTGACGCTCGGGTTCAACATGATCCTTTTTTTGGTGCTGCAGAACTGGATGAGCTTCACCAACGGCCCGCTCGGGATCATGGACATCCCTCCGCCCTCGATCTTTGGCTATATAGTGAGCTCGCGGCTGCAGTACTATTACCTGATCCTGATCCTGGTGCTGTTAACGGTCTTGAGCATGCACCGCCTGATGACCTGTCGCTTCGGCCGGGCGCTCACCGCCATCCGCGAAAACGAGCTCGCCGCCGAAGCCACGGGAGTGGACACCACGCGCTACAAGATCCAGGCCTTCGTGCTGGCGGCATTTTATGCCGGCATCGCCGGCAGCTTCTACGCCCACTTCGTGAAATACATCAGCCCGGACAGCTTCACCATCAACGAGTCCTTCATTTTGCTCGCGATGCTCGCCTTCGGCGGCCAGGGCAACCTGCTCGGCCCGATGGTGGGGGCGGCCTCCCTCGTTTTGATCCCGGAGGTCTTCCGGCCGCTGCAGGAATACCGCATGTTCGTCTACGGAGGGGTTCTCGTCGTCATGATGCTGGTGCGGCGCCAAGGGCTGCTGGGGGGCCGTTCATACAGCTTGCGGTGGACGCGCTTCGACCCTGCGCCGGCCAGGATCTACGACCGCGGGGACAAGTTCCTGCCAGAGGGCTGACGCATGCCGCTGCTGCAGATCGCGGAGGTCACCAAGGAGTTCGGCGGGCTGAAGGCCCTGCTCGACGTGTGCATGCATGTCGACGAGGGCGAGATCGTAAGCCTCATCGGCCCGAACGGCGCCGGCAAGACGACTCTTTTCAACTGCATCACGGGCACCATGCCTCCCAACCGGGGGTCGGTGCGCTTCAGGGGCGAGGAGATCGTGGGGCTTCCGCCGCACGAGGTGGCTCGCCGGGGCATCAGCCGCACCTTCCAGCACATCCGGGTGTTCGGGCAGATGTCGGTGCTCGAAAACGTCATGGTGGGCCGGGACTTCAAGGGGCGCACCGGGATCTTCAGCGCGCTGCTGCGGCCCCTGCGGGTCGGCAACGAGGAAGCCGAAAACCGCGAGAAATGCCTGGACGTCATGTCCCTTTTCGGGGAACGGCTGCTGCCGAGACTGAGCCAGCCCGCCCGGGAGCTGTCCTACGCCAACCGCCGCCGGCTGGAGATCGCGCGGGCGCTCGCCTCCGGCCCCAAGCTCATCCTGCTCGACGAGCCCACGGCCGGCATGAACCCGCACGAGACCCAGCAGGTGGTGGACCTCATTCGCCTCATCCGTGACCGCGGCCACAGCGTTCTGGTCATCGAGCACAAGATGCAGGTGGTCATGACGGTTTCCGACCGCATCGTGGTCCTCGACCACGGCGAGAAGATTGCCGAGGGCCCGCCCACGACGATCGCGGCCGACCCGATTGTCATCGCCGCTTACATGGGAGGGCGCCGGCGTGCTCAAGCTGACTGACGTGAACACCTTCTACGGGCCCATCCAGGCGCTGAAGAACGTCTCCCTGACGGTCAACGAAAAAGAGATCGTCTCGCTCCTTGGCGGAAATGCCTGCGGCAAGTCGACCACGATGAAGACCATCCTCGGCCTGGTACGGCCGAAACAGGGGCGTGTCGAGTTCCTCGGGCGGCGCATCGACCGCCTGCCGTCCTCGAGCATCGTCCGGGCCGGGATCGCGCCGGTGCTGGAGGCGCGGCGGCTTTTTCCCTATCTCACCGTGCACGAGAATCTGCTGATGGGCGCTTACACCCGCAACGACACGGTGGGGATCCGTACCGACGTAGAGCGCATGCATGCCCTTTTCCCCGTCGTAAGAGAGAGAAACCGGCAGCTCGCCTCGACCCTGAGCGGCGGCGAACAGCAGATGGTGGCCATGGCGCGCGCGCTGATGGCCCGACCCAAGCTGCTCATCATGGACGAGCCGTCCATGGGGTTGTCGCCGCTCTACGTGGACAAGGTTTTCGAGATCATCCAGATGATCAACCGCGAAGAAGGGGTTGCCGTCCTGCTCGTCGAGCAGAACGCCAACATGGCGCTTTCCATTGCCAGTCGCGGCTACGTGCTGCAGACCGGCGAGATCGTGCTGCACGACACGGCCGAGAACCTCAGAAACAACCCGTTGATGCAGAAGGCGTATTTAGGCATTGTGTGAAAAGAGGGTTCAAGGGTCCGAGGGGTCAAGGACCCGAGTGAAAAAATACGGATACTTAATTGGAAGAAGATGCGAGAGTCTTTTTTCATTTCACTTGAACCCTTGAATCCTCGACCCCTCTAACCCTTTTCGGTATTCATGAAAGACGAGGCCACATGAACAAAATCCAACGCGTCGACCGAGTGTTGAAGGGCGAAGAAGTGGACTATCCACCCATATCCCTCTGGTACCACTTCGGCCTGCAGCACGCCGGGGGCGAGCAGTTCGCCCGGATCAGTCTGGAGTATTTTCACCACTACGACTTTGATTTCCTCAAGGTGATGAACGACTATTACTACCCGACCCCGAAGGGGCTCGACACGGTCCGCACCCGGGAGGACCTGCTGAAATTCGCAGCCTTCGACGTTGAGCGCTGCGAGTGGCGGGAGCAGTTCAAAGCGCTGCGCATCATCGGCAGCGAGCTCAAGGGGCGGGCCCACTTCATCGACACGGTGTTCGACCCCTGGCAGAGCATCCGCCGCAGCGTCGCCGGCGAGAACATGGAACATCTCGCCAAAAACGAACCCGAAGCCCTGCATGCCGCGTTGGAGGCGGTGACCCAAAACCTCATCGCGTATGCCCGGAAGGCGCTTGAGATCGGTGCCTCCGGGATCTTCATGTCCGTGCCGGCCGCGAAGGAGATCGTGAGCCGCGACGTCTTTCTCAGCTTCGTGAAGCCATACGCTGCGAAGGTGTTTGCAGCCGTCGCCGGCCTGGGCCGGATGAACACGGCCCACATCCACGGGGATGACCTTTACATGGACGATTGCCTGGATTTCCCGGTGAACGCACTCAGCTGGTGGGACCGCGGACCCCACGGTCCCTCCATCGAGCATGTCAAGCTGCGCTTCAGCGGCTGCGTCATGGGAGGCATCGACCAGACCCTGCTCACGCGGCGCTCGCCGGCGTTTCTCAAGGCTCATGTGCGCGAGGGCGTCGCCCTGGGCGGNGGCCGGCGCTTTTTCATCGCCAACGGCTGCAGCATCGACACCTGGGTGAGCCCGGACGTTGTGCGCGCGGTTGTGGCGGCGTCGCGGGAAACTGGATGACCATGTAATATACGCCCAATTTCTGCGTTGCGCTTCATCTGGCTGGCGCTGCGGCGTACTGCCAGTAGCCTCGCGCCGCATGATTCGCGCGCCTTGGCCTTATTACAAAGTCATCGAATTGGAAGAAATCTATNCGAGATGGTTCAATTTTGAAACGATGGCCTTCCTTGTGATCGATTGCGGCACCTCCGCCTGCAAGGTGGCGGTGGTTTCCGATAACGGCGGCATCCTGGCATGGAGCCGCCGGCCGGTGCGCGTGCAGCAGCCGGGACCTTTACGCGCCGAGGTCGACCCCGACGCGCTCTGGACAGCGATGCTGGCCGCAGCCCGGACCGCCCTGCGACAGGTGCCCGCCGGCCGGCGGCAAATCGAGGCGGTCGGCGTCAGCGCACTCCTGGGGTACGTGTTTCTCGACCGGTTCAACCGGCCGCTGGGGCCTGCCATCATCTGGATGGACAACCGCGCCGGCGCCGAGGCGGATGAGATCCGACGGCGCATCCCCGAGAAGACCGTCTACCGGCAAACCGGCCGGCGAGTGAGCCCCGAGCTCCTGGCCCCCAAGCTGATGTGGCTGGCGCGGGAGCAGCCCGGTATGTATCGGCGTCTCCGTGCGGTCATCGGCTTGAAGGACGAGATGGTAAGACGACTGACCGGAGCGGTTGGAACCGATCGTTCCCATCTCGACTACTCCCTGCTGTTTGACATCCGCAAGGGGAGAATTGACGCCGACATCGCCGCTGCGCTTGGGATCGATCCCGGGATTTTCCCGGAACCGCAGCGGGCAGCGGAGGTGGCCGGACGGCTTGCGCCGGAGGCCGCGCGCAGAATCGGACTGCCCGTGGGGCTGCCTGTGATCTGCGGCAGCTCGGACGGGACCACNGCCATGTATGGCGGGGGGGTTCTCACGGAAGGCACGGGGGTCCTCGTCACCGGAACCACCGATGTGCTGATGACCGCCTGCTCCGGGTGGACGAAGGATCGCTCGTTGACCCTCACCGTCAACAGCGGGATGGTGCCGGGGATCTACCTGNCAGGCGGCGCCATGGGGCTTTCGGGCGGTGCCGTCCAGCATTTGGAGCGCTTGATGCGTGTCCGGATGCGGCCGCTGGCGGAGAAGATCAAGCGCCTGCCGCCGGGGGCCGATGGGCTTTTGATGCTTCCAGGGCTGACCGGTGAACGCTCGCCATACTGGATGGAGTATGCGACCGGCGGCATGGCCGGCCTCACCTTGCGACACGGCCACGAGCACGTGTTCAGGGCCGCCATGGAAGGTGCCGCCTTGCGAACGGCATGCCTGTTGAACCGCATGCAGGCCTGCAGCATTGCTCCCACGCGGCTGCACGTGGTCGGCGGCTGGGCGGACAACGATGCCTGGAACCGCATCCGGACCGACGCGGCCGGGTTGGAGGTGCTGCGGCCCAAAGAGACCGAGGCCACCGCACTCGGCACAGCCATGTTCTGCCGGGCAGCGATCGATCCCGGCACCGTGCTAGTGGACATCTCACGGCAGTGGCTGCGGTTCGACCGGCGCTACCGGCCCGATCCCGCTTGCACTGAAGCGTATCGTGCGCTGGCCGATCTTTTCGATGATTATTTGCATTCAACAACGGATGTGTTTAAACGCTTGCAGCAAATGAAACGTTAACCCGCAATGGAAGAGGCAATATGGCGAAACAAGTGGATCAAAAAGAGATGATCGACAAGGTGCGGGCGGCCATCAAGGACCGCGCCACGTGGTTTGCCCTGCTGTTCCGGTCCTTCAAAGAGGCCTTTCCTGAAAAGGACGTCGAGCGCCTGGCGCGCAAGGCCATCTTCGAGTTCGGCCGCATGAAGGCCAGGAACGACCCCAAGGACTTCAGCCCGGCGGCCTGGGTCGAAAGACATGTATCGAAAGGGTCCTCGCTGGTGTTCGACTCCGACGTCGAGATCAACGACAAGGGGGCCGTGCAGCGCATGAAATTCTGCGCGCTGGTGGAGGCCTGGAAGGACATGGGCTGCACACCGCAGGAGATCGATCTGTTCTGCGACATCGCCATGGAAGGCGACCGCGGCCGAGCCGACGCCCACGGCGTGCGCATGGAGCTGGAGGAACGCATCGCCCGCGGGGACAAATACTGCAATCTCAAAATTTTCGAGCGCTGATGACCGTACGATCTGGAAACATCTATCTCTGTGGGATGATCGGCACTGGAAAGACCACCATCGGTTCGCGCCTGGCCCATGAGCTCGAGCTGCCCTTTTACGACCTGGACCAGGAAATGGACCGCATTCTGGGATATTCCTTCCACCGCCTGGTTCAGGAGAAGGGCTGGGTGGCTTTTCGGGAACTGGAGTACGCGATCTGCAAGGGCCTTGCGCGTCGGGAGACNTCTCTGATCTGCCTGGGGGGCGGCACGGTGCGCTACGANTGGAACATGGATGTCCTGCGGGGCACCGGGCGCATCATCCTGCTGACGGCCAGCCTGGACGAACTGGCGCAGCGGGTGCGCGCCGCGGACCGTCCGCGCGTGAACGTCGGCACCACCCTGGAAAATGATCTGCGAACGATCTGGTCGGAGTCGGAGGAGAAATACCGCCGCGCGGCCGACCTCACGATCGACACCGACGGCAAAAGCGTTGAAGAGGTCGTGGCGGAATTGAAGCCGGCCATAAGGGACTACCTGTCAGGGAGTTGACTACGGGCAGTCACAATCCGTGGATCCGGACCGCCTGTTGCTGAATTTTCGTTTCGCGGTTTTCAGGTAAGTCGGCAGGTTGATAACCAGTTGGTACTGTCAAATTGGCCATTCGAATAGAGATAAATTTAGTCGACTTAGGCTGCAAAACAATCTAAATAAGGAACCGAGGAAATCTTTTCATATGCCTGTGAACTGTCTGACCACCGAGAGTTTTTATCAAACGCCCGAGCGGACCGGGCCCGGGATGGCCGCTTGGTTCCCCGGCGTGGTGTTTTACGCCAAGGTTTCCGGGGTCATCTACCGCGCTGCCAAGCTGGCGAAACATGGCGTGTACGACAGCCAGCACTGGATCGAGAGCAGCGTCACCACCGTGCGGGCGCTCGAGTCCGTCGGAGGCAGCTTCGATCTGCAGAACCTGAATGTTCCGCGCAAGATAGACTCCCCGTGCGTCTTCATCGGCAACCACATGAGCATNCTGGAGACCTTCGTGCTGCCCTGCCTGATCCAGCCGCATCGNCCCGTCACNTTCGTGGTCAAGGAAAGCCTCCTCACCTACCCCCTGTTCGGGCACGTGATGCGAAGCCGCGACCCGGTCGTCGTGGGCCGCACCCACCCGCGCGAAGACCTCCGGACCGTCCTGGAAGAAGGCGAGAAGCGGCTGGCGGCGAACATCTCCGTCGTCATCTTCCCGCAAACCACGCGCAGCGTCGATTTCGACCCCCAGATGTTCAACTCTCTCGGCGTAAAGCTCGCCAAACGCTGCAAAGTGCCGGTGGTGCCCTTTGCCTTGAAGACGGATGCCTGGGGGCTCGGCCGCAGGCTCAAGGACTTCGGCCGGATCTGCCCTGAGAAAACGGTCCACATCCACTTCGGCGAGCCCATGACGGTCCATGGAAGCGG
>JGI20214J51650_10003397_pt1 | contig 9995 bp, 8 predicted proteins | sample WetSurMetagenome_FD_51650 | JGI IMG/M metagenome (IMG submission 51650)
AGGCGGGGATGATCATCTGGCTGATGAAGAAGAGGTGATTGATGGTATCGAAGGCATGGATGGCTCCTCCTCGGCGCATCGCCACCACCGCCGCACCGACTTTGCGTCGGAACATGTCATCGTTTGCCCTGGCCACAAAGCCGGCCCGGTCGATCAAGGCCTTCATTTCAGCGGAAACATCGGCAAAGTAGGTGGGTGATCCGAGTATGATCCCGTCCGCCGTCTCCATTTTCTCGATGCACTCGTTCAGGACATCTTTCTTGACGGAGCACCTCCGGTCCTTATTCTTCATACATTTATAACAGGCAATGCAGCCCCGGATCTTCTTCCCGGCAAGCTGAAACAGTTCGGTCTCTATCCCTTCTTTTTCCAGTTCGCTGAAGACCGTCCTAATGAGGATGGCGGTGTTGCCGTCTTTGCGGGCGCTGCCGTTAAAAGCCATAACCTTCATCGTCTTCTCTCCCTATCTTTGACCTGGCGTTGTTAAATGTCGGCAAGGGTTGAACCCATCCGAGCCGTCTGGCGCTTTGATAATCGATGCAGTATACTGCAAAAGAGCCCCTTGAATCAAAAACTGAAATTCGCGGTTGCCCCGGGAATACCGGGCGAAGTGAGGGCAGGAAATTGAAGATCTTCAGGAAATATTTCCGTTTTTCGAGCCTCCGGTTCAGTCTGGGACTGCTGATTATCCTCGCCATCCTGCCGATGTTTGGGCTGGCGCTATACTCCTACATGGAAGAGCGGAATGCCGCGATTTCCTATGTGGAAGGGGATGTGCAGCAATTTGCCGCGTCCGCATCCGCGTTTCAAGAGCAGCTCATGGAGGGAACCCGGCAGCTTCTGGTGGCGCTGGCCAGGCATCCTGGTATCCGGGATCAAGACCCCAATCTGTGCAGCCGGCACTTTTCAGAAATGTCCAAAGAATACGCGCGGTATGCCAGCCTGGGTGTGATTCGTCTCGATGGCGAGCCCTTTTGCCTCGCTCCCCCCACGGCAGGTGCGGCCGACTTCAGTACTCAGCCCTGGTTTCAGAAGACCATCGACAGCCGCAATCTCGTTATTGCTGCGGCCCGAGGTGAATACACTTCGGGCAGGACGACGCTCAACCTGAGCTACCCGGTGACGGACGCGTCAGGCGAGCTTGCCGGAATCGTCTTTGCCGCGCTGGATCTGGAGCAGCTCAATCAGATCACGGGCGAAGTCCAAATGCCGGACGAGACGGAATTCCTCATGATTGACAGGAAAGGGACTGTCCTGGCCTATCTTCCCGACCCCGAGAAATGGGTTGGAAAGACGCTGCGGGACCCTCCGCTTGTCAGTGCGATCCTGAGCAGAGGTCAAGATATCGCCGATCTTCGTGGTCTTGACGGGTTGGAGCGCCTCTACGCCTTCGCTCCGCTGCGCAGCACGGTGGAAACGGGACTCTACGTCGGGATCGGAATTCCGACGACCATCGCTTACCACGAGGCGAACCAAACCCTGGTGCGCCATCTCACGGGCCTGGGGCTGATCACGTTGGTGGCTCTGGTGGTCGTCTGGTTCGGCAGTGATGTGCTCATTCTTCGCCGAGTCAAGGCTCTGGTAGGGGCGGCAGAACGCCTCTCAAGCGGTGATATGAAAGCCCGCACGGGAATATCGGGGGGAACCGGTGAACTGGACCAACTGGCGCGGTCTTTCGACGAGATGGCCGGGGCGCTGGAGCTCAAGGCGGTGCAACTCTCCCGGGCCGAGAACAAATACCGCACCCTGGTCGAACAGCTTCCGGCGATCACCTACATCGCCTGGCCGGACGAGATGAGGAGCACCCTCTACATCAGCCCTCAAGTCCAGACCATACTCGGCTTTTCGCCGGAGGCATGGATTGCTGATCCGATACTTTGGCTGCGACAAATCCATCCCGAAGATCGCCAGCGGATCTTGGCGAGCGTTTCTTCCAGCGATCCCGTCGGGGGAAAGACCGGCTTCAAGGCCGAGTACCGCATGTTTTCGCGTGACGGTCGGATGCTCCATGTTTCCGACGAGGCGATGATCGTGCGGGAAGGGTCAAGGGCCATACCGTGCCTGCATGGAGTGATGAGGGATATTAGCGAGCAGAAAGAGGCCCAGGAGCAGTTGCTCGGCTATCAGGAACAGCTGCGCTCGCTGGCTTCAGAGCTGTCTCTGGCCGAAGAACGGGAACGGCGCCGGATTGCAACCGATCTGCATGACCGTGTCGGTCAAGCGCTGGCGGTTTCAAAAATGAAACTGGGCGTCCTCAGGGAAAGCGCCTCAGAGGCCGACCAGGGATTATGGATTGACGAGATAGGCAGCCTGATCGAGCAAGCGATTCAGGAAACGCGGTCGCTGATATTTGAAATCAGCCCTCCCATTCTGTACGAACTGGGTTTGGAGGCGGCCCTCGAATGGCTGGCCGAAAAGATGGAGCAGCAGCACGCGCTGCCGTGTCGCTTCCAGGATGACGGGCAGCCCAAGACGCTGGACGAAGACATACGCGTGCTTCTTTTTCAGACGACCAGTGAACTCCTGCTCAATGTCGCGAAACATGCTCGGGCCAATCATGTGGGGATTTCGACCGAACGCGAGGGAAACCGGATTGTGGTGGTGGTCGAGGATGACGGCGTCGGTTTTGAGCCCTCCAAGCTCCCCTCGTGGTGGGCTGCAAATCAAGGATTTGGCCTGTTCAGCATCCGGGAGCGTTTAAAATATGTAGATGGCTTGCTCAACGTTGAATCTTGGCCGGGAAGGGGCTCCCGCATCACCCTGAGTGTTCCCCTGAAGGATTCGGGCCTTCGGGCCATTTCCTGTCCCTAATCAGGTAAATCGCCCTGCGAAATCAGGTTTTTCCTGATGTTCATGGCTGCCCACCTTGTGTAGCAGGTTATACCGTACCCGGATTTACCGCGGCAGGGCGGGGGTGTGGGCAATACGCGAACGCCGGATAACGGGATGAAGCCACTGATTGCCGTTAGTCGTCGGATCGATCAAGATCGTTAGGCAGGCTACAGGCGCCATGCGCTGCGAAAGTTTGCGATCGTCTGATGAGGGAGAGGGTTGTGACGAAGGAGAAGAATGTTATGGTAGCGGTGGTTTTGAGTTTTGTCGCCGGGTTGCTGTTCGGCATAACCGATATCAATCCGACGTTCGCGGAGCAGACAAAGTCCAAAGCGAAGGCTACAGTCGTCAGGATGGGGACCCTCAGCCAAGTGGATTCTCAATTCGCCATCAAGAGCGGCAGGACCACCTATCGAATAACCGGTCGCGATCTCTCCCCATGGGTAGGCAAGAAAGTGAAAGTGACGGGCACGATGTCTCACACGGAAAAGGGCAGAGTCCTTGAAGTGACCAAGATAGAAGAGGTCAAGGGAAACAGGTAAAAAGTTAATGACGGTCAGGATTCTTTTGGCAGATGATCATAAGATTGTGCGGGACGGTTTGCGGGCGCTGCTCGAAAAACAGCCCGGAATGGCGGTGGTTGGCGAGGCGGACAATGGCCGTGCGACCGTTAGCCTGACTCGTGAACTGCTGCCCGAGTTGGTGATCATGGACATCGGCATGCCCGATTTGAACGGCATTGATGCGACAAGACAGATCGTCAACGAGTTTCCCGGCGTAAAGGTAATCGCGCTTTCCATGCATTCGGACCGGAGATTTGTGGCGCAGATGTTCAGAGCGGGAGCATCGGGGTATCTTCTAAAAGATTGTGCCTTTGAAGAGCTGGCACGGGCTGTCCGTGCCGTGCTCAAGAATCAAACCTACTTGAGCCCGGCAGTTGCGGGACCGGTGATGGAAGACTATGTTCACCACCTGGCTGCCGTCGCCAACGCGGAGTCTTGTGCCCTTTCTCCCAGAGAGCGCGAGGTTTTACAGCTTCTTGCCGAGGGCAAGAGTACCAAAGAAGTCGCAGCGCTTCTCTGTGTGAGTGTTAAAACAATTGAGACACACCGTCAGCAGATCATGGGCAAGCTGAATATCCACAACGTTGCTGAATTGATCAAGTATGCTATCCGGGAAGGTTTAACCTCGCTTGAAAGCTAGATCGCGATCATCTGGCGAGGCAGCCCATTGAGGCGCCCTCCGTTTTCGCCGGCCAGGAACCAACAGGACATCCCTGCGCTTCCTCGCGGCAGTGGTCCCGCCAAAGGCCGGAAAGGGCTTTACAGCCGAGCCTTTTTGGCCATGGCTCTGGCGAATTTCCTTGTCTTATCCAGTTTCAGCACTTTCTTTCTCTTTCCTCTATTCATCCTGAAAAATGGCGGAGATGATGTCGATATTGGAGTGACCATGGGAGCGTTCACGTTTGCCTCAGTCGTCTGCAGGCCGTGGATTTCGGAGATGATCGACCGGATTGGACGAAAGAAGAGTTACACCATCGGCTGCTCGATAATGAGTGTGCTTCCCCTGGGTTACCTGCTTTTCCACGGTGATATCAGGGACTTCTATCTCCCTCTCCTGGCTATTCGCATTATCCACGGGATGGGATTTGCCATCTGCCTCACCGCCGTCTTCACTTATATCACTGACTTGATTCCGGACGGACGCCTGAATGAGGGATTGGGGATTTTCGGAGTATCGGGACTCATCGGCACCGCGTTTGGACCCGCCGTGGCCGAATTGGTCATAGACGGATTTGGTTTCCAGGAGCTCTTTATCATCGCAGGGGTCATGGCAGCTTTCGCACTGCTCATCCATCTGCCGCTTTCCGAAACCTTAGTTCATGACCCTTGCTCCAACAACACCTCCTTCTTTGGAGTTCTGAAAATCAGGAAAACAGCGCTGGTGGCAGTGCTGGCAGCCCTTTTCGGCTTTGGCCTGGCGGGCTCTAATGGCTTTGTCTCGCCCTTTGCCAGTGAGCGGAAAATCGCGTTCGTCTCGGTTTATTATCTTGCTTATTCCGGGTCCGCGGTTTTGACTCGAGTGCTTGGAGGCAGGCAGGCCGATCGCCTCGGTGAGGATCGGATCATTCCCTACGCGATGGTTTTGACCGGCCTTGGACTGGTAAGCCTGGTTCTCCTCGAGGGCAACCTGATTCTAGTCTTGGCCGGATTGCTGGGCGGCTGCGGTCACGGTTTTCTCTATCCCGGCCTCAATGTCCTGGCGATACGCGATGTGCGTGCGCCCGACAGGGGAAAAGTCACCGGGGTATTCACGGGGAGTATCGATGCCGGAGTCTTGGTCGGTTCTATCGTCCTTGGCTTTGTGGGGGAATCGGCTGGTTTCCAGGTCCTTTTCCTGGCAGCGGGGTGTGCCCTCCTGATCGCGTTTGGGCTCTACCGGTGGACACGGATATTATGCTGAATGGAGTCTAGCCTTTTTCCGTTTCGGCTAATCGCTGTTCGATGGTTTCAACGCGTGCTTTCAATTGCTCAAATTCCTCTCTCTTGACGACCTCAACACTCTCCGACCACTTTTTTGTCTTCTCTGCGATTGCTGTGCTGATCTCCTCCCATTGGTGCTGACCGGTTTTCACCAGATCCTGAGCCAGTTTTTCCCCTTCCTCGGTGGTAATCTTGCCTTCTTCCACAAGCTTGCGAATGGTTTCCTGCACTTTTTCGGTGGTCAAGACCACGGCACCAATGCCCGCCATCAGACCCTTCTTCATCAGTTCAAACATGTTAGACTCCTTTCTATCCTATGTCGCGAATCGTCTCGGTTAGGGTTCAAACGATTTCATCAACAGTGACGAGCCGACGTCCTCCTTGACATCACCGGCTCACCGAAAGCACCTTCATCCCCGGTTTGCGAGATTTATTGCCTTGATCACCACATTCCCGAACTGATCCAGATCGAATGGTTTTTCAAGAAAGTCTATCGCTCCCAGGCGCATGGCTTCTACAACATGCTCCTTTTCTCCAGCGCCACTGATCAGGATCACCGTGGTAGTCGGCTCGATTTGGTTGATGCTCCGCATTACTTCCAAACCATTCATCTCAGGCATCCACAGGTCAGTAACGACAAAGGGGAAGGGATCTTTCTCAAAAGCTTCCAGCGCCTGCTTCGGGCTGTGAAATCCCGAGACATCCATTCCCTTGAGACGCAAGGTCCCCGCAAGCACATCAACAAGGTCACGGTCATCATCCAGGATCAGTACGCGGCTCGTTCGACGTCTCAAAAGCCGAATACAGAGGTCAGCAATGTCTATGTCGTACAGAGTGTCCCGTCCCTGGAGCAGTTCATTTATGGTGTCAACAACCGAGAGCCTCGGACGGTAAGGCCGATGGCGCATCATGGCATCAACCACATCGACAACAGCCAGAATGCGAGCCCAAACATGGATCTGCTGCTTCTTAAGGCCCAAAGGATAGCCCGAACCGTCTAGCCTTTCATGATGCTGATGGATCACCTCTGCTACCGGCCAGGGGAAAGGCACATGACGGAGGATTTGGTAGGCCGTGGTGGGATGCTCTCTGATCAGTCCCCATTCATGTTTGGTGAGTCCCCCGGCTTTGCTCAAAATACCCTCCGAGATATTCACCTTTCCAATGTCATGCAACATGCCGGCTATCCAGAGCCCCTCCCTGTCGTTTTCGTCCATGCCCATGTCCCTGGCGATCTCGGTGGCAAGGCCCGCCACGTTTTTTGAATGTCCGGCCGTATAAGGGTCACGAACTTCCACCAGGGCGCTCAGTGTCTCCGCAATGCCCACGAAGCAGGTTTGCAGCTGCTGCTTGCCTTCCCGCACCCTTTCTTCAAGGTCCCTTTGGAGGTTCTGCAGGTGCTGCTGCGCCTTTGTCAGCTGCCGGTTTTGTGAGAGCGTGTTTTCGCAAGTCGAGAAGAGAAACTTCATTATCTGCTGGGGACAGGAGAGTATCGTCTGTTGCTGACCTGCTATGTTTACCGTTAGCCCGTCACCAGTGGCCCTGTTGTCTGGCTGACGGGAGTCCTGAAGGGCCAGTTTGACTCTCGCCAAAAGTAGTTCCGCCTCATAGGGTTCGGTGATGCAATAATCCGCTCCAGCCTGGAGTGCTTGAACAAGATCCTGGAGTTCCACCGGACCCGTGATCAGAATGAAAGGGGTTTCTTTGAGTGCTCCGTCTTGCTTGATCAACTGGCACAGTGTGTAACCATCCATGCCGGACATGCCGTTATCGCTGATAATGAGGTTTGGCTTGAGCTCCCTGGCCTTCGCCAAGCCTTGCGCACCGTTGACGGTGACCTCCACCTGATGACCCTGTTCCTGAAGCAGGGTTTTCAGGCGATCCACCTCTCCGCATTTGTCTCTAACAATCAAGACCAAAGGGGTCGGCCCCAGGGTCTCGCGATTAGCACCGGTGTTGCCAACATTATATGAGGCGTTCATCCCTACCCGTCTCTGAACTCAAAGTGAAGCATTCATTCTGCAACAGCTCTCAAAACTTCGTTATCAACAACCGACGCTTCAGGCTCAGAGGGGAGCCCCCTGAGTGTGCCAAATACGAGAAATGAACTTTACTAATATCTTATATCAGGATGTATTTGATCCGTCACGTCCTTTTCATGCTCAGTTATAATCAAAACCTTCACCAGTGCTGACGCGGTTGATCTCTCTAAGCCAGTCCCTCAAACCGTTATCACAGCGGGGGTCACAACAGAACAGGCAGCTTTACAAGTGAACGCTGATGTTCTAAATAACAGCCTTCTCGAAGGCATCTCAGCCCTGTTTCACCTCCCGGCAAGGAAGAAGAGAATTCAAGGACGTCATGGGCAGTAAAGAGGAGGCGACCCCGGCATGAACTACGACCCTGAAAAAGGTTCGCCGAGACTGACCATCCGGCAACAGATAATCGCCCTGCTCTCACGCGAGCAGCATAGCGCTCTGGGTTTGTCCATGGCCCTTAAGATTCGGGAAAAAGAGGTTTATGATCACCTCTCCCACATTAGGCGTTCCCTCACTTCGCAGAAGAAAAAACTCCATGTCAAGCCTGCCCAATGCCTTGAATGCCTACATGTTTTTGAAGATCGGGCTCGCCTTACCACACCCGGCAAGTGCCCGCGCTGCAAGGGGACCCACATCGAAGATCCGAAATACAGGGTCATTTAAGGGGGGAGTGGTTCGCTTGATGATATGGGGCAGGGGCATTTCATGCTTTGTTGTGACCCTCGGGGGTCATGACAGTTAGGGAGAAAATGAATGAGTTCGGTTATCGCAAAACAAGCCACCTACGATTATCAGAGCCTGAAGCCTCAAATTTTCGAGTTATTGGACAGTCTGGGGGGAGGGTTGATTGAGAAGCACAGCAGGGTCGTCGTCAAACCGAATCTTCTTGCCCCGGCACCCCCGCAACGTGCAATGCTTACCCACCCCACGGTGGTGAAGGGAGTCGTGGAGTACGTTCTCGAACGAGGGGGCAAGGTCCAGATTTCCGACAGTCCGGCGATGGGGACTTTTGAGAGGGTGCTGAAGGAGAGTGGCATCCGGGAAGCCCTGAAAGGTTTGGAAGTCACTTATCGGGAATTCAAGGAATCGACCTGGGTTGATGTGGGTGAACCGTTCAAAAAGATCGAAATAGCCAGGGATGCCCTGGAGGCTGATGTGCTGATCAATCTTCCGAAACTGAAGACTCACAGCCAAATGCTGCTGACCTTGGGCGTGAAGAACCTTTTCGGATGCATTGTGGGTTTCAGAAAGCCGCAATGGCATCTGCGAGCGGGAGTGGACAGAGAAGTATTCGCAGCCCTCCTGGTCCGAATCTATCAGACCATCAACCCCAAGCTGACCATCCTTGACGGCATCCTGGCCATGGAAGGGGAGGGGCCGGGAAAGGGGGGCCGACCAAAAGAACTTGGACTCCTTCTGGGAAGTGCCGACGCTCCAGCCCTGGACGTGACCGTTTGTCGCCTGCTCCGGCTTCGGGAGGATGAGTTGCTGACGAATAAAATGGCCAGAGTCTTCGGTTTACTGGACGATCCGGTGGAGTTGACGGGGGACCCGGTCGCGATAGGGGAGTTCAAGCTGCCGGTAATGGCGCCGGTGGTCTTCGGTCCGAGGTTTTCCCATGCTTTCCTGCGAAAGCATCTCATTCAGCGTCCGCGTATCGAAGAGCCGCTCTGCAAATCCTGCGGAGATTGCGTGCGGTACTGTCCTGCTCAAGCGATAGTTTCCCGACAGGAAAAAATCAGTTTCGATTATGAAAAATGTATCCGCTGTTATTGTTGTCTGGAAGTCTGTCCTCACGGCGCGCTCAAAACGTATCAGCCAATCCTCGGCAAGGTCGTCGCAAACGTTATGAACCGATCCCACTGACCTTCATTTTTTGACAATACCGAGGACATTCGGGATAGGCCAGGAAACCTGAAAAGGGCCATGGTTGTGGGAGTTGCCTTCCCAACCCCCATGTTTTTCAAAGGTGACAATTTTCGTTGACAAGAAGAGCGAGGCTTGGGGCCCGCCCTCCAAATACATGGCATTGTAAAGGGACAGGGGCAGAGAGAGGAGAATCTCGATGAGATCGTGCACAGAATAAGGATGATGGCAAAAAATAACCAAGACTTTGCCGCTCTTGTCCATGCCTATCGCCAGCGTGCTCCAGGCGGTTTTCTGGGGGCTCCACACATTCTGTTGTTCACAGGAGACCATCCGGATACTCTGAATTAGTGTACGATACCTTCCTTTGAGGTTCTCGAAATCCTGACATTCCCTATCGATGATCTGGACTGACGGGACGCAGGCGTCAACGGGGTTGAAGGCCAAAACCGCCTTGTTCTTGTTCAGTCTGCCATTGTTGATATGCTTGAAGTTCCTCATATAACCAACACTGCTAATACCGTCTTCCTGGTACATGCCGGCATTAAAGGCAGCCACCAGCCCATGCTTTTCGGACCATTCCTTCAAGGTCATTTTTCTGTCCCCCGTTTCCGAGGCACTCAAAAGCTTCAAGGAGTACTTCCCGGGATCGATGTTGAGCACCACAATCCTGGCATCACCGGACCCTGACTCTTGCCGCGGTTGGAACTCGCCAATGAGGAGGCCATCGTCCACTTCTCGCCACGGGCTGGTTTCACATTCCAGGCGAGGGGGG
>JGI20214J51650_10003399_pt1 | contig 9994 bp, 7 predicted proteins | sample WetSurMetagenome_FD_51650 | JGI IMG/M metagenome (IMG submission 51650)
TGGTTTTCCTTTAGCTGAATTCTGTCGCCTGAATTTCTGATTATTTTCCCGATCATAAATATTGTACCAGTCCCTGGCAATACTGATATTCTTTTCAATGATCTTGTCGGCAGGATTAAGATTATTTGCCTGGATAAACATTTCAATCGCCTGTGATGCATTGTTTCCGGCCAGCTCGGATTGTCCGCGTTTTGATAACTCCTGTGCCTCATTCAGGAGCCTGATTCCTTCATTATTCAACCTGAGACTTTCCGAAATATTATTGTTGATCTGTATAGTTGACCCGCTTATTGCGCTAAGGTAGCCTTTTGCCATTTTCAGGTTCTCTGTGGTGTTCGAATCACTCGGATTCAGGCTTGCAGATCTTTCAAGGTCTTTAATTGCAGCATCAATGCCTCTTTTGACTTTTTCAATATTATTGTCCTTTTCGAAGCTCCTTATGGCATTTTCAAGCTTTTGCATCCCCTGTCTGCTATAAGCCAGAGCAAGTAAATCTTCAAGCTCCTTGTCGCTGCCGACCAGCTTAAGGCTTTCATTAATAAGTGTTATTGCTGCTTCTGGACTTCTCTGTAAAAGGTCAGCTGCCTTTGATCTGGTCACTTTTCCGATTTCAGCCGAATATTCTGGCGAAAGCTTTTCTATCCGTTGAAGTTCTTTCCATAGTCCCAGGGCTTCATCGGTCATGTCTGATTCAAGGAGGTTTTTGCCCTTCTCAAAAAGAGCAGTGGCATGAATATTTATAACCTCGGGGCGCGATCTCTCGAATATTGACAAACTATCAATCGCTCTCAGCGCGCCCTCATAATCCTTATTGTTGATCATGAGGGTAATAAAATGGTATTCAGAAAGGCTTACAGCAACGTTATCGATGATTTTTATTATCCTCTCATCCTTAATATACGACTGTTTCAAGCTATCGAGCTGAGTGCGGATATAAGAAAGTTGTTCTGCTTCCTGAAGCATTAACTTCCCGCAATAAATGGGGAATGACCTTCCATTGACTTCCTTTTTGAATCCTATTTCCCTTATTTTGGATGCAGTATCAAGATCAGTATTGAAGCTCAACTCAAGAGATCTGTATATTTCCATTCTTTCTCTATCGCCAGCCTCCTGGCATTTTTGCATATATTTATCGAATATCCTGGAAAAATGTGTTTTGATTTTTGGGCAAAACTCTTTTGCTTTTGCAGTTGAGAATGTTGTATTGTAATAGTTTTTATTATTCAGCCAAGCCAGAATTGCATGTTCAGAATTGATAATGCTGACCCAATAGGCTATATTAAGCTGCCATAGCGCATCTATTGANGGGGAACCCAGGATCACCTGCCTGTCACGACTTCCTGAACGCATGCTCCAGTAGCATTCTTCTTCATTGATTGCCCACCAGTAAAGGAGAACAGCGGTACAAAAAGTCTGAGGGCCAATTTCAGGGAAGTTCTTCTTGTTAAGCTCGCTCCATTTACGATAGATAACCAGCCTGTTATATCTAAGCTGTTCAGGATCATTTTCGTTTATGTCAAGCATGTTCAGATAGTCGTTTCTATAAAGGAAGATATCTTCCAGGGCCCTGTCGAGAGGGTCAAGCAAAGTCCGGCGTGCAGCTGCGGCATCGATGTTTTTTCTCATTACCGCATTTTTATAACCTGTCTCTATTGCCGATTTATCTGCAGTCTCGGGAATTTCAAGAATATCATAAGGTGTCTTTTCGATATGTAGCGGATCTTTCATTTTATTAATGTTATGCTATTTTAAAACTAGTTACGAACGACGAGGAGGTTTGTACCGCAATTTGAACATCGGGTTGAACCGGCTGGATTAATCATTTTACATTTTGGGCAGGTAATTCCTTCCTCAGGGATAGTATTCATTTCTTTCATCAATTCGCCCATGAAGTTCTGTGCCCTTGACTGCATTGAAAAATCATTTCTTTTCATTCCTTCGAGTATCACATCAAATTCAGAAGCGAATTTGTTTCCTTTGACAGGATCGTGCTGGATCAGCCTGTTTATTGAGGTTTCGATGATAAAGAACATTCCAAGTTCTGTTGGCAGATCCTGGTTAGTTGCAGGGTCCCTTGTAACAAGGAGATTATTGAACATAAGGTTGAATTCGTCAGATATCTTTTTCATCATGGCAGAATCGTTTCTGGCAATCGCATTTTCAAATGAGTTCTTATATTCAATGAATTTGTTAATATCAGGTCCCAGCAACCATCCGTATCGATTGGTTATAAAGACAATCCAAGAAAGCATGTTATTTGCCATTGTATCGTTTCCATCGCCNATAAGTGTCTGAATCTGGGAAGCTATATTCTCAGCNTTATCATAATCTTTATCTGAGATGCATTTAAGCATTTCCTCCATTGACTTTTCTATTATTTTCTTTTTATCCTTGTCAATGGCCGATCCCTTGCTGAACACTTTCTGCTCGATGTTTATAAGGAGTTCCACGGCTCTCTGGTCGTCCTCTCCCCTGAGGATGAATGAAGGGACCTCCTCGCTGTTGGTAAGATGGACAGCCAGGTCGAAAATGCCATCGGTATTTAGCCATAGTTTAATCCTGATAGGAGTATCCCTGGGGCTGTTCCCTGGAAGTATGGCCACTGCCTCTCCCTGTTTTTCATTATTACTGGCAACCTCCGGATCCTCTCCTCCAAATACAGGTATTGAAACGCATCTCTGATTAAAGAACCGGGTATAGAATGTTTGCATGATTGTTTTATCGGGTGGAGTNGGGTAGGGATCGCCCTTCCTGATAAATACATTGAACTTATCACCTTCGCTTTGTATACCGAAGTTATANGGCGCAACACTGCTTTCNGGGATAACAGTAAGTGATTTCTGGCAATGAACACATGTATTCTGATCTGCCGGGGTATTTTTTCCGCAATAATGGCAGGTAATATCATTATGTTCAACAGCCTCAAGGCTTGTATTGCAATTGGTGCAGATCTTTGCATTTTCATCCATTATAAGCTGGTTGCAAACCGGGCAACTTATTCCTGCGGCCAATCCTGCAGCTATTGCGGCTCCAAGGGCAACACATTGCTTGGGATGGATTATTCTTTTGACCTTTTCCTTTCCGAATCTAGCTTCAATGTCATTTTGAATTTTGGGGACAAGGGTTGAATTTCCCGCCATTACAACATAATCGATATCCTGGTCGCTGAGGCTGACATAATCCAGCGCCATTGTGATCATATCATGTGTTTTTTTAACAATAGGGTCTATCAGNTGCTCGAACTGCTCCCTTGTAATCTGTATNTCACANTCAACATTATCTCCNTCATTGTTCTTCAGATAATCGATTACTATTTCAGCTGTACGTGATGCCCCAAGTTCCTCCTTGGCTTTCTGTGCATCCTGCTTCAGCTTGGCAAGAAATTTTACATTTTTGGAAGGATCGATCTGTTTATCAGTTTTGATCTTTTCAATTACATAATTTACAATTACCTGGTCAAGATCATCGCCACCCAGCCACATGTCGCCTTTCAGTCCCATGGGAGATATAAGTCCGGCGGCAACAGTAAGGATGGAAATATCGAAAGTTCCACCTCCGAAATCATAAACCAGAATTGTCTTGGGATCTCCTGCATTGGTTTCTATTGAATAGTAAATAGCCGCTGCAGTTGGTTCATCAAGAATCCTCATCACTGTCAATCCTGCTTTTCTGCCTGCTTCCCTTGTGGCAAATTTCTGAATNTCATTGAAATAGGCAGGTACCGTTATTACAGCATGCGTTACCTCTTCTCCAAGAACATATTCNGCATCTCTTTTCAGCTTAGACAGAATCATTGAAGAGATATCGATTGGAGAGTATTCGGTGCCTCCCATAATTACGTGCGCCTTTTCCTTAGTCCCTCTTGTTGGCTCTATGATCTTATACGATACTTCCTTCATTGTTCTGGCGACTTCCTTGTCAGTAAAGGCGCGACCCATGATACGTTTAATTGAATATATTGTATCTTGAGGCGCTACCGGCAGCCGCCTGCGTGCAGGTGTGCCGACAATAATCTCTCCGTCCTTTGAACTTACTATTGAAGGGGTCATTGGTTCTCCCTCCTTGTTGTGAAGGATTCTGGGACCGCCGACATCCACAATTGCAACTACAGAATTTGTCGTACCAAGATCTATTCCTATTCTTCTGCCCATTTCAGTAATTATTATTTTAATATTTATTTCTTTATTCTTGCAATTACAACATCGGCCGGACGGAGAACTTTACCCTCCCACATATATCCACTGTAAATTTCATGGAGTACTATTCCATCTTTCCCCTCAGACCTCTCCTCGACCTCGATTGCATTATGAAATTCAGGGTTATAAACTTCTCCCGCCTGAACATCTATCCGTGTTATACCTGATTCTTTGAAGGTATTCAGCATCTTTTTGCGGGTAATTGAGAACTTTGAAACCCATGCCACAGTCTCATCTGAGAGCCCGTTTTTTTTGGCCTCAAATTCCTCAAAACGGCTCATAAAAGAATCTGCAACAGACAGGAAGCCCAGTAATATTTTCCTGATATCACTTTCAGACCTGATTTTAGCCTCATCTATTTCACGCCTCGCGAGACCGGCATTTTTTACCAGATTAAAAACATCCTCCCTGCAGCTCTTCAATAAGTTATCGGAGAGGTCAATGCTTTTTTTGTCATTTAATTCTGACTTGCCTTCCATTGTTTTAAAGTTGAATTGTTTGAGCATTTGAATTCCAGTTCTTTGCAAGGGCCTGGGCTTTTTTCTGGATTGCAGGGGGAAGTCCAAGAACCAGCGCCCTGTTTATACTGTCAAGGGCATTTGGCATATCACATAGTTTTTCATATGTAATTGCTATTTCAAAATACAGCATTGCAACAGAATCAGCTTTACTGATGGCATTTTTATATTCTATGACCGCTTTTTTCCAGAGATTATGTTTATTGTACATCTGGGCAAGTCCAGAATAAAGCCTCCAGTCATCAGGGTATTTTTTAAGGAGGTTTCCTATCAATGTTTCAACTTCAGGAATGTCGTATGATGTATTTACTTTAAGCTGGACCGTTTTAATTATTTCATCATTTGCGAGTTTCCTGTTTTCGGCGCAATCTGTCAGATCCTCAAGCATCTCCGAAGCAGCCTGGTATCTTTTCTTCGGATCTTTTTCCAGTGATTTTGTAATAATCATAACAAGGCACTCCGGTACCTGGTCGTTAGCCGGAAATTCTAGCTGGGCCTCACGGATTTGCATTAATACATTTCCCTGTGGAAGATCCTCGGTTATATCAAACGGGAATTTTCCATAAAGCATTTCGTACATGGTGATGCCAAGCGACCATAGATCGGTATTAAATGAAGCTCCATCCCTCTTAAAAAGAAGTTCAGGTGACATATAATATAAAGTGCCAACGCGTGAATCGGCCATCTCATTTGAATGGAGAAGTCTTCCGATGCCCAGGTCAGCTATTTTTGGAATGTTTTCATCGATAAGGATGTTTTCGGGTTTAATGTCACGATGAACTATCTTGTTACGATGAAGAACCTCGAGGCCTTTCAGTATCCCCAATGAAATTTCAACACACTGGGATGGAGGCAATATTTTTTTCTTCCAGAGCTTGCCCATGGTTTCGCGGAGACTTCCACCCTTGGCATATTTCATCACCATTACCACTTTCCCTTCAAAGGAATACGGCCCAAGGTATTTTATTATATGCCGGGCATCCTGTTCTGAAAGGCTGATATTAAGAATACCATTTATCTCGAGCTCTTTAAGGAGCACCAGCATTTTTTTTGTATCAAGAGGGATCTTTAAAGCTACATCTTCATTACCCCATTCTTCTATCAGATCGGGATCAATGATGCGAGCCTGCCATGTCTGGGCAAAGCTTCCTGTTCCAAGGTGATGTACGAGTTCAAAAGAATTTTTTTCCATTTCAACTACACTTTTCAACAAAATTTANTAGCATTANTCAGCGCCTGTTTCATTTCTCCNGCTGACTTCAGACGCCTTGCCTGGTTATGTTCAATGGATGCATTTATTACTCTTGCAATTACAGGAGGAATATCAGCTGAACGTTTTTCGACCGCTACAATGCTTCTCTCATCGAGGTTAACAAGAATAGGGTCGGAATTGGCAGGGTAATCTCTTACAAACCGCCCTGTACACATGAAATAAAGGCTTGCTCCCAGGGAAAAAATATCAGAAGAGAAACTGGTGTGTCTGAAATCCATAATCTGTTCAGGGGCCATGTATGGGATAGTTCCTGCGATCTCCAGTGGTTTGGTCAGCATCTTTGAGGAGCGGAGGTTTTTTGCAAGGCCAAAATCTGAGATTTTAGGAACCAGCCCTTCCGCAGTCTGGCAAAGGAGAATATTTTCAGGTTTAATATCGCGGTGTACTATATTGTGGTTATGCATATATTCCAGGCCGTTCAGGGTATTGATGATAATGCTACAAGCATCAATGGCCCCGAAGCGTCCGTGTTTTTCCTGATACTTGGAGATATCCAGTCCTTCAACATATTCCATAACAATGAAATACATGCCATTAACATATCGTGATTCAATTGTTTTAACGATATTCTGATGTGATAGTTCCTTACCTATATTTATGTCCCTGTCGATGAATCGTTCTACTGCTGAACGGTTGTTACTGATATCGGGCCTGATGACTTTGACAGCAACAGCCAGATTAGTGTTCAGCGATCTTCCCAGGTAGACATCNCCGTTTCCCCCNCCTCCAATTCGTCTTTCAATTTTATATCCCGGCAGGGCAGGCAGTTCAGTGGGTTTTTCAAAAATTGTTATTTTATTGAGGAGCTCTTCAATAAAATCGGCTGCTTTCTGTTCTGCAGCAGTTTGCCTTAAATGTTCGTCAACTTTTTCTTTCTCCTGGCATTCCTGGCAAATAATTCCATTTTCACCTTTTGCTGCAGGTTTTACATCTGACTCGACTATTTTTCCGCAACTATTGCATTCAATATCGTAAATGATTTTTCTTACCTGGATCTTTGATGATTTCCCAGCCTGTATTGTGTCGCCTGTGAATATTTCTTTCACAAAATCACTTCGATCTATATTCCCGGGCTGTGAAAGGTTGTCAATATCGGTGATGACCGGCTTTTGTTCATTTCTGCCTCCGAGCTCAATATTGTTAATCATCGTTTTATTTAGGCTTCCCAGGTCGCGAAGAGTAACTTTCTCGTGAACTGCTTCAATAAGGAAATGAAACCTCGATACTGAAAGGTCGTTTTCAAAAATGAAATAGGCTCTGTCCGATCTTCCAAAAACATATAAACCGGGTTCATGAATATTTATTTCCTTTCCGTTTAAAGTCCCTTCTGTAAAGACAAGCTCAAGTTTCATAAAATCGTTATTTTCAGTTTGCTTCAATTAATACAATGGTAATATTATCATGGCCCCCATTATTGTTAGCGGTCTGAATAAGTTTTTTGCCTGTCTCTTCAAGAGGCAATTTAACACCAAAGATTCTCAGCAATTCCTCTCTTTTAACCATGTTGGTCAGTCCGTCGGAACAAAGCATTAATATATCACCCTTTTTAAGCAGGCTTGAAGTAACGTCAGGATCAATATCGGGCAAAATCCCAACTGCTTTGGTTATCCTGTTTTTCATAGGATGATCCTCAGCCTCTTCAAGAGTAATATATCCCTGCCTGACCATAACCGCGACTACTGAATGATCTTCAGTAAGCTGAATCAGGCTTCCGTCGCGNAAAAGGTAAGCCCTGGAATCGCCGGCATGGCATAAATACGCAGTATCTTCTGAACAAAAGCAGGCGACCAGNGTAGTCCCCATGCCATTGAGGNTTGTATCTGATTCCGATTTTGTATGGACTANTTTATTTACTTTCTGNGTACAATCAATGAGATGTTCCTTTATATTATTGTCAACTGGTGAAAATAATTCCATAAATGAAACAGACGAAATACGGCTCGCCTCTTCACCNGCAGAATGCCCCCCCATGCCGTCTGNAACAATAAAAAGATGTTTCTTATCATCAATAAGAAAATAATCCTCATTTATTTCCCTCTTTTTACCTACATCAGTAGCCCCATATGACCTGTATGATAATTTTTGCATGGCAGAGTTTCCTGTTTATATTTTAATACCAAGTATAAGGACGTCATCAATCTGCTCAAGGTTTCCCTTCCACCTGTCAAATGTTTTTTTGAGGATATCCTTCTGGTCAGACAGCGGTTCATTATGATATTTTAACAGAAGGTCGCGGAGGTTTTTATTCATGAATCGTTTGTTGGCGGATTCTCCGAACTGATCTGCATAGCCGTCAGAAAACATGTACAGGACATCTCCTTTTACTAAAGAAATTTCATGATTNGTGAATGAATGGAGCTCATCCTGCTTTTCAAGAAACGGTCTGGCAAATTTTGTGAATTCGAAAAAGGTTTTTGTAAAAGGATCAAGCTGGCTATTTATGGCAATTGGCATTCTATCGCCTTTAACCTCNATAATTTCATTGTTTCTGGCAATTAACAACGACCTGTTTGCTCCNGAAAATTCCAGGGAATTATTCGATTTATCNACCACCATTATTCCTATATCCATNCCATCCTTTGTTTCCTGGATAAGCCCTTTCTGATGAAAAAGGGTAACAATATGGTAGCGTAGTCGATTAAGGATTTTATTTGCTGAATTTATCCTGTCGACGTTAGTTATCTGATTAAGAAGGCTTAAACCAAGTATGCTGATAAATGCTCCCGGGATACCATGCCCGGTGCAGTCAGCAACTGCTATTGTTAGCTTGCTGTCTTTGAATGTTATCCAGTAAAAATCGCCACCGATGGTTTCTCTGGGCTGATATAAAAGGAAATAATCATCGACAAGTCCGTCAAGATATCCTTCTTTTGGGAGCATCGCCCTCTGAAGAACTTGTGTATGATCAAGGCTTTCAAAATATCCCTGTTGTTTCTCCAGCAAATCGTCGAGCTCAGACAATAATTCTTTAACCCTGATAGGCAGAACTTCTTTTATGAGTTCTTTACTTTCAAGGATAGATTGTATCTCCTTCCTTATGTTTGCAATTCGATGTTTCATTTAAATTATTTAGCGGATTTTTGTGCGAATTGGGAAAGAGCCGATAAAAGAAATAACATAAAAACAGTATTTAATAAGCTAAGCAGGAAAGATCCAAAAATTGCGATTCCGGTAAAAAGCTGAATCGCAGAAAAGATTAGTAAAGCCACAACACCCCATCCCTCCTTAAGCAATGAGCCATAAGTAAATGCCATAAAAGCCCAGAAATAGAGGATTGTTATCAGTAATGAAAATAAAACCTGGTGCCAGAGTTTAATGTCCCTGACGACAGCAGATTTCATATCCACAATCTTCAATTCTTTTCCGGAAGGTACGAGTCTGACTTTCCATTCAACCTGTTTTTTCACGAGTTCATCCGAAGTATTAATTCCTTTTATCGCAATTCTACGGGTCATGATTATTGTGTCACTTTTTGAATCTCTTTTAAATTTTGGGACTCTTAGCTGAGCAGAAGTGTACATGAAAACATTTTTCTTATTCAGGTTAAACTGCTTTGAATATATTGAATCAGTAGCACTNATCANGACATTTTTTGTTGTCTTAAGCATCATGTTGTTCTCTTTCAGATTTTTACATGATGANATTAATAAGATTGTGAAAGCTGTTAACGACCAAAGCAATGACTTAGCAGTTGGGAATCTTTTAGTAGTATTCATAAATTAGGCAAGGGTATTTATTATATATTAAAAATCNATAAGATNTGACAAGTACTGCGTNCAAACTGAATTTAACATATCACTCATAGGTTACGATATATTATCATCAAATTTCTTCAACTCTCATTNTCTTGTGCGATTGAATCTGCAAAACAGATTCCGGTNTGTCTTTACTGGCAGGACAATAATNAGTACACATTCTCTTCAAAGTATGCGTGCCGATAACGTTAATCTTGTTTAAAGATATTTAATCTTTATACTCACTAAAATTAAATAATTTTATTTCAAATT